>SXGR01048793.1_pt1 | contig 21459 bp, 10 predicted proteins | sample 3174711 | NCBI WGS metagenome assembly SXGR01 (sample SAMN11356860, study PRJNA531348) | freshwater metagenome | isolation source: freshwater sample F1-60 | place: China: Fuxian Lake, Yuxi | collected 2017-12-25 | reverse complement strand
TTTGTGCCCGCGCGGTCCGGCCGAGTTGCAACACCGCTTGGCAGAGGACGAAACGTTCCGCCCCGGTTTGAAGCGGCGGGGCGGCACGGAGGCGCGCATCGCGATTTTCAAGAATGTCTTCACCGGCAACCCCTGTCGGTCGAAAGGCATCGCGGCGACAAAACTCGCGGTGAGCTGGGCGGTGCTGGCGCACAACTTGTGGGTGCTGGCCCGACTCAAGCTCGCGCAGGACCGGCAGGCGGCGACGGAAGCCGCCGCCGCCAAAGCGGCCTGACGCTGCCCGCCGCCATGCAGGCGCGCAGGAAAATCGCCCGAGACCGGACGGCGAAAAGATATCCCATGTCTGGATAACTTACAAAAAACGCACCCGCGCCCGGTCCCCGGGGCTCGAATGGCAGTTTTGACCCGAAACCGGCAAACCAGGCCGGTTGCCCGGCCGTTCCGATCGGCGTATCCCAGCCGGATTCCGAAAAGCCGATTTTTGGGACAAGCTCCAGATAGCTTGCCTCGCGGACGGATCACTCTCGCACTCCGACCCAACGACCGATCTGGGCAACCCTGTTTCGTTCGATCGATGGCAAAACTTGTCTTGGGGTGGGGGCTCTTGGGAAACAGCTCCTCGTTCGTAGTCCCGCCTTGAGCCGGAATCCGTCAAACCTTCCGCCTAAAGGCGGGACTCCGAAGTCGAGAAATCGGTGTTTCGCCCCGACACGGGTAAAAGTCGCTCCTGTGGTTGGGGCTGAATCGTTACGCTCAGTGCTCGCTTGCGGGCTACGGGACTTCGTAGATTTCGATGAGAGCCACGCCGGAAGTGGTGCCGACGCCGCTGACTTGGGCGGTGTAGGGACCGGGCGCGAGCGTCACCAGGAGGGCGGCGTCGTGGCTCGTCGTGCTGGTGAGGGCGAAGGCGCCGACGGCGGAAAACGCGTTGGCCAGACTGCCGGTGCCACCGGTGGTCGCGCCCCAGTTGTCATTGCTCTGGACGAGTGTCGCGCCGCGATAGAGATCGAGGCGCGGATCGGCCAGCACACCCGTGACGCCGAAGCCGGCGAGGGCGGGGCCGATGGCGCGCACAAGGACGGCCCTGGGGACGTTGCCGTTGATGACGAAGCCGGCGATCAAAATACCCCCGTCGCCGGTGATTAGCGCGCGGGCGGAGGCGTTGGTGAGGCGACTGACGGCGACGAGGATGGGGGCACCGGGGGGGGTGGGGTCGGCGTCGTAGAGTTCGGCCAGAGCGATGCCCGTGGTGCCCCCGGCCCCTGTGATTTGAACGGTGTAATTGCCGGGCGGTAAACTGCGCGCGAGAGCGGAGTCGAGGGAGGCGGGCGTGAGGGCGAAAGCACCCAGCGCTGCGAAAGACGCCGCCAGCGCGGGGGTGCCGCCCCAATGGTCGTTGGCGTCGAGGAGGCTGCTCGCCGGAGAGGTAAAAAGTTGCAGCTGCGGATCGGCGAGCGCACCGGTGACGCCAAACGGTGTGAGGCTGGGGCCGATACCGCGCAGCAGAACCGGTTTCGGGGAACCGGGGCCGATGATGAAGCCGACGGTGAGGGTTTGGGCGGCGGTGCCGGCGGTGGTGCGGACGGAGAGGTTGACGAGGCGGCCGGGCAGGGGCGGCTCGGCAGTGATGATGGCCGGAGGGCTGGTGACGGTGCCTTGCGGACCCGTGACGGTCACGGTGTAGCTGCCGGAGGTGGTGGCGGAAACGTTGGCGACGGTGTAGGCAGAGGCGGTGGAGTCGGGGAGCGTGGCACCGTCTTTTTTCCATTGATACGTGAGCGGGCCCTGACCGTCGGCGGCCACGGTGAGAGTGAGGCTGGAGTTGAAGACGGCGGACTGGGAGACGGGCGCGGCGACGATGGTGAGCGCGGCGGTAACAGCGCGGCCAAGGCGGCGGGGGTTGTGGCGGTATTGCGGCCAAGGGCCGGAGCCGGCCCCGGCGGTGCCGAGGTCGAGGGCGTAGAGTTTGTGGTCGTTGCTGCCGACGTAGAGGGTGTTGCCAGCAATGGCGGGGTTGGAACGGATCCAATTGCCCATGAACCACGTGCGGTTGAGCGAACCGTCGGGGTTGAGGGCGTAGAGTTTGTAATCGTAGCAGCCGATATAGATCACGCCGTTGGAATCGATGGCGGGGGAGCTGGCGCGAACTTCGTCGCCGAGGAGATAGGTCCAGCGGGCGACCCCGGTGGCGGCGGCGACGGCGTGGAATTTTTTGTCATAGGCGGCGAAATACACCGTGGAACCATCGGCGCTGAGGACCGGGGACGACGAGGTGGAGAGGGCGGCTCCGGTGTAAACCCAACGGAGCGTGCCGGCGGGAGTGAGGGAGTAGAAGCGACCGGAGTTGAGGACGCCGAAGTAGAGGTTGCCGGCAGCGTCGAGGGCGGGAGTGGTATAGATCTCGTTATCGGTGGTGTAGGTCCACTTGATGGAACCGTCGGGGTTGAGGGCGTAGAGTTTTTTGTCGTCGGAGCCCTGGTAAATGGTGCCGTCGGGGGCGATGGTGGCGCTGGCGTAGGATTGGAGTGCGTTGACGTTGGCGCGCCACTTGTTCGAGCCATCGGTGGGGTCGAGGGCGTAGACGAAGCCATCGCTGACTTTGGCGTAGAGGGTGCCGTCAGTGGCGAGAGAGGGACTGTTGCTAACGCTGAGCGTGCCGGTGCCGGTGCTGAAGTTCCGCGACCAACGGCGGGTGCCGTCGGCGCGGAGAGCGTAGAGCAAGCCGTCGTTGGAGCCGAAGTAGACGGTGCCGTCGTCGCCGATAGCGGGTGAGCAGGTGTCGATGAGGCCGCCGGTGGGGAAGCTCCATTTGATGGTGCCGTCGGACGCGAAGGCGTAAAGCGAGCGGTCCGTACTGCCAATGTAGATACTGCCGTCAGGGGCGACGGCGGGAGCGCCGGTGAGGGCGGAACCGACGACGGTGGAGCTGCCGGTGTCGGCCTGCCAGAGGGCGTCGGACACGGTGAGGGTGAAGGTGCCGACGGCGGAGACGGTTTTGGAATCGACGGTGATCAGGTAGGTCAGGCCGGCGACGGCATCAACTGGGCAGAGGCTGGAGGTCTGGGAGTTGGCGGGACCGGAGTTGTCGGAGGAGGCGACGAGCGTGAGCCCATTCGACAGGCTCAGGGCAGGGGCGGCGGGAGCGTTGTAAACGGCGAGGAGGGGATCGAAGTCGTTGCTCACCGCGGCGAATTGGAAGCGACCAGAACGCGGTGCCGTCCACCGATACCAGAGCGAGGTGCCGCCGGCGAAAGCGAGGATGCGTGGTTCGCCGGTTTCACGGGTGCAATTGGCGTTCGTGGCGGTGACGCCGGCGCTGAGGCCCGCGAGGGCGACGGGGTTGGCGAAAGCATCGTTGGCGGGGACGGTGCCGAGGTTGAGGAGGGTGAGGCCGGAGGTGGCGTTCTTGCCGTCAACGGAAATCTGATACGTGACGCCGGCTTGGGCGGTGAAATCAATGCGGCTGGTGAGGGCCGCACCGTCGTTGTCGTTGGCGGTGACGAGCGTGAGGGCGGCGACGGCGGTGCCGGTGTAGACGGAGAGCACGGTATCGTAGGCGCTGCCGGTGGTGCTGAGGCGGACGGCGGCGGAGGTGGTGGGCGTCCATTCCCACCACAGCGAAGTGCCGCCTGGGCCGGTGGGGGCGACGGGTTCGCCGGGCTCGGGGGTGGCGCCGGTGTTGCTGGAGCGGACGAGAAAATTATTGCCGACGAGCCGGGCGCGCGCGGAGAAGTCGTCGTTGAAGGGGCGGTTGGTCGTGGTGGTGAGGGCGTTGAGGAGATTGAGGCGGGAGCCGTTTTGAGATTTGCCAGCGTAGCGGGCGATGGGGTCGGTGCCGCGGAGGAGGCGGTTGATGAGCTGGCGGTAGGTGTCGGAGGGGAACTGGGCTTTGAGCAGCGCCAGCGCGCCGGCGACGTGGGGTGCGGCCATCGAGGTGCCGGAGAGGGTGGCGGTGCCGGTGTTGTTGGTGTAGCCGAGCGAAAGGATGCTCTCGCCGGGGGCGAGCAGATCGACGGTGGTGCCGAAATTGGAAAACGAGGAAACCGTTTCGGAGCGGGTGGTGGCGCCGACGGTGACGATGTTATCGAGCGGGAAGCTGGCGGGGTAGTGGCGGGCGACGTCGAGATTGGCAGAGGAGTTGCCGGCGGCGGCGACGAAGATGACGCCGGCGTCACGGGCGGCGGTGATGGCGGCGAGTTCCGTCTGCGAAAACCCGATACTGGCGGTCTCGCCGTAACTGGCGTTGATGATGTGGGCGCCGCGGGCGATGGCGTAATTGATGCCGGCGGCGATGTCGGACACGGAACCGCTGCCGGTGGAGGGGAAAGCTTTGATGGCCATGAGCTGGACCTTCCACGCGACACCGGAGACGCCGACGTTGTTATTGCCGACGGCACCGATCGTGCCCGCGACGTGGGAGCCGTGACCGCCGTCGTCGGTGGGGTTGCCGCTGACCATGACACCGCGGCCGCCGACGAAGTTGGCGCCGTGGCGATCATTGGCGGAGGAGGGCGCGGGATTGATCCAGAGATTGGGGGCGAGGTCCTGATGGGTGAGGTTCAGGCCGGTATCCACGACGGCGACGATGACATTGGGCGCGTCGCGGATCAGATCCCACGCGGCAAGGGCCTTGATGTCGGCGCCGGGGACGCCGCCGGATTGGCCGAGGTTGCTGAGCGCCCATTGGGTGCCGAAGGACGGGTCGTTGGGAGCGAGAGACAGGTGGCGGAGGCCATCGCGCTCGACAAATTCGTAGCGGCCGGTGGCGGTAAGCCGGGTGATGGCGGCGGTGACGTTATCGGTGTCGTCGAGTTCGATGACGCGGAGATCGCGAATGTGGGAGAACTTGCCGCGGATGCGAACGCGGTCGCGGGTTTCGTCGGCGTCGGCAGAGGCGCGGTGGGAGGCGCGGGGTTTGGCGAGGAGAGTGCGGTCGCGGAAACCTTGGGCGAGTTCCTGGGCGGTGATGGGCGCGGGATCGGCGGCGCGGGCGGTGGGGAGGGAGACGGAGAGAAGCAGAGAGAGGGAGACGGAGAGAAGGAGAAAGCGGGAGACGCGGGATTGGGTTGGCACGGAGACGTGGAGACGCATGACAGGGTGGACGAACGGTAGGTATGCGTTTTTTTTCGACAAGCTCGGTATCGAAATGGCGCGGAGCTTATCCCAATTAGCTTTCAAGATGAGTTGGAAATCGCCCGCAAGCGGGCTCCTGCCTCCAAGCTGTTTAAGCTCATCTTGATAGCGAATTGAGATTGCTCCGGACTTACCGTTGGGAAGGCGCGGAGCACGGAGCGCGAGCAAGCTCGTGGCCTTCGGGAGGGCGAAGAATGGAGGCATGGGCTGGAAAGCCCATGGCACTACGGCAGGTCGTAGACCTCGACGATGGCGACGCCGGTGGTGTTGTTTACTCCGCTGACTTGCGCGGTGTAGGTGCCGGCGGGGAGAGTGATAATGAGGGCGGCATCGCGGCTGTTGGCCGTGAGCGCGAACGCGCCGACGCTTGAGAAGGCCGCGGTGAGTTGCGCGGCGGTGGAGGTCGAGGGACTGACCGGCGCGGACCAGTTATCGTTGGTGGCGAGGGGAGTCTCGGTGCCTTGGCGGAAGACTTCGAGCTTTGGGTCGGCGAGGAGTCCGGTGACACCGAAGCCCGAGAGCGTCGGGCCGACGGCGCGAATGAGCAGGCGACGCGGGGCGGTCCCGCGCACAACGAAGCCGGCGGCGAGGAGGTCGGCACCGGTGGCGACGCGAGCGCGGCAGGAGAGATTCACGAGCGTGCTAGGAGTGGCGTCGGCCTCATAGACCTCGACGAGGGCGACACCGGAAGCGGCGGCACCCGTGCCGGTGCCGGCGACTTGAATGGTGTAGCCGCCGGGCGGGAGGGTGACGAGGAGCGCGGCGTCGCGGCTCCCGGGGGCGAGGGCGAAGGCGCCCTGGGCAGTGCTCGCGGCTTGAAGCGCTGCGACATCGGGGACGTTGCCCCAGTCGTCGTTGACGAGAATGGGCTGGTTGGCGGAATCGAACACGGTGACGACGGGATTGGCGAGAGTGGCGGGAACACCGAAGGCTCCGAGGGCCGGACCGGCGGCGCGGATGAGGAGGGTTTTCGGCTTTGTGCCACGAATCGTGATACCGGGGATAACGACGTTGGCCCCGGTGCCGACGCTGGCGCGGGCGGAGATATTCACGAGGCCGTTGAACTCAAACGAGACGGTGGCGGGGGCGCTGGTGGTGGTGCCGGCGGAGTTAGTGGCGACGCAGGTGAAATCTCCAGCGTAGGCGGCGGTGAGGTTGGTGAGCTCGAGGACGGGCTCGGTGGTGTTGCAGAAATCTTGGCCTCGGCAGAGCCACGTGTAGGTGGGTTTGGGGAAACCGGTCGCGGCGGCGAAAAGGGTGATGTTGGCGCCGAGGGTCGTGCGAACGCTCTTGGGTTGGACGGTAAAGACAGGGGCGGCGGTGGCGGCGCTGACCGCGAGGTCGACGACGGTGGCGGCGGAGCCGGCGGCATTTTCGGCGGTAATGACGAAGGCGCGGCGACCGGAGATGGTCGGGGTCCCGGAAAGCACGCCGGTGCGTGGGTCGAGAGACAGGCCGGCGGGCAGCGAGGCGGCGTGAAACGTCGTGGGGCTGTTGGTGGCCATGAGGGCGAGGGTGAAGGCTTCGCCGACGCGGGCGCGCGCGACGGACGTAGCGGCGAACACGGGCGGCTTCGCGGTGGTGATGCGGTCGGGCAGCTCGGCGTAGTTGATGTAGCCGATGAACATCTCGTCACCGGTTTGTTCGCCGAAGCGAACTGTGGCGCGGGGATTGGGGTTGGCGGGATTTTGGGCCGAATTATCGAAAGAGCCACGTATCCGGATGGTGGTGCCGGCGGGGAGGCGCTTGGGTTGGGCGAGTCGATACATCGACTGCCAATTGAAATCGTATTGGGGGACGCTCAGCAAAATCTCGCTGGAGCCGTCGGGGTAGAGGGCGTCGAAGCGCATACGTTTACCGCGGTAATGCATGTGCGGGTTAAGCTCGTAGAGTATCACATCCTTGGTGGTCGAGGCGACGAAGGAAGCCTCGCGCTCGTAGTCCTTCGCGTTAGGGGGAATGGCAAGTGTGACATTGACGGCGGATTTGGTGGAGAGCTCACGGGCAGGCGGGGCTGAAAAATAGTAGAGGCCGACTTCGGTTTGGTCGGTGGCGAGCTGACCCGCGGCGGTGTAATGCATCTGGAGCGTGAGCGGGGTGCCGGCACGGAGGAACTTGCCGGTGCCTTCGGGAAACCACGTTTGCTCGAGGCCGGGCACATAGCCGGCGAAGAAGCCCCCGAGCCCGCCGCCGCTCAGCAGCACATCGAGGAGCGTGCCGTCAAAGACGAGGGCGTGATGGACGACGCGGGTGTTGCCGGGTTTGACGACGACCGCGCGCAGCCAGCGGTCGGAGGCACCGGGGACTTGGACGGTGATATAGCGGTAGTCGATCAGGCCGGTGGCGGGCAGGTCCTGTTTGGGGATCGTCAGGATGGCATCGGGCCGGCCGAGGGGCCAGTCGCCGCCGGCGGGAGCGGGGGTGGCGGCCAGGGGATCGATGGTGGAATTACCGCGGGGGGCGCCGGCGCGGGCCCAGGCGTGAAGCGTTGCGGCTTCGGCGGGAGTGAGGGCGGCGCCGTTCGACCAGACGCCGTAGCGGGAGTCCGCGTGCCAAGGGGCCATCCGTTTGACCAGCATCGATTGGCGGATGCTTGCGGCTTTGGCGGAAACGTCGGAAAACTTGGCGTAGACGTGAGGTGCGATATTGCCCGGCGAGTGACACGAGACGCAGCGCGCGAGCACGATGGGAGCGACCTCCGTGGCGTAGTCGGGCACGGCGGGTGCAGGCAAGTCGAGCGCCAATGCTGTCGGGCTGATGGCGATACGCGTGCCGGCGGCGGGAGCGGTACGGGCCACGAGCGCGGCGACGGCGTCGATGGCGTGATTTTGCGTGGGGGCGGCGAGTGCGGTCGGGTCGGCGTTGTCGAGCGGGCCGCGGTAGGAGAGTGTCCACGATTCAGGGTTGATCACGAAAACTTCCAACTGGCGCGTGACTCCGAGTTCGGATGCGACGAGTTGGGCTTCGTCGAGGAGGACAGGCGTGGGATTGTTAAAGAGTGTTTGTTCGGCGACCAAGGCGGCTCGGTCGGCGGCGAGGTTGGAGTCGATTTGCCAGAGGGTGACGTCGGTGGCGGCCCAGCGGGCGCGGAGGGTGCGAAGGGCACTGGCGGTTTGCACGCCGCGGGGGCTGCCGCTGGCGGTGAAGACCAGGACGACAGCCTTGGTGGTGGACTCGTAGTAGAGTTCGCGGGTGGCACCGGTGTGGTCGGTGAGACGGAAATTCGGGACGAAGCTGCCAGGGGCCAGACCGCCGGGCGACTCGCTGGTGGCGAACACGCGCGGATCGAAAGGGCGAGCGCCCGAGTGGTCCATGGAACGGAGCGATGGTGCCGCGAGCGTGAAAGTGAGCGGAAGGAGTCGGCGCGAGAACCGGAAAAGGATGTGGAGGAGAGGGCTCATTGGGCGGATGCTAGGGAAATAAAAGCGGATATGCCAAATACGCAATGGCAGGAGCGAGGGAAAGGGGAGTATCGCCCGGTTGAACGAAATCCCTGCGCGCAGGGGCGGATTTGCAGTTGGCTCAAGCGCGGCGACAGGAGTGTGGCTGGTCCGTCGGGTGCTTGGCTCGGTGAAAACCAAGCGATGCACCCAGCGGAAGGGGGTGTAGTCCCGTTTTTCGGACGCTGCGCTCGAACACACGGGCGGAATGTCCCCGCCGGGGCGAACGGACCGCGGAAGGACGGTGCGCTTTACGGGATCTCGTAGACCTCGACGAGGACGGTACCGATGGCGTTGACCGCGGCAGCGTTGGGATTGACGGGCGCGTTGGGATTGATGGGCGCGGCGCCGGCTTGAAGGGTGTAATTACCGGCAGTGATGGCGGTGACCAACGCGGCATCGGCGGGGTTGGTGGTTTTGAGGGGGAACGCGCCGACGACTGGGAAGACGGCGGTGAGGGTGGTGGCACCGCCTTGGGTCCAATTATTGTTGTTGTCGACGGGGTTGCCGGCGGCGTTCAGGACAGAGATGAGGGGATCGGTGACGACGGCATTGGCGGGGATACCAAAATCGCTGAGGCCGGGGCCGACAGCGCGCACGAGCAACGTACGCGGGGCATTGCCCTGAATGACGATACCGGGAATGAGGAGGTCGCCGGGGTTCGCTATCTGGGCAATCGTCGAGAGGTTGGTCAGGCGGGTAGAGTTTTTCGAGACGTCGTAAACTTCGGCGAGGACATCGCCGGTCGAGCCGTTGATGCCCTTGATGGTGGCCGTGTAGCTGCCGGGGGCGAGGTTGGTCAGGAGGACGGCGGTATCGAGATCGCCCGCGCCGAGAGCGAATGCGCCCACGCCGGCGGCGGCGGCGGCGATCTGCGCAGCGGTGACGGAGCCGCCGGGGGCGTCCCAGCGTTCATTGTACGCGATGAGCCGGCCGGTGTTGTCGTTGACCTCGAGACGGGGGGCGGAAATTGCGCTGTCGACGCCGAACTTGGCGAGAGCGGGGCCGATGCCGCGGATGAGGAGGGTCGCTCGCTCGGTGCCGCCGCCGATGTTGAAGCCGAGGGCGAAACTGTCACCGACGAAAGAGATTTTGGTGCGGGTCGAGAGGTTGACGAGACGGCCTGGGGTCGGCCCGGGAGTGCCGGCGACGCGCGCGTTGAGGAAGGCGATGACGCGGGCGTTGGCGGCACTGTAGAATTCTTGGGACGCATGGGCGACAGCGAGCTGGGCGGCGACGTCGGCGGCGCGGGCGCGGTAGGCTTCGGGTAGCGCAGCGGTGAGGGCGACGGTGGTGGGGAGAGTAGTGATATAGTCATTAGAATCAAGGAAGGACGCGGTCTTAAGGGCGGCGTGAATGGCGGTGGCGTCGGCGGCGGTGAAGGTGGCATTCGTGACACTGAGGGCGCGGAAGCGACCGGCGTGAACCGGAGAGAAGGCATTAATGAAAGTGCCGGTAGGGAGACCGCGACCGGCCATGAGTGCGGAATTGGCGCGGGCGGCGTTGAGGCCGACGTTCCCGAGGGTTTGGTCGTTGGCGGCGTTGGCATAGTATTGAGGGACTTTGGACGTGACGGCGAGAGTCTCATCGCCAGCGGTGCCGTAGAGGACGGCGCCGCGGATGGGGCGCGCCGGGGTGGCGGTGGCGAGGATGTTGGCGTAGCGGTTGGCGGCATCGGCTCCGGCGGCAAAGCCGAGAAAGAAGACGGGTTTCGTGGCGGTGAGGGTGCCGTCTTGGATAAATTTGTTGAGGGCGGCGAGGTGGTTCTGGGCGTCAAAATTATTCGCGAGGACAGCCTGGTTGGCCCACGCGCCGGTGTTGCGATTGATACTGTTTAGGGCGGCGACGCCGTAGCCGGCAGCCACAAGGTCACGGGTGAGGATGGCCGCTTCGGGGGTGTTGAACCACGAACCGGCATTGGAGCCCGTCTCGTGGAGGAGGAAAACTAGGCCAGTGGCATTGGTTGGAAGGTAGGCGGAGAGCGTACTGGTGACGGTGGCGGGTGTCGGATTGTTGGGGGTCGCGGCAGCGGTTTGGGGGTTGAACCCTGTGGTCGTGACAGGTGCCCAGATTGGGGCAGCTTTGTAGGTTGCCGTTAGGGTGACTGGCGTGTTGGGCATGGTCAGCATGAGATGGCTGTTAAAGGGGGCAACGAGGGAATTGACACCGAAAACGGCGACGTCACCGGTCCAGCGGTCGAAGACTTGGCCGGCGGGGGGCGGATTGGCGAAGATGTCGACGCGGGAGTTGCCGGTGTAGGTACCGCCACCGGTGCCGTTGGTGATGGCGAGGGTCGTGGCCGGCCCGGCGCCATTTACGACCACGTAGGAGGTGAGAGGAACGTTGACGAGCCGCTGCAAGGTGACGGTACAGGTGACAACTTTTACACCGGGAGTGCCCGGGCGGAGGGTGATTTTATCGGTGCCTTGGCCGCTGGTGATCACGGCGTCCCCAAAGACAGTCCAACGGAAGGTGCGGTCGGCGCTCACGGCGGGAGAAACGGAAATGGGCACTGTCGCAGCAGTGGCGGTAGGCGTGCCCGCCGGAGTGGCGGCGGCTGAGGCCGGGGCAGTGATGACGCCGGCGAGGCTGGCCGAAATCGCCGTGACACTGGCGGTGGCTGTGGTGGTGATACCGTTGGCGGTGATGGCGACGTTGAGGGAGACGGTGCCGGCGGCGTCAGCGACGTAGTCCACGATAGCGCTCGTAGTGGAACCGACGATACGTCCTCCGGTGATGGTCCAAGCGTAGCTCGCATTGGAGGCGGCGGCACCTGCAGCACCAGAACCACCGGCAGCGGCTGTCACGGCTTGGTTGGGGGCGACGGCGAGGGCTTGGGTTTCATTGCCAACGAGGACGCCGGCGACGGAAACAATGCGGCCTGTGGTGGCATTAGCGCCCGGGTTACCGCCGCCACCCGGGAGCATGACAACGCCGCCAATGGTGATGATCTGGCCGCCCGCGCCCCCGCCTCCGGCACCCGGGAAAACGACGTTACCACCGCCTGGACCGGGAATCGTGGGTCGGGGCGCGGCGCCGCCCCCGCCAGCACCACCGGCTTGGGCGAATGCGGAGGAGGTGCCGAGTGCGGTGAGCGAGAAAACGAGGGCGGGGAAGCAGAGGAAGCGGAAGGAGGAGTGCATGGGCAGACGGAAGAGTTGAGGGGATGTGTCCAAGAATGGACGTCTACGTAGGTCGAATGTTACATAAATAGAATGCGTAGACAAGCCGCGGGATGGGATGGTGAACGTGATCGGGAGAAGAGAGACGGCGCGCGTGAGGGGAGCGCGAGCGAGCTCGCAATTTCGTGGGTGAGGGAAAAAGCGGTCGATGAATCTTAGCGCGCGAGCCAAGCGACGAGGTCGGCGTCGGCGAGGAGGTTGGCACCGAGTTGGTATTCGGGGGCGAGGAGGCTCGCGTAGCTGGGCTCGAGGAAGCGTTTACAGTGGAGAATGACGCGGGCGCTTTGGCCGGGGGCGCGCACCAGGCGACCGAGGGCTTGGTTCACGCGCGTGATACCGGGAATCTGATACACGCGGCGGAAGGCTTGCTCGCGGGTGAGACCGGCGCGAGTGGCTTCGTCGAGGCGGGCGCGTTGGAGGGCGTTGACCTCGGGGAGCGCGGGGCCGACGACCATGGCGTGGGTGATGCGGCCACCGAGTGCGTCGATGCTTTCGGCGAAACTGGAACCGAGCACGAGGAAAAGCGCATCGGCGAAGGCGAGGGATTCGTCGACCCAGGCAGCTTGCGCGGCGAGGTCGCGGAGCTTGGGTTGGACGGCGACGCGGAGAGGGAAGCCTGCGGTGAGAAGGCGCGCGATCGATTCGGCGTAAGCGTAAGAGGGGAAGAAAACGGCGATGCACGATGTCGCAGAGACGTGGAGGGCGGCGACGGTGGCGGCGGTGGTGGCAAAGTGGCGCGTGCGGCGGTGGAAGGTGGTGTCGACGCGGGCGTCGACGGCAAGGTCGTAGGCGGCATCGCGCCAGGGGGTGTGAGCGCGGAGGTGGGTGGGGGAGGTGGAGGAGCTGAGCGTCGAGAGCTGAGAGCTGAGCATCGGCACGGAGGCGGGCGAATTTGAGACTGGGGATTTGAGATTTGAGACGAGGGATGGGGAGAGGCCGATGGCGCTCGTGAAAGCGTCGATGGGGGTAAGCGTGGCGCTGGCGAAAACGGCGCCGCCGAAGGTGCGGAGGGTTTCGCCGATGGTGTCAGCCGCGTCGATACAGGTGAAATGGAGTTCGGCGGCGCGCGGGGTCCAGAGGAGTTTCTTTAGCGCGGGGTCGGCGAGCCACGCGGCGAGTTGGGGGGCTTGCCAGAGGATGGCGGAGAGGGTCGCGCCGAGGGCGGAGGGATCGGGGGGCGTGTCAGCGAGTTGGTCGGCGATTTTCGAAAGGGTGTCGGCGGCATCGCCTTCGAGGGCGTGGTCGAGCAGCTCGACGGGTTGGAGGGCGCCGACGAGGAGCGTCCAAGATTCCCAAGCACGGACGAGGGCGGCGGGTGAGCGGAGGTGGTCGAGCTCGGCGAGGACGGAACGGGTATCCTCGGCGCGGACGACGTGCGAGTGAGCGTCGGCGACGCGCGAGGGGAGGTTGTGAGCTTCGTCGAGGAGCAGCAGGGTGCGGGCGGGGTCGAAGCCGGGTTGGTTGTAGAAAAGAGAGCGGTTGGCGGGGGCGAAGACGTAGTTGTAGTCGCCAATCCAGACATCGTTGAAGGCGAGGGCGGCGCGGGTGATTTCGTAAGGGCAGACGCGGGCGTCGCGGCCGGCGGCGCGGAGTGTGTCGAGGTCGCGCGCGTGGTGTTCGTCGAGGTAAAAACGGGCGAGGCCGGTGGTAGGCCAACGTTGGGCGAGGTTGTCGAGGTAGGAGCAGGATTCGCGGACGCAGTGGAAGACGGCGTTGACGCAGTGCTCGGATTTGTTGCGGACGTGCCAGAACGCGACGGCTGGCGCCGTCGCGTCAGTGGGACGTTGGGTGTTGAACGTTGCAGAGGCGGAAGCGGGCGGGGCTGCGGACGGGGCAACTTCAACGTTTAACTTCGGGCTTTGAGCTGGCGGCGATGTCGGCTCGGCCGTCATGGCCGCCAAGGTGCGGACGACTTGGAGCTGCCCGGTGGATTTGCTCGTGAGGTAGAGGGCGCGGTCGAAGTGGCCGGAACGGAGTTGGCCGAGGGCGAATTCGAGGAGGACGCCGGTTTTACCGAAGCCGGTGGGAGCTTCGAACAGGACGAGCGGGTGGCGCTCGAAGGTGGCGGTGAGATCGCGTTGGGTGGTTTCTTGGCCTGGGCGTGGGGAGGCGAAGGGAGGTCGGAAACGCAGGTGACGGAGGCGTTCGCGGGCGCGGTGGCGGAGCGTGAGGAACTCGGCGACGCGTTCGAGTTGGCCGCGGAGGAGCGCGTCGTCGGCGGAGGTAAGGATGACGGTTTGCGCGAGGCCGCTGGAAGCTTCGACGAAGATGAGCTGAGAGCTAAAAGCAGAGAGCGGAGAGGGGGAAACTTCGGTGGCGCTATGGCGCGACAGGGCGTTTTGAGGATCGAGGCGCCAGAGGGCGGCGTAAGTGGCGAGTTGGACGAAATATTCCGGATAGTCACGGCGGAGTTCGGATTCGTCGACGGGCAGTGCGCGCGTGACGGTTTTGATTTCCCGAAGGATCATGACGTTGGGAGGCGCGACGGGCGAGATGTTACGTATTACGTGACACTTTTCAGGAGGTGGTACCGAGGGTTTGTCACGTAATACGTGACAAGTGTCGGCGGGGGTGCGGAGCGGGGCTTCGCTGCATTCGACGAGCGCGGCGGGGGTGCGGAGGAGTTGGTCGATGCGGCCGGTGAGCGTGAGCGTCCAGCCGTGGTGGACGAGGCGGCCTGCGATGGGAACTTCGAATTCGGTGGCGGGGGCGGTGGCGGTGGCTTGCGCGCGGAGTTCGTGGTGCCAGTGGGTGCCGAGTTGGGCACGCCAAAGGCCCGCGGAGCCGCCGCCGCTGCCGGCGTCGTGGGGGCCGAGCCTGAAGGCGGAGAACTCCCCGACGCTCAGTCGGGCGGTGCGAGCATCAAGGGAAAATTCCATGCGAGCGGCGAAGGAAGACCGGAGGGCCGGAGAGGAAAACTGAAATCGGGGCCGGTGAGCGGACGGAGTGATCCGGACGGCCGCTGAAGTCCGCCCTACTTCCCAGGGGCGGCCATCGTGCGCAGGGCGCGGTTGGCGAGGGCGCCGAGGACAATACATACGAGAACGAAGGCGATCATTCCGCTGTGGAGCATCCAGAGGGGAGTGTTCGTGAGGTCCTTGGCGTGCAACTGCTCCAGCCCCGCGGCAACGAAGGCGGCGGCGGCGGTGCGCGGCGCGATACCGAGGGCGGTGCCGAGCGTGTAGTTCCAGAGGGGGACGCGAGCGGCCGCAAGGACGAAGTTGACGATGGCAAAGGGAGACAGCGGCGGGATGCGGAGGAGCGTAGTGACGAAGATGATGCGCCGGGAATCGCCGAGCAGGGCGCGGTGGACGGCTTGCCAAGCCGGTTTTTCGGCGATCACCTCGAGGACCCGATCGCGCGCGATGCAGCGACCGATCGCGTAGGCGATGAGTGACGAGACGATGAGGGCGGCCAGGGCGATGGAAAAACCGAGGCCGAAGCCGAAGGTCCAGCCGGCGTAGAGCGCGACCGCGAACGTGGGCAGACACGAGAAACCGACGAGGAGGGTCGTGGCGAAGAAGTAGAGCACGAGGCCGAGCGCGGGGTGTTCACGGAGCCACGGGGCAAAGGTCGTGAGGGTGGTGAGAAGCAGGAATCCGCCGAGCGGGGGCCAGAAGGAGAGAGCGATGGCGACAGGACCGGCGGCGCCGAGACGACGAAAGACGCCGGGCGAGGGGTGGGAAGAGGGAGGGACGATGGGCACGGCGAGGCGAAGGGAAGAGCGGAGGACGAGAGCGAGCGGTTGAACACGGAGTGAATGCCGAGGGGTGTTTTCAGTCGAGCAGGATGTCGGTGTGACCGCGCAGGTAGTTTTCGAGGTCGAGTTGGAGCGCGTGCACGACGGCGGGTGGGGCGGTTTGGGCTGAGAGCGGGCGGTTGAGGAGCGGGGCGACTGTGGCGCGGTCCGCGGCGGGCAGCAGTGGGAACCATTGCTGCTTGAGCGGATAGCCTTCGTTGCGAGCGAAGCAGTAGAGGGATTTTAGATACACGATATCGGGTCGGGCACCGTTGGCGAGCGCGGCCAAGGCGGTGCGCAGCAGGGAGGCGAGGGCGAGGCGGCTTTCCTCGGGCACAGGGTTGCGGGCGACGAGGGAGGCGAGGGCGGAGGCGACGACGAGGGTTTCGTAGCTACGGCCCAGGTCGGGGTGGCGAGTGACGAGGCGCGTTTCTTTCACAAACCAAGTTCGGCCCTGGTTGGAGGATTCGAGGAGCAGAGAGGCTTCGTCGAAGAGGTCGAGAGCCACTGCAGTCCCGGCGGATTTTTTCGCGAGGCGTTGCAAAATGAGGAGTGCGCCATGCTCGGCGGAGAAGACGTTGAACGTCTGAAACGTGTCGGCGGGAGGGCGTTTCGACAGGACGAAAGCGTCGGTCTGGAGCGGGAGGCCGGGCACGGGGGGAGCTGAGAGCGGAGGGCGGAGGGCGAACGAATAAGAGAAAGAGGAACGAGAACGATTAAGAGGAAGAGGAAAGAAAACGATTCATTGAGCGGGTGACTTGGGGACCGGCCAGGGCGGGACGACGGCGCCGCCGGAGATGATCATCTTCATGCCGTCGCCGACGCTCATATCGAGTTCGATGACTTCGCTGGGAGGAAACATGAGGAGGTAGCCGCCGGTGGGGTTGGGAGTGGTGGGAACGAAGATGGTCCAGAGTTCGCCGACTCCGGCTTTGAGCTGGGCTTCGCTCTGAGTCTTGTTGGTGAGGAAACCGAGCGTCCAAGTGCCGGCGCGGGGGAATTGGACGAGCACCACCTTGTTGTAGAGGTTGCGGTTTTTGGTGCCGAAGGTGGCGACGATTTGCCGGACGGAATTGTAGACCGCGCTGACCACGGGTATGCTCTGGATGAATCGCTCGAGCAGCCGCAGGAAAAATTTCCCGAAGACGTAGTGCGAAAGAAAACCGAGGGCGGTGACGAGGGCGAAGATGACCACGGTGGCAGCGAGGTCCCAGACGAGGGCGAGACCCTGAAGCGACTCCGGAAGGTGAAACTCGAAGAGTGGACGGAAGGTGCCGCCGACGACGTCGATGATTTTTCCGAGTGCCCACAGGGTGACAACCAGCGGTGCAAGCAGTAGCGCGCCGGTGAAAAAGGCGTTGCGGATCGTGGCAAAGCGGGAAGTGGGCGGCGGAGCGTCGGACATAGAATGCATGGACGCTAGGGGCCGCGCGCGGTTTGGCACGGAAAAATTATGGGGTGCGGGGTTGGGTCCACAAAACGGTGCGGGGCGACCGAGTTTACGGAAAATCGTAGATTTCGAGGAGGACGGTTGGCGAGCGGAGAGCTGGAGGGGTTTTGGGCGACCAGCTGGTAAACGCGGGCGTCGGAGGAGCGCGCCGGTTGCGGGGTGAGTAAAGTGCCGGTGGCCTCGGCGAGAGGCCGACCAGCGCCGCTGGAGATTTCGGCGGTGATGACGGCACCCGCGGCCACGGTGGCGGGGGTGGAGGGAGGCAGGGCTGATTGGGCAAAGCCGCAGGCGGCGAGGAGAGCGAGAGGGGAGAACAGCAGCCGAGCTACGCGAGACGTCTAGGGAGAAACGTCGGCGATTGTGTTCATAGGGAATTCAGATGAGGCGGAACGAGGGAAGACACTCATGCGCGCGGAGGATTTTCAGGGCACGGTTTTCGGCACGCCGCATGAGGCGTTTCTGCGCGGGGACGAGGTCATCGTAGCCGGCGAGGTGGAGCCAGCCATGGACGAGGTAAAGGGTGAGCTCGGTGCTGAAGGCGGCGGAGTTGAGAGCTGAGGTCTGAGGGCTGAGCGCCGGATTTTTAGGAGCGAGGTGGCGGCGGGCGGCGTCGGCAGAGACGCAGATCTCGCCAGCGGTGCCGAGGGCTGGAGCGCCTTCGAAAGTGATGACGTCGGTGGTCTTCGGATCGTCGAGGAAGTCGGCGTGGAGTTGGGCGAGGGCTGCGTCGGTGAGGAAGACGAGGGAGAGTTCGCCGGCGGGCACGGCAGGGAGCGGAGAGGCAGATTCTGGAAGGCGCCGAGGAGAATCTGGAGATCGCAGGGGAGTCTCGGAAAAATAGGCGTCGAGCGAATGAATGACGTGGGCGACGGCGCGGCGGTCGAGGCGGAGGCGCGGGTGGCGGTTGGCGATGGCGATTTCGCGGGCGGGCATTTTGTGGGCGTGATTTTATCCGCGTGATGTGGGTGGGATGCGGAAAGCGGAGACCGGAGTGTGAAGCGCGGAGGACGCGGAGACCGGAGAGGCGGACACTGCGAGGATCGAGGGTGTCTTTCTGTTTCTGCTTTATCTTTATTTTTTCTCTCGGGGCCTGAGTGATTGATGGGAGGACGAACTGACGAAAGATTAAGCGAAAGAGGAAAGAGAAAGAGTCGGATTTTACGCCTTGGCGGCGCTGGCGGGTTGCTCGCCGGCGGGATAGGCGATGCGCGCGTGGAGCATGTTGAGCAGCGTGAAGTGAAAACTGTTTTTGATTTTCGTAATTTCCTCGAAGGTGAGCGGGGCTTCGTCGAGTTGGCTGTCGGCGATGCGATCATTGACGACGCGCGCGATGAGGAGGTGGAGAGCTTCGGGAGTGGCTTGGCGGAGGGAGCGCGAGGCGGCTTCGAGTCCGTCGGCAAGGGATATGATCGCGCTTTCTTTGAACTGGGGGCGCGGACCGTCGTAGCGGAAACTCGCTTCGACGACGGCCGGTTGGAGATGCGCCAAATCGGCGTTGGCAACCTGTGGGTTAGTCGGGGGGATTTTGGAGGAGGCCGGGCGAGGAGACGAAGCGAAAGTTGCGCGCGATTGGTCGACGGCGAGTTGATAAAAATAGCGAACCAAGCTCGTGCCGTGGTGTTGACGGATGACGTCAACGACGGCGCGGGGGAGATTGTGCTCGCGTGCGAGGTGCACGCCGTCCGTGACGTGTTGTTTGATTATGCGAGCGGATTCGGCGGGATCGCGGGCGTGGTGGGGGTTGATGCCGTCGCGTTGGTTTTCGGCGAAGTCGGCGGCTTGGGCGGTTTTTCCGACGTCGTGGAACAGGGCGCAGACGCGGGCGAGGAGGGGATTGGCGCCGATGGCGTTGCAGGCGTTTTCGGAGAGTTGGGCGACGACGAGGGAGTGGTGATACGTGCCGGGCGCATCGAGCTGCATGCGGCGGAGGAGCGGGTGATTGTAGTCGGTGAGCTCCAGGAGTGTAATGTCCGTGGTGCGTTTGAAGAGGGATTCGAGAATGGGGAGTAGGCCGACTACGGCGATGCCGGTGAGGAGGCCGGTGGCACCGGCGGCAGTCATCTGACGGGCGAGGGTTTCGTAGGGGATCTTGTCGGCGTAGCCGATGAGGGCCGCGAAGGCGGCGACGGTGAGGCCGCCGGCACCGGCGGCGCGGACGACGCGACCGCGGCGGCGGGCATCACGGCCGAGGTAGATGGCGACGAGGGACGCGAGGAAGGTGAGGACGAGGAGATCGAGGCGGTTGCCGTAGATGACGCCTGTGAAAATTGAGATGAACAGCGCCATGAAGATGCCGGAGCCGGCGTCGATCAAGATGGCGACGATCAAGGGCGCGAGGGCGGTCGGCGCGACGTAGGGGAGGGTGCTCGCCCACGAGCCGTCGCGCACGAAAAACTCGGCACCGCCGAGGGAGTAGTTGGCGCGGATGAGCGCGAGGTTGACGATGACGACGAGTGCGAGGAGGCCACAACGGACATTGGAGCGGATCGTCTCGGGATCCTCGATACGGATGTAAATGAGGGAAGCGAGGACCATCGCGAGCACGAGGAGGACGCGACCGAAGAGGGTGAGACCCTCGTTGAGCTCGGTGTCGCGGTGATCGAGAAGATAGCGGCGGTGGGCCTGAAACATTTCGTGTTGCTCGGGGGTCACGCGGTCGCCGGGTTCGATAATGGACTGGCCGCGGGCGACGCTGATGGAAACCGGTTTGAGCGTGCGGATGGCAGCAGCGACGCGGGACTGAGTGGCCGCGCGATCGAAGACCACGTTGGGGACGAGGCCGAAACGGAACACGCGGAAGAGGGCCTGGCTGGACGGGAGCGAGACTCCATCGGTGGCGAGGCTCACGCGCAGGACGGTGAGGGCGTCTTCCATGATCTGCACGGAGCGGGGAGCGGTATCGCCGGTCGGGCGGGTGATTTGAAAGACGACGGCCGTGCCGGCACCGGTGCCGGCGAGCGCGGAGTCGGTCACGCCCTGGGCGTAAAGATCGCGGAGGGTGGCGAGGCCGTTTTCGAAGAGAACGGAGCGGGACTTGGCGTCGCCAATGGCGAGGAGGGACGCGATATCCTCGACGGTTGCATGGTAGGGGCCGCGGACGTTGAAGGATTCGGCGATGACGGTGAATTCGGTCGGGCGGACGGGGAAGATGTTGAAAGGTGCGGGCGGAGCGGTCTGCGGGAGTGGTGCGCCCGGTGCGGAAAAGGCCGAGCCGTTGGCCGCGGGATCGGCGGCAGGATGAGCGGCTTCGTAGACATCGAGTTGGGTGAGGAGAGTGCGGGCGGCGAGTTCGAAACGGCGGAACGGCTCGGTTTCGAGGCGGTAGACGGGCGGGAGGCGGTCGAGGAATTGGGCGCGCTCGGCGCGGGTTTTTTCGGCGCTCTCGTAAGCAAATGCGGCGTTGGCGGTGACGCGGACGGTGGCGAGTTGGTCGGGGAGAACCGCGAAGTTTGACGTGGTCATGCCGGCCCAGCTGATGAGCACGATGGCGACGACGGTGAAGACGAAGATGGCTGCGGAGACGAGACCGTTACGGTCGAGGAAATCGCGGGTGGCGGAGTGCGCGGCGTTGTCGCCTGAGGAGGCTTGGGTGCGATGACCGGGCGCAGACTCATCCGCGCGGCGGGCATTGAGGCCGCCGAGGAGGAGTTTGAGCTGATTGCGGACGGACATGGGGGGAATGACTAATTACTAATTACTAATGACTGATGACAGCTGGGGGAGATTTCAGCGGGAACGCGTCGTCCTAAGTGGACTGAACCACAGAGGCACGGAGAACTGTCTGAATGGGTGTGGTTCTGCTCTGCGGGTGCCACCGCGATAGCGAACGTGGCCGTGAACCGGCAAATGTTCATTGCTATAGAAAATGAAAGGTAGCGGTCCTGCTCGAAGATTTTCGGCATGATGGGACGTTGGGCTGCGACTAGGGCGTTGATCCGACCGAGGAGGCGTGCGACTTGTCGCTCGTGAGCGGGTTTCGGTAGTTTTCGTAGGCTTCGATGATTTTGCCGACGAGCGGGTGGCGGACGACGTCGCTGCCGCTGAAGGTGTGGAAGTCGATGCCGGGGATGTTGGACAAAATGTGGCGGACCTCGAGGAGGCCGCTGGCTTTCGAGCGGGGTAAATCGATTTGCGTGATGTCCCCGGTGATGACCATGCGGCTGTCTTCGCCGAGGCGCGTGAGGAACATCATCATCTGCTCGGCGGTGGTGTTTTGGGCTTCATCTAAAACGACGAAGGCGTGCGAAAGCGTGCGGCCGCGCATGTAGGCGAGGGGGGCAATCTCGATGACGCCTTTTTCGGTGAGGCGGCTAATATCCTCGGCGTCGAGCATATCGTTGAGCGCGTCGTAGAGGGGGCGGAGATAGGGGAGGATTTTTTCGCGGAGATCGCCAGGGAGGAAGCCGAGGGTCTCGCCGGCTTCGACGGCGGGGCGGGTGAGAATGATGCGCTCGACTTCGTTTTTGAGGAGCGCGGAGACGGCGGCGGCCATCGCGAGGTAGGTCTTGCCCGTGC
>SXGR01438208.1_pt1 | contig 21461 bp, 18 predicted proteins | sample 3174711 | NCBI WGS metagenome assembly SXGR01 (sample SAMN11356860, study PRJNA531348) | freshwater metagenome | isolation source: freshwater sample F1-60 | place: China: Fuxian Lake, Yuxi | collected 2017-12-25 | reverse complement strand
TGCCGATGGCGAGCACGTAGTCGCCGACTTGCAGGTTGTCCGAGTCGCCGATTTTGAGCGCACTCAGGTTGGGTGCTTCGATCTGCAGCACGGCGATATCGGTGCCCGGATCGGTGCCGATCAGTGTGGCGTTGAACTGGCGGCGGTCTTTTAACGTGACAATGGAGCGTTCGGCATCCTTGATCACGTGATAGTTGGTGAGCACGTAACCACGCGCGGCATCGACAATCACGCCGGAGCCGGCGGCCTGTTCGCGCTGTTGTTGTTGATCGGGCAGGCCAAAAAACCGCCGGAAAAATGGATCACGAAACAGCGGATTGTTTTCCATCGGCTGGCGTGTGACGACAGAAATGTTCACCACCGCCGGCGTGACTTCGTTGACCAGCGGCGCCAGTGTGGGCAGGCCGCGCGCGTCCGTGTTGGCCGTGTGGGCTAGGGGCTGGGCGAGCGCGGGTAAGCCAGTCAGAAACAGTGCGATGAGGAAAATGGAAATTCTCATAACTATTTGATTTTAAAAGAAATTAATTTTCTGATTTAGAGCGCGCTACTTCAGGATCTGCACCAGATTATTAAAGTCATCGGTCCACAGACGCAAGCCGGGAATCGGCGAAATTTCACTGGAGTTGTCTTTGATTTTCTTATCCGCCAGCAGTGCTTTGTTGCGCGTGACCAGCACCCAATCCGTGCGCGAGGCGTCGCCGCCGGTCTCGTCGTCGCTGACCAGTGTGACTTGCAGATCATAGGTCTTGGCGATTTGCTCAACCACCGGCGCGAGTTTCAAAAAGCGGTTGGTCACGTGGAAAGCCACCACGCCGGTGTCGGGCTTGATGTGCTTCAAATAGATCGCCATGGCTTCACGCGTGATGAGGTGCACGGGAATGGCATCGCTGGAGAAGGCATCAATCGCCAGCACGTCGTATAGCTGCGGCTTTTCGCGCTCCATGGTCAGGCGCGCGTCGCCGAGTATGGTGTCCACCTGGGCCTTGCTGTCGGAAATGTAGTTAAAATCGCGCCGCGCGACTTCGATGACTTCCGGGTTGATTTCGTAAAAGCGCACCACGTCGCCTGCACGGCCATAACCGGCGATGGTGCCGGTGCCTAGGCCCACCACGCCCAGGCGCACCGGCCCGGCCTGCTTTAAGTGGTTGATCGCGTATCCGACGCCGCTGGATTCCGTGTAATACGTGGTCAGCCGGTGGCGCTTGTCCTTGTGCAGATATTGCTCACCATGCATGATGGCGCCGTGCATCAGGCGCCGCATCGCGGTTTCGCTGGTGTCGGGGCCGGTGTCCTTGACGCGCAGGGTGCCGTAGAAATTGCGGCTCATCAGCCGTGCGTCGTTAGACAGCGCGTGGATGTAGTGATAGACATGAAACCCGGTAAAGCCCGTCGCCACCAGCAGCGCCATGGGCACCAGCCTCGCCAGTGGAATGCTCGCGATCTGGTTGAGTGACAGCCACGCTGCCAGCAGCAGTGTGACCACCAGGCCGATGCCGAATTCGTAGTAGGTGTTGAAGAACTTGGGCGCGATAAACCCGACCACCACGCCGCCCAGAGCGCCGCCCAGCGACACCATCAAAAAGAACGTGGTGAGGTACCGCGGCGCGGGCTTCATCGCCGCCAGTTCGCCGTGGAAGAACATGCACATGATGAACAGCCCGGCGCTGAACAGCGGCACGGCAATCTTGAAATCCATGATGCCGCCCTCTTCGTGCAGGTACCAGCCGAGGGCGCATACCACCACAATCAGCGGGCCGATGAAGTACATGCGTTTGTACCAGCCGCGCCCTTCAAAACACAGGATGAAGGTGATGAGATAAATCGTCAGCGGCAGCAGCCACAAAAACGGCACCGACGCCACGTCATGCGTGATGTGATTGGTGACCGCCAGCAGCATGAACGAACCCATGGCGGAGAGTACCAGCCACATCCCGTACTGCGCCCAGGATGGGGGCGGGTCGTCGTCCGCCGCCTGGGTCGCGGCCTCGGCCTGTGCCGCGGTATGCGCGCGCAGGCTGTAGACGCCTGCGCCTATGCAAACCACCACGAACAGCACGTAGCCCGCACTCCAGCCGTACGACTGCACCTTGGTGGTGATCCACGGTTCGACTGCGAACGGGTAGGAAATCAGCGCCAGCAGCGAGGCGAAATTCGACAACGCGAACAATCGATACACCGAACTGGAAAAATGCGCGCGCGCAAACCATGCCTGCACCAGCGGCCCGGTGGTGGACAGCAGAAAATACGGCAGGCCGATGGTGAAGGCCAACAAGCCGAGAATGCGCCAGGTGGGGTCTTCGTTGCCGGCGGGCTTCCACGAGGCGTCGGGAATGATTGGCAGCGACAGCAGACTGACGAGCAGCAGTACCGCGTGCAGGATCAACTGATTGCGCGGCGTCATTTTGCGTGTGGTGAAATCCGAATACGCGTAGCCGAACAGCAGCAGAAACTGGAAAAACACCATACACGTCGTCCACACCGCGGCAGATCCGCCAAACCACGGCAGCACTTGCTTCGCCAGGATGGGTTGGACCAGAAACAGCAGGAACGCGCTGGTAAAAATCGTGAGCGCGTAGAGAATCATGTTAGAATAAGTAAGTTATTGTTTTTAAAAGAATTTTTATGCGAAGCTCTGACACGGGTGCGCATTGACTTTGCTTAACGCCCTGGGACTGTTTTACGACGACACGCCGAATGGCGGGCCGAATTTTTGCCCGGCGAATTTTACCCTTCCTGACTGATGAAATACCGAATCGGCATGCTGAATTTGTGCGCGTCGCTCCTCCTGAGTGGCGCGTCGATGGTGGCGTACGCACAGTGCGCCAGTGAGCAGGCGATGGCGCAGGCCGCCGCGCGCTGGATAGACAAACAGCCGCTCGCGGGTTTTCCGGCGGCGCTGTCAATGGCCGACGCCGCCTGCACGCGCGAGCGCTTTGTCGAACAACTGCGCGCCCATAAGCCCTATGGACAATCCGGCGGTGGACGCGTGGTTGGCTATAAGGCTGCGTTGACCAATCCAGCGATCCAGAAAAAATTTGGTGTGGCCGAGCCGGTGCGCGGCGTGCTGCTGTCGCGCATGCTGACCATGGAAACTGCATTCCCGGTGAACAGCGATTACGGTGCACGACCGGTGTTCGAGGCTGATTTGCTGGTGGAAGTCGGCGACGACGCCATCAACGAAGCGCGCACACCGCTGGAGGCTTTGAAGGGTTTGTCGCGCATTCAACCCTTCATCGAACTTGCCGATCTTGTGCTAGCCGAGGGCGAGCCGCTCAACGCGGCGGTCATCATGGCCATCAACGCCGGCGCGCGGGGCGGGTATTTCGGGCCAGGCATTTCGGTGCAGCCCACACAGGCGTTTGCCGATGCACTGCGCGACATGAAAGTGGTGATGACCGATGAGCAGGGCAATGAACTTGCCAACGCGCCGGGTGCAGCCATCATGGGCCATCCGCTGAATGCCGTGCAGTGGCTTATTGAGGATGTGCGGAAAAATGGTGGAAGGCTGCGCGTGGGGGACAAGCTGAGTCTTGGCTCGTTTTCGGAGCCCATGCCACCCAAACATCAAATGCGTGTGAAGGTGCGCTACCTTGGCTTGCCGGGTGACCCCGAGATCAATTTGCGCTTTCGCTAAGCGCCAGGCTGAAGGGTGAGCCGGGCGGGGTAAAATGATCTTTTTCCTTTGCCGCATTCGCTCATGAACACACCTACCGAATACGAAGTCATCTCCGAAGCCCATATTATGGTCGCCGTGCGCGACGGTGTGAAACTAGCCACCGATATCTATCGTCCGGCGCGCAACGGCAAGTTGGTCGAGGGGCAATTCCCGGTCATCCTCGAGCGCACGCCGTACGGTAAATCGCGTGCTTCACGCTCGGAAGTGGATAGCGGAGAAATCAAGGCACGCCCGCGCCCGGAGGTGGCCGCGCATTTTGTGCGCCATGGCTATGTGGTGGTGTATCAGGATTGCCGCGGCCGCCATGGCTCCGAGGGCGAATTCGTCAAATATCTTTCTGACGGCGAAGACGGTTTCGACACCGTGCAATGGATCGAAAAGCAGCCGTGGTGTAACGGTAAGGTGGCGACCATGGGCCTGTCGTATGCCGCCCATACGCAAGTGGCGTTGGCGTGCCTCGCGCCCAGCGCGCTGGCCGCGATGGTGGTGGATTGTGGCGGATTTTCGAACGCCTACCAGTCGGGCATCCGCAGCGGTGGTGCGTTTGAAATGAAGCAGGTGACGTGGGCGTTTAACCAGGCCAAAGAGAGTCTGCTGGCGCACACCGATGTGCGCGTGCGCGAGGCGCTGGCCGCCGAGGACCTGATCACCTGGTTCAAGCGCATGCCATGGAAGCCCGGCCAGTCACCGGTGAAATGGGCGCCGGAGTACGAAGACTATTTGTTTGAGCAATGGACGCACGGCGAGTTCGACGATTACTGGAAGCAACTCGGCATTTACACCGAGGGTTGGTATGACCAGTTTGCTGACGTGCCGCAAATCCATATGTCCAGCTGGTACGACGCTTACATTCGCACCGCCACCGACAATTACGTGGGCCTTAAACAGCGCAAGCGCGGCCCGGTGCGTTTGATCATGGGGCCGTGGACGCATGGCGACCGCTCAAAATCCTGGTCGGGCGATGTGGATTTCGGCGAGGCCTCTACCGTTGATGGCAACCTTGCGCGCAATTGGCGCGATCTGCGGTTGCGGTGGTTCGACCGCTGGGTGCGTGGCGTCGACAACGGCGTGGACAAGGAACCGGCGGTGCGCCTTTTCCTGATGGGCGGCGGTTCCGGGCGCAAGAATGAGAAGGGCTGCATGCAGCACGGCGGGCGCTGGATTACCGGCGACGACTGGCCGCTGCCTGCTGTGAAATTCACCCCGTTTTATCTGCAGGGTGACGGCGGGTTATCAACGGATAAGCCTGCAAAAAATGTCACGCCGGTATCGTTTGATTACGACCCGTCAAATCCGGTGCCCACTATCGGCGGGCCGCTGACTTCGGGTATGCCAGTGTTCGAGGGGGGGGCGTTCGATCAACGCGAGGCGGATCGATTCTTCGGTTGCACCAACCCCGGCATGCCGCTGGCCGCACGCGCCGACGTGATGGTGTTCGAAACGCCGCCGCTCACGGAGGACGTGGCGATTGCCGGGCCGATCACGGTGAAGCTGCATGCGTCGTCCAACGGTATCGACACGGATTTCACTGCCAAGCTGATCGACGTGTACCCGCCCAATGAAGATTATCTGCGCGGCTATGCGATGAATCTTTGCGACGGCATTTTGCGTTGCCGTTACCGCAATTCGTGGGAAAAGCCCGAAATGATGACGCCGGGCGCGGTCTACGAAATCACCATCGAGCCGTTTGCCACCTGCAATCTGTTCAAGGCCGGACATCGCATACGCATCGACATTTCGTCGAGTAATTTCCCGCGCTACGATCTGAACTGGAACACCGGCGAGCCACAGGGCCGTGGCCGTACGCGGCGTATTGCCACCAACACCGTGTATGTGGACAGCGTGCGGGCCTCGCACGTGGTGTTGCCCTTGCTGCCGCTGGATGCGATGCACCCCTTGCCTGTGAGCGCAGGACTATAATTCGTCCACGTTAATACATGGACTGACCGGAGAAAGTTTCATGGTTCCCGATACCGCACTGCAGACAGCGGTTGCCCCTGGCACCGAGGCAAAACCGCTGACCATCAAGCGCATCGACGCGATTCCCATCGCGATTCCGCTCAAAAAGCCGGTGATCATGGCCGGCGTGCGCCTGGAAGTGTCGTACAACCTGCTGGTGCGCGCCGAAGCGACGAATGGTCTGGTGGGTTGGGGCGAGGCGTCGGTCGCACCAACCATGACGGGTGATGTTTTGCCCGGCATGGTGGCTGCCGTAAAGGAGCACCTGGCGCCGTTGGTCGCAGGCAAGGATGCCTTGAAGCGCGCGGAACTGGCGCATAGGTGCGCGCATGCGCTGCATCACAATGGCGGGCCGAAGTGTGCGTTGGATGGGGCGATCGCGGATCTTGCCGGGCGTCATTTGCAGGTGTCGTTGTCAGACATGTACGGCGGCGCACTGCGTGACGAGATTACCGCGATGTATTTGCTCGGCAATCCGAAAATCGAAGATGACATTGCCGAGACGCACAAGAAAATTGCCGAGGGCTACAAATTCTTCAAACTGAAGGTCGGCATCAAGAGCCCGTTCGACGAAGCCGATGCGGCGGTCACCATACGCAAAGCGGTGGGCCGCGATGTGGTGTTGTGCGCCGACGCCAACATGGGCATGGATTTTCGCAGTGCCCGCATTTTCGTCGAACGCTCGCGCGAGGCTGATTTGCTGTTTCTGGAACAGCCGCTGCGCGATGACGATTACGACGGCATGGCAGAGCTGGCGCGTATCTCGCCGGTGCCGTTGAATGGCGACGAATCGCTGGGCAATGTGGCCACCATTATCCAGATGACGCGCGCGGGTTCGATCAAAGGTGCCAATCTCAAGACCATAAAATTGGGCGGTGTCAGCGCCACAGTGCACGCGATGAGCGTGTGTGCGGCATTGGGGCTGAATATCAATCTCGCTTGCAAGGTGGCGGAAACCAGCGTGGGCGCGGCGACCATCATTCATCTCGGTTGCGTTGCGCCGAACGTGAACTGGGGCGTGTCGATCACCAATCATTATCTGGTGGACGACATCGTGAAGAACCCGATTGTGATCCGCAACGGCATGATAGCTCGGCCCACCAGCGCCGGACATGGTGTGGAGGTCGATGAAGCGCAAGTTGCCCGCTATACCATCAAGGCCTGATACAAGCTATTTGTAAGCCATTTGTAAGTCATTGAGTTTAATCGTAAATTATTGTTTTATAAGGAATTTTTGTGATAGATCTCTATACGTGGCCCACGCCTAACGGCCGCAAAGTACACATCATGCTGGAGGAAACGATTTTGCCGTACACCGTACATGCGGTCAACACGCGTGCGGGTGATCAGTTCAAGCCCAAGTTTCTGAAAATCAATCCGAACAATAAAATTCCCGCGATCATCGACCGCAACGGGCCCGGCGACAAGCCGTTCACGCTGTATGAATCCGGCGCGATCCTGATCTACCTGGCGGAAAAATCCGGCAAATTTCTGCCGTACGAGCCCGCCGCCAAGTACACCACGTTGCAATGGTTGATGTTCCAGATGAGCGGCGTGGGGCCGATGTTTGGGCAAGCCGGCCACTTTCGTTCCTATGCGAAAGAACGGCAGCAGTATGCGATAGATCGCTATACCAATGAAGTGAACCGGCTGCACAAAGTGATGAATCATCAACTCGGCCAGAGCAGATTTCTGGCGGGTAACCACTACACCATCGCCGACATAGCGACGTGGCCGTGGATCATCAATCCGGAGCGGCGCGGCGTGGACATGGCGTTGTATCCCAATGTGCAGCGCTGGTTCGAGGAAATTCTTGCGCGCCCGGCAGTACAGCGCGGGCTGGCGCTGCTTGCCGATGAGCGCAAGGCGCATGACCGTGCGCCCACTGAAGCCGAGCGCGATATTTTGTTCGGCTCGGCGCAGTACCGGCAGGGTGTGAATTAACGTCAACCACAGGATCATTGCATGGCCAGGCAACCCGCACCGTCTTTGTCTGACAGCACCGGCAAGTTGCTGTTGCGATTGATGTTGGGAATTCTCATGCTGTTTCACGGCTACGCCAAGATCACCAAGGGCGTCAGCGGCATCGAAACCTCGCTCGCCAATTTTGGTTTGCCGGCGTGGGTGGCTTACGGTGTTTATATCGGCGAGATATTCGCGCCGCTGCTGGTGATCATCGGCTACTACGCGCGTGTGGGTGGGGCGATCATTGTTGTCAACATGATATTTGCGATCACGCTGTCGCACTCGAAACAGTTGTTTGATTTGGGCAAGAGCGGAGGCTGGGCGCTGGAATTGCAGGGCTTTTTTCTGCTGACCGCGCTGGTGCTGCTGCTGATCGGACCGGGACGTTTTGCCATCAATAATCGTTGACATCAACATCATTAAGGGAGAACGGCATGGCTGAAACTGTGAAATACAAGGTTGTGGAAAATTGGGAGCAATTGCCCAAGGGGTTTGCCCATCGTGATGTAGCGGGGGTTGCCGTCGATCAGGAGGACTATGTTTACCTGATGTGCCGCGGTGAAAACCCGGTGATCATTTATGACCGCCAGGGCAACTACAAGCGCACCTGGGGCAAAGGTGATTTCACCATGCGCACGCATGGCATTTACGTTGCGCCCAATGGCACGATCTTTGCCACCGACGACGGCAATCACACCGTGCGTCAATACACCCGCGAAGGCAAGCTGCTGATGACGATGGGCACGATGAACACGCCCTCCGACACCGGCTACGATGGCAAAACCACCGGCTCTATCCAGCGTGCGGGGCCCCCCTTTAACCGGCCGACGAATATTGCCATCGGCGCCAAGGGGCAGATTTACATTTCAGACGGCTACGGCAATGCCCGCGTGCATGTTTTTTCACCGACGGGACAACTGATTCGATCATGGGGTGAACCGGGTGACGGTCCCGGCCAGTTCCGTCTGCCGCATGGCATCGCGTGCTCGGCGGACGGGCGTGTATGGGTGTGCGACCGCGAGATCGACCGCATTCAGATTTTCAGTCCGGACGGCGAATTTCTCGAACAATGGACGGACACGCAGCGTCCCACACACTTGGCGTTTGACGCCAGCGGCAATGTTTACGTCACTGAACTGGCGTGGCACGAAGGCGATGTTTCCTACAGCTTCGGCCCTGTCACCAAAATGCGTCACGCGCGTTTCAGCGTGTTCGATCCCAAAGGCAAGCTGCTCTCGCGCTGGGGCACGCCCAATGGCGCCGCGCCTGGCAGCTTTGTCGCGCCGCATGGCCTGGCGCTGGATTCGAAGAAGGATATCTACGTGAGCGAAGTCACTTGGACATTCGGCATCAGTCGCGGTCGCGCGCCGGAGGATTGCCACACGTTTCAAAAGTTTGCGCTGGAGGTTTAGTCGCTTTCAGGCAGGGCGGGCGCGCGGTACGATTCAATAATGCGATTCGTAGCTGATCGCATCCATGCGCCCGAGTTCATGCATGTCGATCACGGATTCACCGGTATTGCGGTTGACCGTAAACTGCATCCGGCGGTGGCCGTCGTTGGTGGCGCGAATCGATAGCAGCTCAAGACCTTCCTTGCCAATGTGCCATTCATGCGAGCCGGCGATGCCGGGCGGCGCGTAGATTGAATCACCGGGGCCGACCTTGTAAGCCTTTCCCGCGAGGTCGTTTACCGTCGCACTGCCTTTGAGCACGTAATAAAACACTTCAATCGAATGCCAATGCAGGTGCTCGTGCAGATTGGGCTTGAATTTCGCCAGCCCCACACGGATGCGTTCGCTGGGCACGTGCTTGGCGCCGCACAGCGGACGCACGGTCTGGCCCTTGATAATCCCCGGCGTATCTTTCACTTTGTTGCGGCTGACCATACGCATGGTGGGTTTGATTTTTTTCAGGTCTTTGTGCATGACATAGGTTCCTGAGGTACCCGCGGTTAGTTGGTTTTCAGTCCGGGTTCGCGAACGATTTTGCCCCACTTGGCGGCGTCCGGCAGCTTGAGGGTATTCACTATTGCCGCGTTGATGGTGTTGATGAGGTCGAGGTGTGTTTTCGCAGATACCACGAAGCGGAGCAGAGCTGATCTCATAGTCTGGGTAACCTTGTTCCACGATTGTGGCCCGTCGTGGCATGGTGTGTGAAACGGGCGTAACGGGTGACCGCCAGAGCGAGCAAGCAGCCGGATTCGACGTGCGGCTGGCAGCAGCATGGTCAACAGGCTGAGTACAGCCGGTATCAATTAGCGGCGTGGCTTGGGGCCTCCTTCCGTGATCGGTGCTTTTTGATACGGGACGACTACTCAATGCGAATACCAGATTCCTTGATGATCTTGCTCCAGCGAGCCACTTCGCTTTTTAGCAGCCCGTCGAGTTCGTCCATGGAACTGCTTTTCGCATCCACGCCGGCCGCAGCAAAGCGCTCGCGCACGTCTTTTGCATCTATGGCTTTGACGATTTCGCGATTCAGCGCGGCAATGTTGGACCGTGGCGCGGCGGCTGCGGTCAAAAAGAAAAAGCCGACTGTGACATCCACCGTGGGCAGTCCTATTTCCGCCATGGTGGGAACGTCCGGCAGCGTTGCCGCGCGTTTGTCACCGGCAATACCGAGCACGCGCACTTTACCGCCTCTCGCCAGCGGGAGCGCCGACGCCAGCGTGGTAAACCAGATTTCCACGCGCCCTGCGATCACGTCAACCTCGGCGTCGGTAGTACTTTTGTACGGAATCATCATGATGTCGAGTCCGCGCGCTGATTTCAGCATTTCGCCCATGAAGTGCGGCACGCCGCCGGGCACTGCGGCGTAATTCAACTTCCCCGGCCTGGATTTGGCACTGGCGATCAGGTCGTTCATTGACTTGGTGGCGGACGCCTGCGTTACGGCCACCACATAGGGCAGCGACCCGGTGACCGACACCGGCGCAAAATCCTTCAGGATGTCGTAGCGCACCTTTGACACGAACTGATTGACGATGTGACTGGTGCTGCCAATAACGATGGTGTGGGCATCCGGCGCGGCCCGCGCAGTGAATTCCATGCCGATGCCACCGGATGCACCGGGCCGATTTTCGACTACCACCGGGTTGCCCCAGTTTTCGGCAACCTTCTGTCCGACGATCCGGGCAATGACATCGTTGCCACTGCCAGGGCCGAAGGGCACGATGATGGTGATGGGTTTGGTGGGGTAGGCCTGAGCGCTCGATTGCATCGATGCCATGGAGGCACTCAACAACAACAATGCGTTCAAGCACAGTGAACGGGTATTCATGGTTGATGCGTGAAATCTGAGAGGCGGATGGGATTCATGGCTGGTGCCGTACCTGTCAAGTAACCGGACCGAACACCGGCAGATTGTAGGCGCCAAACTTATCTTCGCCGTCCGTCCATTGCAGCGACAGTACCATGCCTTCGCGCAGGTTTTTTACCTCGATGCCGACCGGGTAACTCACGAACAGTGGCCCTTCGTCCAGTTCCAGCGCGATGGAGGTATGCGGGGAGGGGTATTCGGGAAAGTACGCACGATGAAAGGTCGTCCACGAAAGCACTTTGCCGCGGCCTTTCATCAATGCCCACTCAAATTGATCGCACAGGCAGTTGTCACATGATGGCCCCGGTGGCCAGCGGAATTTGCTGCACTCACTGCATTGTTGCAGACGAAATTCCTTTTTCTGCGTGTACGTCCAGAATTGCTCGGCGTACGGATCCATTGATCTGCTTGGTCGTTGCGTGGCCATGACTAGGCCCCCCTTGTGTAAATGATGCTCTTGCACTTGCCCGCGACGTCGTGCACATACTGCCCGACTTCCGCGCCCTTGACCTGCCGCTCGCCCAATCCGCCGCGCAACTGGCGGATGAGTTCGGGTTGATGGTTCCAGCTTTGCATGTAACTCTCGGAAAGCATGCCGCCGCTGGTATTGCACGGCAGCTCGCCGCCGATTTCGATGCGGCCGTTTTGCACAAACGGGCCACCTTCGCCTTCCTTGCAAAAACCAAAGCCTTCAAGAGAGGCCAGAAGGTGCACACTGAAGCTGTCATAGGTGGCGAATACATCCACATCCTTCGGCGTGATGCCTGCCATCGGATAGACCTGCCCCGCCACGCCACGATGGGCCGTATGATAAAAATCCTTCAGTCGCGGGCGTAGCTGTGTGGCGTCGACGTTCTCCTCCGCCCAGCCCATGCCGCTGATGAGGACGGGCTTCTGCTTCAAATCCTTTGCCATATCCGCACGCCGCACGATGATGGCGACACCGCCATCGTTGATCAAACAGTAATCGAACAACCGCAGCGGCTCGGCTACGAACTTCGCGTTCATGTAATCGGCGATGGTGATGGGCTTGCCGTACATCACCGCGTTGGGATTCATGCAGGCATGCTTGCGAAAGGCCACCGCGATCGCGCCCAGTTGCTCGTCGGTGGTACCATAGAGCAGCTTGTGGCGCTGAAAAAACAATGCGTAGAGCGCCCCCTGCGAGGTCAGCCCCCACGGCGCATAGTAAAAATATGACGTAATCGCGCCGCCGGTGACACGCGTGCCGCCATAGGCTGTGTTCATCGAGCGCTGCGCGTTGCCGTATACGCAGGCCACGGTAGTGGCAAGCCCGCAGTTGATGGCCATGACGGCTTCGATGATGCATTGCGCCGCGTCACCGCTGCCGCTCCAGCGCGGATTGAGGCCCCACTGCTCGCTGGCGCGCTCGCCGGACAAGGTCGGCCCCGTGCACAGCCCGTCGATGTCGTCCTTCTTCAGGCCGGCGTCGTCGAGCGCGCGTTTCAGCGCGCGCGAAGCCAGCGTGTAAGAGTCATAGCGCGCTTCGCCCTTGGCCATGGCCTTGCCGCCCGCACCACGGTAATCCGCGCCGTAGTCGGTTTCGCCGACGCCAACCACGGCCACGGTGTCTTTCAGCGCACCCAGCCGCTTACGGTCAAAAATTTCTGTCATGAGATGGCTTTCAGGCTATTCAAAAAAAGTGTTTAAAAACAGATACTTGGAAAATCATTGCGCTGCTGCACAATCAAATAATGCCCCGTTCCTTCATCCCCGCGATCTCCGTCGCGCTAATGCCCAGCAGCTCGCCATATACATAGTTGTTGTGCTCGGCCAGCAACGGCGCGCGCCCATGCACATACGCTGGCGTGCGCGACATTTTCACCGGGTAGCCCTCGTATTGCACTTCACCGAGGTCGGGATGATGCACCACAGGATGCATCTCGCGGTGATGCAACTGCGGGTCGTATTCCACGCGGTCTTCGGCACTTTGCACCACGGCGGCAATGATGCCCGCATTCTGGCATTGGCGCATGATGTCGTAGCGGCGGCGCGCGCGCGTCCAGCGACCGACGATGGCGTCGAGTTCGTCCTGATTTTTCACTCGCGCTTCGTTGCTGGTGAATTTCGGGTCGAGGGCGAGTTGCGGCTGACCCATCAAGGCGCATAACGCTTCAAATTGCGCCTGTGTTTCGCATGCGATGAACACCCACCAGTACTGGCCCACACGGTCGTTGCCGGTGCAGCGATACGTGTTGTGCGGCGCGACTTGCGGAAACACCGCGCGGTTCCCCGGCGGAAAGTCAGGCCGGCGTGTACGGCGGCCGTTGACCTGATAGTCAAGCATGAACGTGCCCATCATGGTCATCGCCCCCTCAGTTACCGAGTAGTCGAGATACATGCCCTTGCCGGTTTTCTTCACCTGCAACAGCGCCTGCATCAACCCCAGGCCACCCATCCAGCCGCCCATTACATCCAGGTAGGAATAGCCCCAGCCTGCAGGCGGCTGTCCCGGCAGGCCAGAGGACAGCGTCAAGCCCGCCTGCGCCGCTGCCGTCGGGCCAAAGCTGCGAAAGCCTTGCCATTCGCCGGTGTGGCCGAAACCCGACGAGCTCATATAAATGATTTTTGGATTGATCTCACGGATGCGATCCCATGTGAGACCCCATTTGGGGAAAACCTCGGCACTGAAATTTTCGACGACAACGTCGCATTTTGTGAGCAGCTTCTCGACAATCTTGATGCCTTCCGGGCTGCGCGTATTCAGGCTGATGGCCAGCTTGCCGTGGTGCAGCGTGTTGAAATACGGATCGGTGTACCAGGGCTTGCTGCCTTGCACGTGATTGGGCTTTTCGTCATCCGTGGTGATGGAGCGATACGCGGCGAAGCGATGATCGTCAAAGCCGCCTGCGCGTTCGACGTGAATCACTTCCGCGCCGTAGTGGGTCAGCAATCGCGGCGCCCACGGGCCGACGGTTTTCCAAGTGAAGTCGAGGACGCGGATGCCGGAGAGCACGCCTTTTTTCTGGTGCGCCGCGTTGTCGGCGGTGGCTGTGGTCATGGTGCTCATGCTATTACTCCTGCGGCCACGAGGGTCGATAAAGCGGCATCATTCAAGCCCAGATCTTGCGTCAAGATCTGCCGCGTGTGTTCGCCCAGGTTGGGTGCGCGCCCGCGCGGTTCGTTGCCCAAATCATCGCAGGCAAACGGCCCACGTGGATACGGAATGGCACGACCGATCTGCGGGTATTCCACGTCGCGCCAGTAATCGCGCTGTTTGTAATGTTCGAGATCGTAGTTTTCCTCGGCTGCGCGAATCATGGCCCACGAAATGCCCATGTTCTGCGCACGCAGAAAACATTCCTCGGCGTTGCTCGCCGCAACCAGTTTGCGGATGGCATCGCGAATCAGTGTGCCCTGACGGTATTCGGCAGTGCGCACCGGTTCTTGCTGAAATTTCGGATCGCGCAATTCGCCGGTGACGCCCTTTTCATCCATCCAGTCGAGTAACTGATTCCACGTGCGGTCGTTGAGGCCCTGATTCACGGCCATCACATATTTCCCGTCGGCGGTGGGCAGTTCCAGCGGCGGCACGCGCTTGGCATTGGCGTGCATGCCGGTCTGGCGATAAAACGTTTCACCGAAATACATCCAGTGCGGCACAGCCGCTTCGGTACCCATGGCGCACACGTCGTGGATGCCGACGTCGATGTACTGCCCTTCGCCCGAACTCATGCGGCCATACAGCGCGACGGTAATGCCGTGCATTACCATCGCGCAGCCCATATGCCACGCCTGACCGCCTTTACCGGCCATGGGCGAAACCGTTGGGTCGGAGTAACCGGAACTTGCCATGGTGCCGCCGAGCGCCAGATGCGCGCTGTCGTTCATGGCGTAGTCGCGCCAAGGGCCGTCCTGGCCGAAGTCCGTGAGTGAAGCGTAGATCAAACCTTTGTTGCCGCCGCTGCCACTGACCGAGGCGTAATCGAGCTGCATCGCTGCCATCGTGCCTGGTCGCGTGCTTTCGAGGAACACATCAGCGCGCGCCATCAGTTGGCGCAGCAAATCCTGTGCGGGCTTGCGTGCCAGATCGAGTGTTACGCTTTGCTTGCCGGTGTTGTTGAACCAATAGTCGAGACAGTGGTTGGCATCGGGCTTGTCTTTGACAAACGGCCCGCACCAACGCGCGGGGCTGCCCTTCAGCGGCTCGATCTGGATAACCCGCGCACCACCATCGGATAACAGCTTGCCTGCCCATTGATTGCGGCAGTCGGCAAGCTCAACCACCAATAACCCTTCGTAAACCCCACCCATGCGTTCCTCCCGTATGCGCAGCCGCGCCAAGCGGTTGGCTGCCGATGACGCACAGAATACCGCACGCCGAAGCGGCTCGCCATGTCTGGCCCACTATGCGAGCGGCGCAGGCGAAAATCGGGGAAACAGCAGGCTTGCCTACGTGTTGCTGATGCCGGGTCGCGTCAATTCAGCGGTGTCCCGCGCTCCACCACGGGTGCGGGGGGCGCCGCCACTGCATCCGTGCTGGCTACGCTGGCGCTGGCGGCAGCGCCGGTGCCGGGCGTGGCCGGCAGCGGAGCGATTTGTGCCACGGATTCGTGCAGTTCGCGCAACCATTTGGTGGGTTCGATGCTCGGGCATTCCGGCGTAAGTCCGGCCTGCACGGCGCGCGCATCGTAGCCCGCTTGCGGCATCAGGCGCAGGGCCACGCTGTCGGCGGTACGCCGCTGCCGTTCGCCATATGATGCGATCACGGCTTGTGAGCCGGCAAACGACGCGGCGCTGCTGGTGGCTTGCGCGGCGACAGCGGCGTTGCCTGTGCTGGTGGTGGCAAACGCCAGCAGTTTTGCGATATTAAGAGCCGGTGCGAGAACGGTGGCGGCCACCGAAACGGCAATGCTGACTGCGGTATTTTGTTCGTGGTGGCGCGATATCACGTGGCCCATTTCGCGGGCGATGATGAAGGCCAGCGCGTCGTCCGACATCGAAATCTCGCTCACCGGGCGCAGTACAACGATCACGCCGCCGGCGGTGGAGGCGACACCGGGTTCGAGTTTGTCCGAGATGGCAAACACAAAGCGCGGGATGCGTTCGACAAGGGCAGGGTAAGCGCGATACGCGGCGACCGCCAGCCGTGCACCGATGCGCGCCACGCGTTGCTCGAATTCAGTGGGGCCGGTGCATTCACGCTCCGGATTCTCAAACGGATCTTTGCGCTCGCCAGGCGTGAATGCGAGTTTTACGCGCAGGCTGACCTGCGAATACAAATCGCTGATCTGTGTGGGCGCCATCAGCGTTTCGCCGCCGCCAGCTGTGGCGCAGCCGCCCAACAGCGAGCAAGCGAGCAGCAGCGCGAAGGCGTGGCCCTGCAAAATTCGCGGATGCAGACAATTGATCATCGGGTTGTGAGCAAGCCCTGTAACCGTTATACACTGGGCGCGCGTTGCGGCGCGTGGTGCCGTCAGCGGGGTTCGAGTATTCAATATACCCTGAAAAAACGCCGAAGTTCCCGCATTTGCTAAATGTCAATCGATGGCGCAGTCATGTCATAGTGATCCAACGGCGATGTGACAACGATTGCTGACATTTCGAGAGGCTGCGACGAGGTCACGCAGTCAGATAACGCGCCAGCCGTGCGAAAGTTTCAAACGATTTGAGGTAATTCAACTTGCCGTAGCGTCAGTTTTATTTTATTCAATAAAAACACATACTTACAATTATATCCTTTTCAGCTCACCAGGGACAGGCCCATGCTCATACTCGAAACCAAACACTACGAGATTCTTGCGCCCGACCGGCCCCATATCGCGCGTGGCGACGGCGGACATCTCATCATCAACCCGAAGGTGGCAGTGGAAGATCGCACGCAGCTCAATCGCGAACGTGCGGTTGAGCTGATGAAGCTGACCATGGTAGCGGGTGCGGCGATGAAGACCGTGCTCACGCAACACGGCATCGACATTGGCCGCATCAATTATCAGGATAACGGCAACTGGCGGCCGGAATTGCATGTGCATATATTTGGCCGCGCGCGCGGCGCGTCCGGACAGCCGTACGGCCATTATCTTGCGATACCCCGTACCCCCGAGGCGTTCCGGGCGCACGCGCCGATGCAGCCGCTGACCGCTGATGATGTGGCCGCGCTGAAAGCCGAGATGGAGCGGCTGTTGGCGAGTGAAAAGTATCGTGCGTTTTGATTTCGCGTCAGTTCGCCTTGGCCCCTGAAGCCTTCACCGCGGCTGCCCATTTGCTGATTTCAACAGGCATCAATCGGGCAAGTTCTTCTGGCGAGCCGGCGACGATTTCAACGCCTTGTTCCGACAGGCGCTTGACGATATCCGGCGCCTGCAGTGCCTTGGTGAATGCACCATGCAGCTTTATCACCACGTCGCGCGGCATGCCCGCCGGGCCAAGCAGCGCATACCAGCCACTCGATTCAAAACCGGGCAGGGTTTCGGCGACTGTCGGCACTTGTGGCAGCGTGCGGGTACGCTTGGCGCCACAAGTGGCAATGGCACGCAACTTGCCGGTCTGGATAAACTGGATCGTGGCGAGCGTGGTATTGACCTGAAACTGCAAATGCCCCGCAATGATGTCATTCAGTGCCAGCCCCGCGCCCTTGTAGGCAATATTCAGCACGTCGATCTTTGCCGCTGCGCGTAACATTTCCACCGCGAGAAATGCCGACGTGCCGCCGGAAGTGCCGGCCGTCAGTTGGCCGGGGCGCGCCTTGGCCAGCGCGATGAATTCCTTGACGTTGGTGACCGGCAGTGACGGGTGCGTCAGCAGTACATTTTGCGTCAGCGCCAACTGGCTGATCATGGTGAAATCACGCACTGGATCGAAATTCAGTTTGGCAAACAGACTCGGATTCACTGCGTGCGGTGTTGTCGCCACCAGCACCGTGTAACCGTCGGGCGCCGAACGCGCCACGAGTTCCGTGCCAATGTTGGTGGAAGCACCAGCGCGATTCTCGATAATCATGCTCTGGCCGAGAATCTCTGTGAGTTTGGGGTTCAACAGCCGCGACAGAATATCCGTACCGCCGCCCGGCGCGGCCGGCACGATGATGCGTATGGGCTTGGTGGGGAAAGTTGAGGAGCTCCCCGACGATTGCGCGACTGCGTGGCTCGCAACGAACAACCCTGCGGCAAAACAGAAGCAGATTCGTGCTGGCGAAAGAGGATGCATGGGGCTGATCTCGCGTTAAAGATGAAATAAAAATATAAATAAAAACAGATACTTACGTTTATCAGGTGCGCAGAATTCCGATGCGTGGGTATCGCGGTTTGCAAGCGCAACTGTAACGTGGGTTCGTTACAATGCAAAGGCAAATCAACCGGCTCATTCCGTCATACCCGCTTGCTGATTCTCTCAAACGACGCCGCCGAAAAACTGTTGACCCTGAATGATTGCATGGCGGTGCTTGAATAAGCTCACATTGACCTTGCAAACGGTCGTGCTGCCAACGCCGCTCAAAAACGTGTTTAGGGCAAACTGGCTTGAACCGGGCATGCATGTCAGTGCCATAGGCAACGTGGAACTTGACCCCGCCGTGGTCGCGCGCGTGGATATCGTCGCCGTCGGGACGGAGTTGTACCAGTTGGCGCGCACATGGGGCACGGTCGACAACTGCCAATCGAATGGTTTGCCAAGGTTGTGCTTCCTTAAGCCGCGGCACCTCGCGAAGATGACTTTCGGCCATTGGGCGCAACGACGGGCATATTCTCGATGTCACAACCGCAGCTAGTGTCGATAGGTTACCTTTCGCCACAACGCTTCCACAGGCCCAGTCTGGAATCGGGCAATCCACCAGCGGCTTACCGTGACCTGTGCGATCACAATGACCATGGCAAGCAGCGATAGTTCGGCATGGCGCCAAACAGCGCCCAGCCCCAGACCCCAGCCGGTCAACAGTGCGCCCATCAGTACGGACTGCATCAAATAGTTAGTCAGCGGCATGCGCCCGGCTGGTGCAAGCCATGCTATTGCGGCGCCAAGGGTGCGTGTGTGTTGCAGCTTTACGATCATGCACAGGTATAGCGCGACGGTCGCCCCGCCAAACAGAATGAATAGTTCGGCCATCAGGTTTAAATTGCCGATGGTGGCGAGTGCGGACCGGTAGTTCAGCGTTGCGCCTATGACGGCGCCGATCAGACCGAGCAAGCCGAGAATTGCGGCGACCCGCCAAACGTCCGGATGACGCTCAGGGTGGCGCAGCCAGCCCAGACGCGCGGCAAGAGCGCCGAGCAGAAACAGGGTGACTACCATGGGCATCATCAGGATCAGCACGGCGATCTGGGTGTAAAGATAATCCCCCGCGCGTTGCGCCAATTGCTCCGCATAACCCGCGGTGGTGTAGAGCGAAAAGTTGTTCAGCGCCGTCTCGCGCATGGCATCGTCGTCCCACGGGCCCATGGCCTCCATTAACGCCCCGCCGCTGCCCAACACGGTTACCAGAAAGACGATACAGGCGATCCCCCATTTGCACGCTGCTCGGGCAAGGCGCGCCGGGCGCATGTCAGCGTACTTCAGCAGGACAAAGCCGCAAACGGCATATGTCGTCAGGACGTCGCCAGAATACAGCAGTATGCCGTGTGCGACGCCCAGCCCAAGCAGAAACCAGAGCCGGCGGCGATAGGCCTGTTGTGCCTCGTTTAGCGCCAGCGTGGCGCAAGCCCGGCGCTTCGCAGCGCGGTGCAATGAACGAAATTGCAAGGCGAATCCGAAGCCAAACAGAAATGCAAACAGCGAAATAAACTTCGACGAGACCAGAATTGCCACCAACAGGTAGGCGATGGAATCCAACGTACGCGGCGCTTGTGCAAAGTAGCCGAGTGGGTCACCGGCGCCCCACACAAAACTCTGGATGTTGACCTGAAGAATACCGAACAGGGCAAACGCGCGTAGCGCATCGATCAATTCCAGCCGTGAATGGCGCTGCACCTGTGCGTCAGGTGGGCCTGGCATGATGACGCCCTTGCAGGATTTTCAGCTTTGAAATGGTTGCAATGTTCACGTTGCCCAGACTCATTATCTCAATGTATCCCGGCCTCACGGGCGGGTCAATTTATTTGCCTTGGCAAAAGCCGCGATTCGTTGCGCATACCCCTGGCTGTATCGGGCATACCGGCTCGCTGCTGTTGGCACCGCCCAAATGGTCCTGTCGAGGCTATGCTGCCCGCGAGCTGCAGCCCGGTTCGTTGAGTCGACAGGTGATTCCACGTATAGTGGACGCATCACAACTTCCGACTGAATCCCTATGGCCATCTCGACCCAGTCACCAGCGGCGACTGCCGCCAAACCCGCGAATCCCGCTGCGGCGGGCAGGTCTTCCGGTACGGTCGAGCAGCAGCCCGACCGGCCGTTGCAACTGAAACAGATCGTCGAAGACATGATCGCGGACAAGCTAATCGCCAAGGAGACCGGCGAGCAGTTGCTGATCAATCGCCGTTCGTTTCAGTCGTCGCAGCATCCGTTGATCCTCATAGGCGATCAGAAGTGGAAGGATCTGCGTGATCCGAGGAAAACACTGCATCTTGAGCATCTGACGCAGTGGCTGGCGAACCGCGTCAGTCTGGATTACTTTCACATCGATCCGTTCAAGGTCGATTTCGCAGCGGTCACCAAGGTCATGTCCAACGCCTACGCTGAACGCTTCAAGATTCTGCCGGTGGCGGTTTCCAGCAACGAAGTCACCATTGCCACCGCCGAGCCTTTTGTGCGCGAATGGGAACCACAGTTGCAACAGGTGCTGCGCCTGAACATCAAGCGCGTGGTCGCCAACCCGATCGAGATTCAGTCGTACATCGTTGAGTTTTACAACCTCGCACGCTCGGTGAAGACTGCCAACGCGCAGGACAAAGGCAGCTTCAGCGACATTACCAACTTCGAGCAGTTGATGCAGTTGGGGCGCAGCGGCAAGCTCGACGCCAACGACTCGCACATCATCCACATCTGTGACTGGTTGTTTACCTACGCGTTCCAGCAGCGCGCGAGCGATATTCACCTTGAGCCGCGCCGCGAAGTCAGCAACGTGCGCTTTCGCATCGACGGCGCGTTGCATCAGGTCTATCAGATTCCCACGCCGGTGATGGCTGCGATGACCTCTCGCATCAAGGTGATGGGCCGCATGGATGTCGTCGAAAAACGCCGCCCGCAGGATGGGCGTCTGAAAACCGTGTCGCCCGACGGCAGCGAGGTGGAGTTGCGTTTGTCCACTATGCCCACAGCATTCGGCGAAAAATTCGTGATGCGTGTTTTCGATCCCACGACGCTGATCAAGGATTACAAAGAGCTCGGCTTCGGCGAGGACGACGAACGCAAGTGGAAGCACATGGTCAGCCAGCCGCATGGCATCGTGCTGGTCACCGGGCCGACGGGGTCAGGCATAACCACCACGTTGTACTCCACGCTGAAAAACCTGGCCACACCGGATGTCAACGTGTGTTCGGTGGAAGACCCGATAGAAATGGTCGAGCCGTCGTTCAACCAGATGCAGGTGCAATCCGGCATCGGCGTGAATTTTGCCAGCGGCATTCGCACGCTGATGCGGCAGGATCCGGAC
>SXGR01058396.1_pt1 | contig 21461 bp, 20 predicted proteins | sample 3174711 | NCBI WGS metagenome assembly SXGR01 (sample SAMN11356860, study PRJNA531348) | freshwater metagenome | isolation source: freshwater sample F1-60 | place: China: Fuxian Lake, Yuxi | collected 2017-12-25 | reverse complement strand
ATTAACAAGGATGAAGACGCACCAATTTTCCAGGTCGCCGACTACGGGCTTGTTGCGGACCTGTTCAAGGCAGTACCTGAGCTGGAGGCTTTGCTATAACGCAGGAATTGGGAGTACCCTAATTGGGACTCCCCCGCAATCAACGAGGAGCGATCCAGTGGCAGTCTATGAACTGAACGGCGGACAATTACTGCGAGTGGCACGCAGCATCGACGGCAAACTGCAGCAGCAGTACTTCAGCCTGATCGGATTGAGCAAGACACAGCAACTGGCTGTTCGCAAGGAAGCGAAGGGCGTGGACGACAAGTGGGCAGCACTCCAGGACAAAGCGAAAGACAAGCGAGTGAAAACGGCTGACACGCCGCGAAAACACACGACTGGAATTCGTGGAATCAATCTCGTGCACCGCCCCTCGCCAGTGTTCCGGGTACAGGTGCAAGCCACCGGCAAATCCATGGTGCGAGAATTTTCGGTCAAACGGATGGGCGCTGCGGTCGCGTGGAATGACGCGTTGAAGTTTCTCGCCGGTTGCAGGGGTTATCCACGTGTACCAGTGGAGTGGCAAGACCGTATGCCTAAAATCACGCGCAAAGCGCCGGCGAAAAAGGCCTCAACCTAAAGGGACGATCGTCGTCTCCGTTCGTCTTCCTTTTAGGCGTACACCTTTTGGGCGTCTTCTCTGGTATTTCCCCTTGTGATGCTCCGCCTAGTTCTTCTTGGCTTCATGGTCAAAGAGCTCATGTAGATCAATTCAACGAACGGTTGAGTCACGCCCACAAACTGCTCGCTCGGGTTGAGCTCGGATCTAATGTCCATTGATGACAATCAGCGCGGGGTTCTCTTGGCCGTATACCAGGTGACCGGTTGCGAATGATCGTGCACTGCATCCACGACGTTTAGAACGAGCGCAAAGAGTGCCATTCGCACCACCAAACCGTTGTCCGTCTGACGAAAGATCGCGAGATGCGGATTTTCGATGAGATCGTCATCCAGTTCCTGCGCATTGGCGCGTGAATCGCGGGGAAGCGGATGCATGATGACCGTGTTTGGCTCGCAGTTCTGGGTGTAAACACTCTGGTTCAACCGAAACAGTCCCTTGTAGCGATCCGCTTCTGCCTGGCTTGGAAAACGTTCTTCCTGGGTGCGCGTCACGTAAACGATGTCGACGTTATGAATACCCGCTTCGAGTGCATGGTATTTCTCGACCCTGTGCCCTTGAGATTGCAGTTGAAGAACCAGTTCTTCTGGAAGCTCTAGGCCTGGCGGACTCACCAGATTGAAACGGACGTTGTCATACAGTGCGATGAGCTTGCACAGCGAGTGCACGGCGCGCCCGTACTTCAAATCGCCGACAAGAGAAATTTTCATGCTGTTCACGGATTTGTTCTGCGCGAGCAGCTCGGAGCGAATGGTGTAGAGATCCAGAAGCGCCTGACTGGGGTGTTCATTCGGTCCATCACCACCATTCAACACCGGAACCCTTGATGCACGCGCAAACTCTGCTACTGAGCCCGCTTCGGGGTGTCGCATGACGATGACGTCGCTGTAGCCCGACAAAACTCGGGCGGTGTCATACAGCGATTCACCCTTCGTGAGGCTAGAGGCTCGGATCTCGCTGGTTTCGCGAACTTCACCACCGAGAAGATTAAATGCTGCTGCAAATGAAATTCGAGTACGGGTACTGGGCTCGAAGAACATGTTTGCGAGGATTGCACCTTGCAGAACCCGAGTGATCCGCTTGCGCTGCGCATAAGGGCGAAGCTCATCAGCCACGTCGAAAATTCGGGAAATGTCTTCACGGTCGAACTGACTCACTGAAAGTACGTGTCCGCCTGTGAATTCCATCGCGCCTCCCGATTTCGATGGCGGGGCAGTTTAGCAGCACGTTACACAACAAAGTGGGGACTTAACAAACTTCATCGGGCTAAAAACAAGGCGGTTGAACCAAAAGACCTGGTTTCTAGCGCACGGCAGGGAGGCGCAGGGCGTTTGATGTCCTCGGAGTCGCCGAATTTTGCCGTGAGGTACCGGAGCAGCCCCGCTCCATGTTCGGCATGGAGATCAGCAACGAGGGTGCCTCGAGGTGGTTTGCTCAGAGCGGATACCCAGAACACATAACGGCGCGGAGGCTATCACGGCGTCACATTCCGCCGGCATAATCGAGCATAAAGCGCCCGGCTCGTCTGATATGATTGCAATCAATAGACATGCTGACGTTACACCCGCAATGAAAGGGAACTCGCAACCGACGAACGGCAGTGATTCCGATTCGCTGCCACGACTTCCTGTTGCCTATGCGATGCGTCATGGCGTGGTGATTACCGATACGGTGCTTCGCGCGGATCAGGTCGAAGTCGCCTGTAGAGCGCGCCCTCCGCTTGCCGTTCTCTCCGAAATCAAGCGCATCGCGCACCGAGAATTGGTGCTGCGAATGGTCGCTGAGCGGGATTTTGAGCACCTGTTAACCGACGCTTACGCTCGCGACAACTCTGCGGCCAAGCAGATGGTCGAGGACATGGACGATGAGATTAATCAAATCAGCCTGGCCGAAGCGTTACCTCAATCGGATGACTTGCTCGAACAAGAAGACGACGCGCCCATCATTCGCCTTATCAACGCGCTTCTGGCGGAAGCGATCCGCGAGTCAGCGTCTGACATCCATATCGAGACTTTTGAACGCTCTTTGGTCGTACGCTTTCGGGTAGATGGTGTGATGCGAGAGGTGGTCCAGCCGCGCCGCGAGATTGCGCCACTGTTGGTTTCCCGTATCAAAGTCATGGCAAAACTGGATATCGCGGAAAAACGAGTCCCCCAAGACGGGCGAATCAGCGTCAGGATCGGAGGGCGAGAAGTCGACGTCCGTGTATCGACGCTGCCTGCGGCTAACGGCGAACGTGTCGTGATGCGGCTGCTCGACAAACAGGCCGGGCGACTCCGCCTCGAAAACCTGGGCATGTCGCCGGCAAGGCTTAATGCGTTACGCGAACTGGTGCATCTGCCACACGGTATTTTTCTTGTCACAGGTCCAACCGGGTCCGGCAAAACGACGACACTCTACGCGTCACTCGCAGAGCTCGATGCAACCTCGATCAACGTCCTGACCATCGAAGATCCGATTGAATACAACCTTCCAGGAATTGGGCAGACCCAGGTCAATACGAAGGCGGACATGACCTTCGCGCGGGGTCTTCGGGCCATCCTTCGCCAAGACCCCGATGTGGTGATGGTAGGGGAGGTACGTGATATCGAAACCGCTGAAGTTGCTGTTCAAGCCAGCCTCACAGGCCATCTCGTCTTGTCGACGCTTCACACCAACACAGCGATCGGCGCTGTGAGCCGTCTCGTCGACATGGGGGTCGAACGATTTTTGTTGTCATCCAGTCTTGTCGGCGTACTGGCCCAACGCCTCGTACGTGTGCTCTGCCCGGATTGCAAACGTGCTCGCCTCGCATCGCCGACAGAATTGCGCTTTCTCGGTACCGCCAAAGCCCAAATTTGGGAGCCGGTGGGCTGTGAGGCCTGTGGCAACAGTGGTTATCGAGGGCGAACTGGAATCTACGAACTCGTCCCTGTTGACGATACCTTCAGACAGATGGTGCACGATGAGGAATCTGAGCAGGACCTTACCCGGTACGTTCGCCGAAACCATCCATCGATTCGCGATGATGGTGTCGACAAGGTGTTACGTGGCATGACAACCGTGCAAGAAGTCGTCCGTGTGACGATCGATGGCGCGTAAGCGTGCGGTTCATCCAACAGTGAAACCCTGCGTCGATGTAATCACTCACAAGGATTCCCGTGGCCGCATTTGAATATGTGGCGCTGGACCCATCCGGCAAAGAACGAAGAGGAGTTGTTGAAGGCGACAGCCAGCGACAAGCTCGTCAATGCCTACGTGATCTAGGGCTCTCACCACTTGAGGTCAAGCCGGCGGCGGAGTCATCAAAGGGCAACAAGGCGCAGTCGTTTAAGCTGGGACGCTCCCTAAACCGGCTTGAAAGGGTGTTGATCACCCGCCAGCTCGCTACGCTCTCCAAGGCAAGTTTGCCGCTGGAGGAGGCACTGTTCGCTATCGCCCAACAAGCAGATCGTCAGGCCGTGAACGCATTAGTCATGGGCATCCGCAGTAAAGTACTGGAAGGTTATTCCCTCGCCGCCAGTTTGGGTGAGTTTCCGCAAAGCTTTTCGCCGCTCTATCGCTCGACGGTTGCCAGTGGGGAGCAATCCGGCCATCTCGATCACGTGCTAGAGAACTTGGCCGATTACCTGGAGCGGCAGTATGAGTCTTCCAGAAACGTCGAGATGGCGTTGGTTTATCCGGTGACGTTGCTCGTGCTTGCGGTTGTTATCGTCGCCGCGTTGATGGTGTATGTGGTGCCTGACATGGTGGAAGTGATCGAAAACACCGGCCAGAAGTTACCGGTCATGACATCTGTGCTCATCAGCCTTTCATCCTTTCTGGCGAGCTGGTGGTGGGCGGTACTCCTCCTCATCTCAGCCTTGGTGGTCCTCTGCAGGCAATTGCTTCACCAGCCCGATATACGTGAACGTGTTGATCGCCAATTGCTCAATCTGCCGTTGGTGAAACGAATCACCCGCAGTGCGAACGCGGCCCGATATGCCAACACGCTGTCGATTCTCGGTGGGAGCGGTGTGCCGCTGGTTGAAGGCATGACGATTGCTCAGGAGGTTGTCAGCAATACCCACCTGAAGAGACGACTGTCTTACGCCACGCAACGTGTTAGCGAAGGCAGCAGTCTGCGTTCGGCATTGGAGACGGTGGGTTATTTTCCGCCGATGTTGCTACATATGGTCGCCAGTGGTGAAGCCAGTGGTGAGCTCAATACGATGCTGGACCGTGTTGCAATCCATCAACAGAACGAGGTGGAACGTGTCGTCGCCACGATCGTAAGTCTCTTTCAACCCGCGATGCTCATCTTGATGGGAGGCGTCGTCTTCTTCATTGTGTTGGCGGTATTGCTGCCGATCTTGAACATGAACCAAGCAATTTGAGGTCGTTGACAAACATGAGCGTGGAACTAGCCGTGATCACCAATGCGAACCAACCGCGTGGTCGAGCTATCAACATCGCTCAGGGATTTACGCTGATCGAAATCATGATCGTGGTCACCATCCTCGGAATTCTTGGTGCGATCATCGTGCCGAACTTTATTGGCCGGCTGGATCAAGCTCGGGTTACGGCAGCGGAAGCGAATCTGCGCAGCATCGGTGCAGCGCTAGATCTCTACCGTCTCGATAACTTTCAATACCCGGGATCCGAGCAAGGAATTGAAGCGTTGGTGACAAAGCCATCGGGATTTCCCGAACCCAAGAACTACAACCCAGACGGCTACAGAAAGTCCCTGCCGATGGACCCCTGGGGATCACCTTACGTCTATGAAAAAACGGGCAGTGCCTATTCGCTCTACAGCCTAGGCGCGGACGGGGCAGAAGGCGGCGAAGGATACGACGCAGACATTCGTCTGGAAGACCTCTGATTCATCATGAGCGGACGAGGATTTTCCCTGATCGAGATCCTCGTGGTATTGGCCATCATTGGCATCCTCGCAGGTGTGGTGCAATTTTCTTTTACCGGTTCGGACAGTCAACAGCGTCTCGCATCCGCAGCAGAACATGTGGCCTCACAAGTGGAACTGGCTCGCGCCGAAGCCATGCAGTCTCACCATGAGTTCGGTATTCGTGTAAAGAAGGGCGGTGTCCAGTTCCTCGAATTCGATGCAGAACTCGGTCGATGGACCGTACATGAAGCTGGCCCTCTGAAACTTCGCAAAGTCCCTTCAGGCGTGCGACTGGAGCTTGAATCGGAGGGTTTTGACGCAGAAGCACTGGACGCATGGATTGAGGATGACGAGGGCCAGTCGGCACGCGGCCATAAGGAGAGTTCATCCGAAACCGTAAAGGAAAAACTCTCTCCTCGTGACAAGGATCTTGAGAAGGAGCGTCTGCTGCCTCAGGTCTTGTTGTTGTCGAGTGGTGAAACAACTCCCTTCAGTATCCGCTTTGTTCCCGAGTCGGACGGCATCTCGTGGTTGGTCATAAGTGACGGTCTCAGTCGAACTACAGCTGCACTCTTTGATGAAGAAGAAGTGTGATGCGTGGATTCACTCTGATTGAAATGCTCATCGCCATGGTCATTCTGGCGACTGCCGGCATCATCGTCTCGAGCAGCGTCAGCAACGTCGCCACACAGACATTTTCGATTGAGCGACGGCAGCTTGCCCACTGGGTGGCTGAAGACTATTTGACTCGTCTGCGTCTGGAGCGAAGGACAAAACCGGCCGAGTTACCTGAGGGTAGAGACACGGTACGGCTAGAAAATGCCGGCCGACGATTTGAAATTCGTCGCGACGTAAAGGCGACGGCGCACCCTTGGGTCAAACGTGTAGAAGTTGAAGTTTTCGAGCTCGAAGGCTCGAACAAGCCGATCGGACCACTTGGACAGCAAACGGCCTTCGTTGGTCAATACTGATGAGAACACGAGGAAACAACTCGCGCTCTGGCTTCACGCTCGTGGAGATTCTCGTTGCGCTCTTCATTTTCGCCATCGTTGGCCTCATCGGCACGCAGCTCGTCGGCCGAGTCTCCCAACAACAAAGCCAGCTTTCAGAGCGTGGCGCGAGACTCATTGAGCTGCAGCGCGCGATGCAAATTTTGAAGCGTGACTTCATGCAGTTTCAGCACCGTGGCATTCGTGATGGCTTGGGAGATCTGCAGCCCGCGATGATTTTGGAAGAAGAAGGAGGTATTGAGTTCACCCGAACGGGATGGCGCAACCCTTTGCAACAGGCTCGATCCGATGAGCAACGTGTTGCTTATTTCTTTGATGAAAATCAAAACTCGCTTATCCGATTGTTCTGGCCGGTGCTGGATCGAGCTCAGGACTCAGAGCCCATTCGGCAAGTATTGCTCACTGAAGTTGAGCGCGCCGACTTTGAAGTGATTGCGGCAGATGGCAACCGATTCAGACACTGGCCACAGGGAAACGAGCAACAACCTGCAGGACCGCAAATCGCAGCGGTGACACTGCGTCTGGAGACTGCGCCTTTTGGACGCATTGATCGCGTCTGGGAGGTACCTTCTGTTCTTTGAAAACACGTCCCGGTCCCACGTGGCTTCACAAGCCAGTCGACGGCGCGGCATTGCCCTGATCACGGTGCTGCTCTTTTTTGCCTTCTTGAGTGCGATCGCTGTCCGACTTGCCTCCAATCATTCGATGCTGATCGCCCAGAGCCAAAATACCTTTACCGCTGATCTTGCGTTGAACTACGCGCTCGGCGGCGAAGAGATGGCTCGGCAGGCGTTATACGAAGACTTCACACATTCTGGAAAAGAAGTCGATCACCTCCAGGAAACCTGGGCGCAACCATTGCCACCGTTGGCGCTGGATGAAGGTGGTGTGGTGGAAATTCAGATTCAAGATCTGCACGGGTGCTTCAACGTCAATGCGCTGGGTGGCGCAGGGTCACAGGCGTCCCACAGCGTCCTGATAAACCTGCTGAACATCGTGGGATTGCCACCTGCAATCGCTGATCGTGCGTTGGACTGGGTCGATGCCGACGACATCACTACCGGATTTGGTGCCGAGGACAATGAGTACCTCCTGACCCGGCCGGCATTCAGAACTCCCAATGGCCGCATGGGCGACGTATCCGAGGTTCGTGTCTTACTCGACGGTGTTGATCTTGGCGACGCTGACATCAATCGAGACCTACTGCCCTTTCTGTGCGCGCACCCTGCCGACGTATTGCAGGTCAATGTCAATTCTGCGCGAGGCGAGGTATTGGTCGCACTGCTCCCCGGTACTGATCTTGGACGGATGCAAGGAATCGCCAACTTCGACCCTGGCGGAAGAGACTGCTGTGAAGGTACTGATCTTGGACGGATGCAAGGAATCGCCAACCAGCCGCGGAGTTTTCGTACGGTAGGTGAATTCGTGCAAAGTTATCCGGAGTATCAAGGTGTGACCGCGTCACTTCGAGCCACCAGCGACTGGTTTCGAATCAGTGTCCGAGTGCAGATCGACCGTACCACGGTAATATTGTCATCGCTGGCGTGGCGTGACCCTGCCACTGGGCGGGTAAGTATCAGAAGCCGTGATTTTGGCCGCGATTTCCGCACACGGGTCCGCACAACTGTCGAAGGTGAAGAGAAAGAGGCATCTTGAGGCAACTCCCAGCGAGTAGAGTCCATTTACAACCGATGACACCTGACCACGCCTCGATAAGGTGCCACCAGCTAGTCGTCGAGTAGGAAACACCGATGCCGTTCTTGTGCCTGCGTTTTTTGTCCGATGCCCGCTCCGTGGACAGCACATGGTCGCTTGCCGCGGAATGGCTCATTCGCGAAGACAACGGTGATGTTCGGGGGCAAGGCGTCACGGATCACCGTGGCATGGCGGATCTGCTCGACCCCTCTCAGACCTGGTTGCTTGAACCGGACAACGTTCTGGTGCTGGTACCTCACGACCTTGTGCTTGAAATGAACATCAACGTGCCAGGACGCAACACGAGCCAGATTCGTCGCGCATTGCCTTATGCACTGGAGGAGTTCACGACTACCGATATCGAAGACCTGCACATCGCCACCGACGCGATAATCGCAGGACAGTCGGTTCGTGCCCAATTAGTTGAACGCGACATGATGCAAGGGTGGATCGATGCCTTACGAGCACTCAAGATCGAACTCGGTTGGATGCTGGTCGATACAGAGTTACTCGAAGTAGAAGAGGGCTTTACTACGGTACTCATCGACGGTGCAGGAGCCTTGTTACGAACGCCGACAGAGGCCGCAGCTGTCGATCGTAGCAATCTCATCGTTGGGCTATCTGGAATCGGTTCACCCCACATTCGAATCATCAATGGCGCGCTACAGCCGATTGAGGAGGCGGAGTTGGCTGCGAGCGCGATCGAGTACGTCGATACCGGCGAATCTTCACTCGAGTATCTAGCGGGGCGATGGCGAGCAGGTCGAGGCATCAATCTTCTGCAAGGCGAGTTCGCGCGGGTAAGAAAATACTCAGCCTCCGCCATGCTTTGGCCCAGGGTCGCGATGGTCGCTGTGGTGTGGATAGCACTGGCGTGGGTATTAATGGTTGCCGAAGGATGGTGGGCGTCTAAACAGTCCAATTCGTTACAGGCCGAGGCTCAGGCGCTCTTTTCCACCTGGTTCCCTGATGCAGGTACAGTCCGAAATCCGAAGCGGGCGCTGTCTGAAAGGCTCGGTCAGTCTTCGAATTCGGAAGGCCCTGATTTTACTTCATTAACCGCAGCGCTGGCTGCTGCGCTCGTTCAGACGGCGTCTATTCGTTCACTGGAGTTTGAACAACAAAGTGGTGAGTTGCGAATTGAAGTTGTTGTACAGAATCACACCGAAGTCGAGAGTTTAAGAACTCGACTAACAAGTGCTGGCTTGAGTGCTGAACTCCTTAACGCCACTCAGGAAGAGAACTCAATTCGTGCATCCCTCGTATTGCGGGAGGCCACATGAAGAACCCTTTAACATGGTTTGAACACACGCCACTTGGTCAGGCGTATTTCGCCCGAAGCGAATCAGATCTAATTGTGATCGCATCGGTCGCTGCACTCTTTTTGTTGTCGATCCTCTGGCTGCTGGCGTGGAAACCCGTGTTTGATTGGCATTCGGACGCCGTGTCTCGAATGGAGACCGCACAATCGTCCCTGGACTACCTCAAAGCGAATGAAGCGCTGGCGAGGCGCGCCGCCAGCCAAACTGCTGATCAATCCGGCTCGCTGATGCCACTTGTTACACGGGCGGCCAATGCTCAGCAGCTCAATCTCAATCGTCTCCAACCAGAGGCGGGTGGCGTGCTCAATGTCTTCCTTGAAGGCCAGTCCTTTGACCGTGTGTTTCAGTGGATTGCCCAACTCGAACAAAACAACGGCATTCGTGTCCGAACCCTCAGCGTGCGAGGCAGCGATGCACCAGGCGCAGTCAACGTTCAAGTCCGACTCTACGGTGGAGGTGGTTAGGTCCGACATGTAAGTCCCGCGTTACAAACCGCTCACATCACGTGCGCCTCACCACGATCCGTACGTGACCTTTGTCACGGTTCAGGTCTTCGCCGATTCCTACACTGCCGATCCACCAGCACTCATCCAGACGCACTGAAGAGGTCGAATGGATAGCTCCGTTGAACGGCATCGTTCCATCGTAACGATGCACAACCTGACTACAGAGGAAGTAGCGGGTTTGATGGAAGGATTCCATTCCAATCTCGAAGACGGGTTGTTTGAACTCGCGTATCGCAATAGCGATACGGGATACCAGCGATTTTGCTTCGATCTGATGCGGGAACTCCGTTTCCGCAAGCCTCTTCTCATGTCTTCGTTTACTCGAATCATGCGCGAGACGGCGGACAACTGGTTTTCAGAGCCCGCTGGAAACATCCCCTTGGCGCTCGAACCTGAACTCGAAACGCTCGCTGACACCTTGGCATCGAAATGCATGGCGCACTTCAGCGGCTTGTTGCGAATTCTCAGTCAGCGTATCGCTTAGGTAACAGGTATCAACCATTTGCCGGAGACACTGCCCATCGGTCCAGTGAGTTTGTCTTGTGTCTTCGTAGCATCGTGTCGGGAATCTGAGCTAGAGCCTTCATCCATCGAAGTGCTACGTGAACTCTTTCTGCGGTTTGTTCTCGATCGGATGGGCTCAGTTTATGGCCGGTGTAATCGGGAACTGCAGCGAAGCCGCCAGGAGTCCTCGATTCCTGTGCTTCAGGCGAGCATCTAACAGCTGCCGACCCCCGCGAGAACCAGTGACTCAAGACACTCGTTAGAGTCCTTCGGTCTCTGCTTCCCACTTTTCCTTTGCGCGCTGCTTCGCACGTGAGCGCAAAGCGGTGTCGGTCTCATGATCGATAACCACGAGGCGAACGCCAGAAGGATGCTTTCGAAGAGAAACGAAATCGCCGCCCACTTTGTGGATCACATGGGTAGGCGTTGAACTACCTGGGCCACCGAATCGTGCCTCGAGTGCCGACTTAAAGGCATCGTAGTCCACGCCGGCAAAAGTGCCGGCGATGCGAGTGGGATGACCGTCTGGATCGAGCACAACCTCAAAGGTTGCCTGGTGGTAAGGAACAGGAAGCACAACCCCCGACCATGGCACGGTTTTCTCCTTGATCATGCGTTCATGACCCTCTACCGGGTTCGCGAACATCAGTCCGAAAGCACCGTGAACGTGGTGACGATCACCGGGTAACAAACGTGTGGTTTCGGCGATCAGACGAAGCCGCTTCGCTTCGACCTGGATCCGACTCCTGTCACGAAGAATTTCTTCCCAGTCACTCAATCGTTCTGCATCGCCATAGAGCAGGTAACTCACTGCGCTGCAGGCAAGCACAATGTGGCGACCTCGACTGCTCCAACGTTGAACTTCCGCAAATGCCGAAAGACCGACGACATCGGTGGTGATGTCCTCCGTCGCCAGTTCATATTTTCTGGTGATGGATTCCGTGAAGAACGACGCCAACTCACTACATCCGTCAGGGAGCACTGCAGCCACCATGATCACCTGGCTACTTGAAGTGGTCAGGGCATAAAAAAGCACGCCACGGTTTTCCAGACGGGGAGGGAGCAATTCGGGAACAAAATAGTGCCAACCGAGATCATCAAGGAAGGGGGTGTGAATATAGTGTCTGAGAACCCTGATATGAGACATGTGTCTCCCGTCAATCCGGGTGTGCTAACCCGGTGGACGGATGGCGATCTTTGGGACTTTCTATCGGCGGCGCATTCTCAATGCGAATCATGCTGGCTGCCAACTGGCGAAGACACCCCAACTTCAGTTATCGATGCGACGTAGAACTTTGTTTTACTCCTTGTTCGTGACCAAACTGCGTTGACGGAGTAGATCTTGCAAGCGTTTCAACCCCACTGACGAGATCAATAACTCGGGCAAGCCGATCGAGAGGCAACTGAAATCCCTCGGTGTGGTTCTCCGCCACCGTGAAGGCGTAACGCATCCCTATGGCATCGGTGTACGTCTTCAAAACGTTGTGGAACTGGCGGGGGCTGAATCGCCACCAAGGTTGAGGTCGGCGCTCCTAACATCAGTAAATGGGCAAAGGCTTCGCCTTCAACGCCGATCACCACTTGAGCTCCATGAAAGGCAGCGGTGATATCCCGAATAAACATCTCATCCGGTTGAATCACCAATCCACCCTGATCTCGTACATATCGTGCGATTTTCTGCTCATTAACCAGGTGATTCTTTGGCTTCGTTCGACCCGAAAGGATGTAAACCATGTCGTAGGACTGAATCGGACGCCAATTTTCACGTAGTGTTTCCCGGAGCGCCTGTAAACGCGCTACCCGCGAAGGGTTGTGACCACGATCGTGGGCCAGTAAAAGCCGCTCAAATCTGCAATCAGTTTGCGAAAGCGCGTGCCACGGGAGCTTTGCCCGATAGGCATCCGTGTGATGGAACCTGCGCTCAGCAGTGAATATCTGGCACCCAAGGTTGTTTCCCAACCACTCCGTCGCCAATTGATCGGTAAGCCAACATGCAAACGAATGCCATGTCTGAATTGAACAACCGATAAAGCCTGAAGGCGCCTTCGACAATCTACATGGCAGTAGTTTTCGCATTGAAAAGCGCGAACTGCGAAGTGAGATTCGGCCATTCATGGAATAGACCTGGCCATGCAGAAGCGAAGCGGATTTGAGCTCGAAAATTTCTGTAGCGGGGTATTCGTAATCCGCGGCGAACAAGCGACTTCGTTCTAACTCAAATGACGAGTTTCGATGGATATCGATCACCCGATCGAGCTCATCGTCGAGGAACAACGGCTGAAGCTGCTTGAGAATACCTGCAGGCGCGTGCCGCCAGGTCCTATGGGTCATCTGCCGTAAATCCTCCGTGGAACGTCTAAGGACTCGAGCAGCCAAATAACGTGCAGCAGAAAAATCGATCGACACGTCTCATCCATGACGACGGGGAGGTTTCACCATCGTAGAGCATGAGGGTGGTAAGGGAATGCGAACCCGTGCCGGAACTCAGCTGCCAGGAGGAACCGTTAATCCAAATTGAAGGCAAGTGCACCCGAAGTCCGCGCGTCAGGTGGTCTACGCGTTTCGAGGTCAAATAAACGACAATTCGAAACATAATTTAACATAATATAGATTATGCGTATTATACGGCTTCTGAGAAGCCCGGATCGGTAACCACGATCAGACTCACGACAATAGTCCGATGCACGAAACTGACCCTCTTGAGTTAGATCTCCAACAAGAAGCTGCACGGATCAGTAGACAGCTCCATGGTGCGCCTGTGGTGATTGTGGTTGGTGGCGACAAGGATGCTGATGTTCCCAGAACAATCACCGTCTCCGCAGCCAAAACACCGCTACGCCTGCGAGATCTACTGGGCGTACTCCAGGCTGCGATTCAAACCGAAAGCTGGAAGCACTTTCGAAACTGGTAACACATGCGGGTTTGTGAGCTCGTCTGCTAAGTGGCGCAACCTTCATGAGGTTCGGTCGGGCTCCGACGACGTGAACAATTTTCATTGGAATCCGGATTACCGGTGATTAACGGGAAACATGGTATCGATCAGCCTTGAAGTTCGGCGTGATAAACATTCGATTCTCTGTATAGCATTGGTAAATAATGTTGTTGATTACGTCACTAAATCGCCCCGACTGTGGGGAATCATGGGGGATTAATGACATTATTATTAACTATAAGAACAGAAACCTTCTCTCGGTGACCTGGGTCATGAGGAGATCGATCGGTTCATACCGGCTCTGCTACCGCTTGAAGGTACCGGCTGAAGACTGGGTCAAAGTAAGTTTTTTTGCTCACCTACTGAAGGTTGGCTGCTACCGCCATAAACGGCGATGGGTCAAGGGTGAGGGATCACGAATCGAGGAAACCCCATGGAGGCGCTTTGACAAGCCTTGAGCCTACCACCCGGTTCTGGAGTAGAGGCCATGCTCGATACCGAGGATTAGCCTATCCGTTTTTTTGCGAGGCGTTATTGGGGTCACATGCCACTGAACAACATCGGCGTCTGACCAGATTCGGTTACCAAACCGCTATAGGCCGAGCACCAGTTTCGACATGATGTTCCGCTGGATCTCATTGGAACCCGCGTAAATGCTGACCTTCCGTGTATTGAAATAATCCTGGGCGACACCGTTGGTCCCGGCGGGGACTACAGGAACGAAGGGATCGTCGTCTTCCGGTGTTGACTCGTCTTTTGGCAGCATGTAGACACCGGCGACTTCCATCCCCAGCTCCGTCACGGCCTGCTGCAACTCGGTACCCCGGGTTTTAAGCATCGACGACTCTGGTCCCACATTCTGACCGTTGGCGAGTTGGCTAAGGATGCGCAGTTCTGTGTATTCCATCGCCTGAATCTGAATTTGCACGTCATCAAAACGAGTTTTGAAACTCGCGTCATCCGCATAACTACCACCGTCCGGATTCGGCAGTAACTTGGCTACCGACTGGACATGTGACATCGCGCCGTAAAGGCTCGTCGAGTAGGCATTCCCACGCTCGAACTCAAGCAAGTATTTGGCGCATGTCCACCCTCTTCCTTGTTCACCGATCAGATTCGCCTTGGGTACAACAACGTCAGTGAAATACACCATGTTGATTTCCTGGAAACCCACCTTGGGCTCATCCAGGGTAATGATCGGTTTGACTTCGATACCAGGGGTCTTCATGTCAATGAGCAGGAAGCTGATACCGAGCTGAGGTTTAGATTCGTTACTGGTTCGGACCAAACAAAAGATCCAATCGGCGTATTGCGCCATGGTGGTCCACGTTTTTACGCCGTTAACCACATAGTGATCGCCCTTGTCCTCAGCGCGTGTTTTCAGCGACGCGAGGTCCGAGCCGGAGCCAGGCTCTGAATAACCCTGACACCACCACACGTTGTTTGCGAGGATGTCAGGGAGGAATTGTTTCTTCTGCTCGGCAGTGCCGAACTTCATGATCACGGGAGCAACCATGGTGATCCCGAAGGGAATCACACCCGGCGCGCCGACGCGCGCACACTCCAGGTCAAAGATGTAGTTCTGGGTGGAAGTGAAGCCCGCGCCGCCGTGTTCTTCGGGCCAATCCCGCGCGGCCCAACCATTTTCATAGAGGCGTTTTTGCCAGGCGACCCGATCCGCCTTGGAAAGCCGCTCGAGTGTGCTGCGACGCTGTTTTTGCCGTAAAGATTCTGGCCACGCCACATCCAACCAAGCGCGCACTTCAGCCTGAAATTTCCGATCCGTGTCTGAAAATGAAACGTCCACTGTGGCTTCTCCAACTAACCCAAACGACTCAATGACAATCCAAAACGGCGGGCATCTTATCAGCTTGCTCAGAATCAGCGGCAACGGGCACACTGAGCCCGGGAAAGGGGAATCTCATGCAATCTTCAGTGATGACCGGGACGGCCGGCGCCTTTACTCCGGCCTATCGCTGGTACGCGCTCGCCTTGATGGTTGTCGTCTACGTCTTCAATTTCATCGACCGTTCGATCCTCGGCATTCTGGTCCAGCCCATCAAGGAAGACCTGGGTGCGAGCGACACGATGATGGGTTTCCTCGGTGGCGTCGTGTTCGCGGTTTTTTACACGTTCCTGGGTATTCCTATCGCCCGGCTTGCAGATACCGGTATCCGCCGCAACGTGCTCGCTGTCTGCCTCGCACTGTGGAGCGGAGCAACGGCGCTCTGTGGCATGGCGCAGAATTTCATCCAGCTAGCCCTGGCGCGTGTTGGTGTCGCCGTCGGGGAAGCCGGTGGCAGTCCACCTATCCACTCCATGATCTCGGACATGTTCCCACCATCGCAACGGGGAACAGCGCTCTCGATCTACGCACTGGGTATTCCGATCGGCACGATGCTTGGCAATCTCGGGGGTGGCTGGATCAGCGAAGCCTTTGACTGGCGAACTGCGTTTATCGTCGTGGGATTACCTGGTGTGTTCTTGGCGCTTGTGGTTCGTTTCACATTGCGTGAGCCGCCACGAGGCGCCTCCGAAGGCCGAGCGGAGACCTCTGCAGATGCAGCCCCTCCGGTTAAAGAGGTGCTGCGATACCTCTGGGCCCGAAGGAGCTTCGTCTTTGTCGCGCTCGGTTGTGCGACTCACGCCTTTGTCACTTACGGTGCGGGTTATTGGATTGCGGCGATGTTCAATCGCTCGCACGGTTGGACCACCGGTGAAATGGGGACCACCCTCTTCCTGCTCGGCATCCCCGGCATCCTCGGAACATTTCTGGGTGGTTACCTCGCAGATCGCCTGGGTGCGCGCGACATGCGCTGGTACACCTGGCTACCCGCCATTGCCATCATCAGCTACATTCCGTTCAGTGCCATGTCTTATCTGCATGCTGATCCGATCGTGGCCCTTTGGGCGATGGTGATTCCGAACCTCCTCGGAGGCTTCTTTCTAGGCCCCGCCTTTGCCGTGACTCAAGGACTTGTCGGTCTACGTATGCGGGCCATGGCCTCGAGCATCCTGCTCTTCGTCCTTAATCTGATTGGGCTCGGCTTAGGTCCACAAATGGTGGGTGTGATCAGCGATGTGCTCAACAACACAACCACACTCGGTACTGATGCACTGCGTTGGTCATTAACAACATGCCTCACCATGAACGTCGTCTCCGCTGCCCTTTTCTGGATGGCGGGTCGAACGCTTCGGGCTGATCTCAAATCCAGTCAGGCGGTGTGAACGGATTTGTTACGCGTGAACCGGCTGAACGCCTAGCTCCGGCGCGAGCAGCGAATAGATCGCCTTGCGATCCTCAAAGTCATGGGTGATGGCAACGAGGCTGAGCTCGTCGGCGCCAGTCTCTTCAACAAGTTGCCGTAACGCGGCACCTACCTTTGCTGGTGTACCTATGAACTGGCGACGCCGTCGCCCTTCCACGAGTTTCTCTTCGGCTTCCGTGAAAACATGATTGCGCACACTCTCCGGAGAAGGAAACGGCGAGAACACGCCACGTTCAAATCGAGCACGCCAAAGATCACCACTGCGCGCGAGTTCTTGGGCACGCTGATCCGTTTCAGCACAAATCACCGCCACCCCGATACTCACACGTGGCGCAGAGCAAAATCCGGAGGGTCGGAAGTCACGCCGATACACCTGAAGGGCCTTGTCCATCCCCGATTGACTGATGAAGTGCGCATAACAAAAAGGTGCACCGAAGTGAGCGGCCAACAAGGCACCATCGGGTGTAGACCCAAGCACCCATGGCTCTGGCGGTTGTTGCGGAGCAGGCAGCGCCTTCACCGGATTCAGTGCTTCGGTGAAGGTCAGTGTGTCATGCACGAACGCTAACAAGTCCGCGAATCGTGCCGCGAAGTACTCCATGCCGATTTTCGAGCCATACGCGAGGGCGGCGGCTGTTAAGCCGTCACTGCCTGGCGCGCGGCCGATGCCAAGATCGATACGTCCTGGATAAAGTGTCGCCAGCACCTTAAACACTTCCGCCACTTTGAGCGGTGAATAGTGCATAAGCATCACACCACCCGATCCCACACGGATGTGTGTCGTTTGGGCCGCGATGTGACCGATAAGGACCTCTGGCGCGCAGCCTGCGAAAGATGCCGAATTGTGGTGTTCCGCGACCCAGTAGCGCTGATAACCGAGTCGTTCGGTGTGGATAGCGAGCGCGACACTTTCGCGAAACGCCCGCGCGGCATCGCCCCCTTCAACAATCGGCGACTGGTCCAGCACGCCGACCACCAGGCTCATGCGTGTGCCCGACTCAGTAGGTCTTTGCCGATTACCCGAATGGCCAAGGTTTCTTCAGCGCCTTCGAAGATCGAGAGCACCCGCGCGTCCAGGAAATAGCGGCTCACCGCCGTTTCTTCGGCATAACCCATACCGCCATGAATCTGTAGCGCTTCTCGCGTGACCCATTCGGCAGCGCGACAAGCGATGAGCTTGACGAGGCTCGCCTCCATGGCGCCTTGGCCCGCATCCATCATCCGCGCGACGTTGTAGGTGAATTGCTGACAAGCGGCCAGCAACATGCCCATCTTGCCGATTTTTACCAAAGTCAGCGGATAGGCCGACAACGGCGAACCAAAGACATGGCGCTCCTGTGCATAGGACATCGCCGCGTCCATCGCCGCTTGCATGATGCCGCAGGCGCGCGCCGCGGTTTGCAGCCGGCCACCCATAAAACCACGCATGGTGAAATAGAAACCCCGACCTTCACCGGCCCGTTCGCCGATGAGGTTTGCTGCCGGAACAAACCAGTTGTCGTACCGCATCTCAAAGGAGTGCATGCCACGATAACCAATCGTTGGGATCGCGCGGCCTGTGAGTCGTCCGCCGCCTGGTTGGTCATGGGTAAACGCATGACCGTCACTCGAGGGCTTCTCAACCACAAACAGGGAGAGTCCTTTGTGCAACGGTCTGGCTGCCGGATCTGTGCGGGCCAATACCAGAATGGCGCCGGCCTTACCTGCGAAAGTGCACCAGGTCTTGTTGCCATTCAGCACCCAGCCACCATCGACCTTTTCCGCCTTCAAGGTCACCGCAGCGACATCTGATCCGGTATCGGGCTCTGTGACGGAAATCGCACAGAGCGGCTCACCGGCCGCGAGACCAGGTAACCACCGTGCCTGCTGTTCTTCTGTCCCTCCTTCCATGATCGCGCGCGCCATGATTTCAGGTCGCGTGATCAGACTACCCGCAGCCCCGAGAGAGGCTCGCGATAACGCTTGTGTGACCACCACCATGCCGAGGGAATCTTCATGATCATCGGGTTTGAGGCCGCCAAAACGATTTGGTACTGAAAGGCCAAAACAACCCATCTCACGGAGGGGATTCAGGATCGCATCGGGAATGATCAGGTCACCGCGGTGAATGTCAGATGCGAGTGGTTTCACCACATCACGCCCGAACTGCTCGAAGCTCTCGCGCATCAAGCGCTTTTCACCATCGAGGCCATCGTCAGGTTCCGCGCTTCGTCGTTCGATAAACGCTCGACCGATTTGAGCGAGCGTTTTTGAAGAGAGCGCCGAACCCACTTCGGGAACGAGCAACTCCTCTCGGGTGAGACCAAAGTCAGTCGCGCGCTGGGACAGCCGGTGGGTCACGTCACTCAGCACTTGTGCCGAATAACTGGTCGCAATCGCCTTCAGGAATTCGGCATCCCGTGCAGCGGTTGACGCAAAGCGGAACAAAGCTTCTGCGCTGTCGAGCTCCGCTCGAGACAAGGCCGCGTCATAGAGCTGAACCTGTTCGCCATCAAGATCACCCTTGAGGTTCGCGCAGGCACGAAGGAGTTGCGCTTGCATAGCGGCAAGCGCGTTGGTCTGATCTTGCATGCTAACTCCCGTCAGTTGTAGGCGCCGACGATACACACTGCGGCAACGTTGGACATGGGAGAGCCCCCAAGATTATGGGTCATCCCGATCCGAGGCTCTTTAAGCTGCCGGGCACCGGCACGCCCTGTGAGCTGTAGATACATCTCATATAGCATGCGAATACCCGACGCGCCGATGGGATGACCAAAACACTTGAGGCCTCCATCGATCTGGCAGGGTATCTGGCCATCCGCGTCATAGAAGCCGTCCATCACATCCCGAATTGCGCCACCTTCTGGTGACAACTGCAGGTCTTCCATCGTCACAAGCTCAGTGATGGAGAAGCAGTCATGACATTCAAACATCGACACTTCATCCCGCGCCTTGCGAATACCGGCTTCCTTGTAGGCTTTGGCCGCCGCGATGCGCGTCGTGTGGAAGTAACTGCCATCCCAGGAGTTGTGCCCCGATTCCGAACCATTGGAGAGTGCCAGTTGCAGCGCCTTGATGCTGACGATGCGGGCCTTGCCCATGCTCTTCGCAATCTCCGGTGTCGTCACGATGGCGCAGGCGGCACCATCGCTGACCCCACAACAATCAAAAAGACCCAGCGGTTCCGCGATCATCGGTGCATTCAGAGCCTGCTCTTCCGTGATGGGCTTCTGCAGATGGGCTTTCGGATTCTTGGCGCCATTGGCGTGGCTTTTCACCGACACGTGAGCAATGGCTCGTTTCAGGTCATCACGGGAGACACCGTGTTTGGCGCGATAGGCACTGGCCAGTTGGGCGAAGTTCCCCGGAGCAGAACCGTTAGCGGACCATTGCGGCGACAACGTGCCACCACCGCCGGCTGGCAAACCACCGTAGCCAGTGTCTTTGAGTTTCTCCACACCAAGCGCTAATGCGATGTCCGCCGCGCCTGAAGCAACCGCATACACTGCTCCCCGGAAAGCCTCGGAGCCCGATGCACAAAAATTCTCGACGCGTGTCACCGCGATGTTCGGCAGCCGCAGCGCGATGGACAGCGGCAAGCCGCCTTTGCCGACATTGATCTCTTCAAAGTGCGTGGAAAACCAAGCCGCATCGATCTGGGTAACATCAATACCTGCATCAGCAATGGCCTCGGTGAAAGCTTCGACCATAAGCTCCTCTGCGCCCGAATCCCAACGCTCACCAAAACGCGAACACCCCATCCCAAGGATCGCGACCTTGTCTTTGATGCCTGCTGCCATTCTTGCCTCCGCCTGCTGAAAGTCTGATTCAGTGAAAAGGGTTATGCGGCTTGCCGATCCGGCACGGCCTTCCAGAAGTAACGAACAAATCCGCGGATTCGATCATACGACTTCACCCGAAACACCATGCGCACTTGAACACCCACATCGATTTCACCCACGGTGACGTCCGTAAAGTCCGTCATGAACCGACCGCCATTACCAAAGCTGATCATGCCGTAGTGTGCGGGCGGATCCGCGGTGTAGGTCAGGTAGTCCGCTGACCAGGTGACGATGCTGGCTCTCTCTTCGCGGAACGGATGCGGTTCCTGGCTGTGGGTCGCGCGGCACTGGGGATTCACACAAATATCCGCCCTGGGAAATTGCAGCGTGCCGCACACCGTGCAGCGGCCACCGACCAACCCCGTCAACATCTCGCGTTTGCGATACGTGACGGTCAAGGCGGTTTTGAAATCGTCTTTGTCCGCTCGCATCCCTTTTTCGAGATCGATCAAATTGTTGAACGCCAGGTACTTCGAATAGTTGGTTTCGGCGACACGGGTGGCGAGGGCGGCACTAAATTGCGCGCCAATTTCTCGAGCACGATCCACATTGGCGATCCGCAAAACTACCGCGTCGCAACCCTGCCCAAAACCACACACCACAATCACCTGATCTGCAGCAACTTCAGCAGTTGCCAGGCGTGCGGCCAACATCATGAGCGAATGCGCCACACCGGTTTCACCGACCTGCGCTGCGAGGGTGTCCGCAACAGCAGCTCCGGGAACACCTACGGACTTGCCAATACTCGCTGTCGCTCCACGGATGGTACTCGGCAGGATGAAATGCGTGACCTGAGAAGCCTGGATTCCAGCCTTGAGCAGCGCCTTGTTAACGGCATCAGGGACGATACGCGCCAGACCTTCATCACGAATCCAGCGCT
>SXGR01156107.1_pt1 | contig 21471 bp, 16 predicted proteins | sample 3174711 | NCBI WGS metagenome assembly SXGR01 (sample SAMN11356860, study PRJNA531348) | freshwater metagenome | isolation source: freshwater sample F1-60 | place: China: Fuxian Lake, Yuxi | collected 2017-12-25 | reverse complement strand
TGTGGACTTCGTCGATGATGTAGATCTTGTAGGGGCTGCGCGCGGGCGCCATCCCCGCACCTGCGATCAGGTCGCGTGCATCATCGACACCACGGTTGCTCGCGCCATCGATCTCGATGACATCGAGATCTTGGCCGCGCATGATCGAGTTGGCAATCGCATCCTGCTGCGACAACGACTCCACGGCGTTCAAGGCCCGCGCAAAGATGCGGGCCATCGAGGTCTTGCCGACGCCGCGCGTTCCACAAAAGAGATACGCATGGGCTGTTCGCCCAAGCGTGATGGCGTTCTGCAGCGTGCGAGCAATCGTCTCCTGCCCCACCACCTCGCCAAAGGTGCGCGATCGATAGCGCCGTGCGAAGACCTCGTACGGTGCAGGCTGATCATCCGCGCCGAAGAGGGCAACGGGCGGCACCGCTGGTGCGGCTGATTTCAGGCTCGGTTTGCTCGGTGACATACGGTGCAGGGGCGCGGAGGACGACCAGGCGACCGACGGCACGGACAACGACGCTTATGGCTGCTGCCGTCAGGCCCTGACCAGGTTCACGAGCCGACCGCCCAACGGGCCCGGCCGTCCTCCGCGATCCTGCGCTCTGAATCGTAGCAACGACAACTACACTCGGTCGCGTGGCTCCTGAACCCCCGCTTCCGCAGCCTGCGAAGGAGATCCGCTGGAACTCTTCGCGGCAGATCACGACCGGCCCCCGCGGCGGTCGGTTCCTGCTCTTCGCCGTTCGACTCATCTTCGTCGTGATGTTGGTGGTGGTCGTCACGGTCACCGTGGCGAGTTCGCGCACGATCGAGGAGTTTGGGCCGCCCTTTGTCGTCGGTCTGATCCTCGCCTCCGTGGGCGTGGGAATCGTGGTGCTGCTGCTCGACGTCCTGACGCCCAACAAGAAGCTCACCTCCGTGGTCGGCGTCTATCTCGGAATATCGCTTGGACTCGTTGCCGCGGTCGCCTTTGGATCGCTGATCGACATCGTCGCACGCGCCTGGGACATCGCACAGGGACCAGCGCAGGTGTACCTGAGCCTCACCAAGATCATCATCGGCATCGTCCTGTGCTACCTCGCCACTTCGATCGTGCTGACGACCAAAGATGACTTCCGCATGGTCATCCCTTATGTGCAGTTCGATCGCAAGCCCGATCAGTATGCGCCGGTGCTGCTCGACAGTTCAGCACTGATCGATGGTCGATTGGAAGCGCTTGCATCGGCTGGATTGGTGGATGCACATCTCGTGGTGCCGCGGTTCATCCTCGACGAACTGCAAGCGCTGTGCGACAGCGAAGACCGTCACAAGCGCGCGCGTGGACGGCGCGGACTGGATGCCGTCAGCCGCATGCAGTCGAACCCACGGATGGATCTGCGCGTGCAGGATCTGTCGCTCGATGGTCGCGGAGCCGATCGCATGCTCGTGGAATGCGCCGCGCGTGATCACCTGCGAATCGCGACCTGCGACGCAGGGCTTCAGCGCGTCGCGCAGATCAGCGGGATCCAAGTCATCAACCTGCATGAGGTCTCGGCGGCACTTCGCCCACCCATCCAGGCAGGCGAGCCGATCACCGTGACCCTCACGCGGGCTGGCGAACAGCCCGGTCAGGGCGTCGGACATCTCCCCGACGGAACGATGGTCGTGGTCGATGGCGGAGCGAACTGCATCGGCTCGGAAGCCGCATGCACCATCACCAATGTCCTGCAGACGCAAACGGGACGGATCATCTTTTCGCGAATCGACCTGCCGCCCGCGGGCAGCGCAGCGTCGATGGGTGCGGCTGCCACGGCCCAAGAGATCGATGCGCCGCGCCAGCCCGACGGTGTGCGAGGCGGTGATGGGTCGTTGCGGGCTGGCCCCGCGCGATCATCTTCCGCGTCTTCCCGCAATCCTCGCCGCGCGTAGCCTTGCACAATGGCTGAGGAAGCGAACGGACGCGATCCCTTTGAGGGGCTTGACCTCGACAACCATGAGCTGCTGCTCGTGGGGAGCCTCTTCACGCGCGTACGCGACCTCGCCGATGCGATCATCGCGGCAGGCGGCATCCGCGTCAATGTGTGCGCCCGCGTGCAGGATGCGGTCGATGAGGCAATCCGCACGTGTCCTACGAGCATTCTGATCGATCTGCGTGGCACGGGACTCGACGGCTTGGGCATTCTGGATGCGTTCAAGCGGAGCCCGGAGGTGGGCGCGGTGCCGATCATCCTGCTTGGCGATCTTGCATCCGAACGCATCCGCGAGACGGCATTTGGCCGCGGATTGACGGACTTTCTCGTTGAACCCGTGTCCGTCGGCGAGATCGTGGCGCGCGTTCGAATCCACTCGGCGTCCTACATCAACATCATCAAGCGCAATCGCACGGCCTCAGCCTACGAATCCCTGCAGGCGGAGCTGCGCGCCGTGAACCGCTCGCTCGAGGAGGCACGCCGCCAACTCGAGGAACGTCTTCGCAATCCCGATGACCTGCAGTGGCAGCTTCGTGTCAGCGGACTCATGCAGATCGGCATTGAGCTCAATCAGATTCAGGATTTCCACACGCTGATGGACCGCATTCTCTCCGAAGCAAGGCACCTGTTGCGTTCGGAGGCGGGAACGATTTTCCTGCGCGAGGCCGATTCGCTTCGATTTGCGTTCTTTCACAACGAGGCGCTCGCGCAGCGGACGGCAACGGGCGAGACCCCGCATGTCTCGAGCTTCCGAGTACCGATTACAGACCGCAGCCTCGCCGGATGGGTCTGCCTGACGGGACAGCCACTGCACATCCCCGACTGCTATCGCATTCCGCAGCAAGCGCCCTACCGATTCGATTCGTCCTTTGATCAGCTCCTGGGCTACCGAACCTGTTCGATGGTTGCCATGCCGCTGAAGAACCAATCCGGGCGCATCCTCGGCGTGATTGAACTGATCAACCCGCGTTCGCCAGATGGACGGGCGGTCATCGGTTTCACTGCCGAAGACATCCGCCTACTCGAGCACTTTGCGAGCATTGCCACAGTGGCGATCGAGCGAACCAATCTCGCGGAGGGATCGGTCTTGCGGATGATCCGCATGGCGGAGATTCGAGACCCCTCGGAGACGGCACCACACGTCGAGCGCGTTGCCGGATACGCGACCGTGCTCTTCGAAGAGTGGGCGCGCCGCCGCGGGCTCGAGGGGGCGGCATTCGAGCGACAGCGTGATCGACTGCGCACGGCGGCGAAGCTGCATGATGTGGGCAAGGTGGGTGTTCCAGATTCGATCCTCAAGAAGCCAGGGCGACTGACACCGCAGGAGTTTGACGAGGTCAAGAAGCACACCGCGATCGGTGGCGATTTGTTCACCCACGATCCGTCGGACTTCGACGACGCTGCTCGCGAGGTCGCGCTGCTGCACCATGAAAAGTGGGATGGCAACGGCTATCCAGGCTTCGACGATGGCGGAGTACAACGCGGGAGAAAGGGCGAGGAGATTCCGCTGTTCGCACGCATCGTTGGGCTCGCGGATGTCTTTGATGCGCTGAGTACTGCGCGCTGCTACAAGGAGGCGTGGACCGAGCAACGCGTACTCGAGCTGATCCAGTCGGAAGCGCATCGGCATTTCGATCCCGAACTCGTCGAGATCCTCTTCGTCCAGCTCGATGCCATCCGACGCGTGCGCGATGCCAATCCGGAAGAAGTCCCTCGGACATGAGGCGAGCGGTCTCTCTCTCGACGACGACGGCGCTTTGCAGTTTGCTCCTGTGGCTTGGATGCGCACCACGGCGCATCCAAACCACCACGGTCTCGCCATCTGAAGTGCAGGCACGCTTCACCCAACTGGTGATGGCTTCGCCGATGCGTATCACGGTGAACGCACGCGATGCAGAACATGCGCGCACTGCTGCATCGGCTGCCTACGCACGAGCGATCGAAGTCGAGAACGCGCTCAGCGATTGGCAGCCGAACTCCGCCGTGTGTCGCTTGCCCGAGCATGCGGGGCAGCCGACGGTTGTGACGGGCGATCTGGCAACGGCACTCGAGTGGAGCAGCGCCGTCCAGCGAGCCACCGACGGCGCCTTCGATCCGGCGCTCGGCGCACTCACCCAACTGTGGCGAGAAGCGCGCGCTTCGGGCACACGACCCTCAGACGCTCTCGCGGCGCAGGCGCGTGCACGCAGCGGATGGTCTCATGTCCGCTGGAACGGCGATACGCGAACCATCGAGTTCGACTGCGACGGGGTCCGGCTCGACTTTGGCGGCATCGGAAAGGGTCTCGCGTCGACGGAGGCATTGATGACTCTTGAACGGGAAGGTTGCCTGATCGCGCTGGTCAGTCTCGATGGCGATGTCGCGTGCGGCGCAGCGCCGAATGGGCGCACGGGCTGGCGCGTGCGCGTCGACAGCGGTGTGGACGGCGATCCGGGCTGCCTGCTGTCCGTCACACACTGCGCGGTATCCACGAGCGGCGACCGTCAGCAATCGATGGAAGTCGACGGTGAACGCATCACCCACATCATCGATCCCCTCACCGTTGCACCACGCCAGGGGCACTTTGCGGCAACGGTCGTCGCGCCGCACGGAGCGACTGCAGACGCGCTCGCCACCGCCATCGCCGCACGCCCAGCGCTCATGGACCGCGTCGACGAACTTCGCGCCGCGCTCGGTCCGTTTGAAGCTCGGCTCGTCACGGTCGATTCGAACGCTGAGGGGCGTTCAACCGCTCGCGTCAGGGCGACGGAGGGGTGGAAGGCGCTGGTGGCCACGGACGCCCCGGCATCGGCACCGTCGCCTGCGGCAGCGGCCCCATCTTCAGTTCGCGCGGGAACAAGTCCGCCGAATCGTTGAGAGCCTGCTCCCACGACACTTCCGCACCCGTGTACGCAGCGGTGCGCCCCATGATCGCAGCGAGCGTGCTGTGCGCCACACTCCACGCCTCGTTCACATGCGTTCCACTGCGGATCGCACCATGCAGGTCGACATGCTCCTGCACGTACGGGTTGTTGTCCTGTCCGGTGAACTGCCAAGGCGTTTCGCCGGAAATCTGCGCAAAGCCGGGCGAGAGGCGCGCCATGCCGCGCGTGCCGCGCAGGACTTCTTCGACGCGACCCGCCGTCCCATCTTGCTGCCGCGCCATGCTGAGGACGAAGCGTGGTGCACCATCGCGTGCGGGTGGATACTCGAAGTCGACCGCGAAGTGATCGAAGATGTTGCCGAAGCTCACGGGATCGGTGCGTACCTGGCGACCGCCCACGGCGACGCAGCCCACGGGGTTTGCATCGAGTGCCCAGTTCGCCACATCGATGTTGTGCACATGCTGCTCGACGATGTGATCGCCCGACAGCCAAGTGTGATACAGCCAGTTGCGGACCTGATTCTCCATGTCGGTGCGCGCTGGATCGGGCTGCTTGTGCCAAAGGCTTCCCATGTTCCAGAACACACGCGCCAGGACGATGTCGCCGATGGCGCCACCGCGGATGCGCTCGATCGCTTCGCGGTAACTCGTTTCATGCCGTCGCTGCGTGCCGGCAACCACCGCGAGCCGTCGTTCATCAGCACGCGCTGCTGCAGCGAGTATCGCGCGGATCCCCGTCCCGTCGACCGCGACGGGCTTCTCGAGGAACACATGCTTTCCCGCGTCCACCGCTGCAGCGAAGTGTTGTGGGCGGAACCCAGGCGGCGTTGCGAGGATCACCACATCGCACGGCGCGGCGAGCACACCGTGGAACGCATCGAAGCCGACGAACCGATTTGCGGGTGAGACCTCCGCCCGACTGCCGAGCTTCCCCAAGTGCCCGAGGCACGAGGCGATCCGATCTTCGAAGAGATCCCCCACCGCCGTGATGCGCGCATCCGGCGATGCCTCGAGCGCATTCGCGGCGGCTCCCGTCCCGCGACCTCCGCAGCCGATCACCCCGATCCGAAGTTCACTGCCAACTCGAGCGGCGCTGGCGCGCGCGGCGCCGGCCGCACGGACGGTTCCCGCAGATTCCTGCAGGAAAGACGGAAGCGCAGCTGCGGCGCCGAGCGCTGCCGTGTGGTGGATGAACGCGCGTCGATCCATCATGGGTTCCTCTCTCACACCTTCGGGGCTTGCGGCTGAGGGCGACGGCCCGGACGCGGGACGGGCGGCACGCCGAGAGTTTCGCCGAGATCCGCCGGGCGGAGTGACTGGGTCGACTGCGTCGCTTCTTCCCAGGTGATCGCCTGCCCCGAGTACGCGGACATGCGACCCATGATCGCCATCATGCACGAGTTGGCCATCCACTCGCCTTCGTTCACAGGACGCCCCGAGCGGATCGCGGCGAAGAGCGTGTCGTGCTCGACCTGATACATGTTGGGCGTGGGACCGTCCTTGGGATACGACCAGAGCAGCGAGCCCGAATAATCCTTGATCCAGTGGGTCGGGCCCCACCCATTCACCCATCCGTATCCCTTGGTGCCGTTGATCCAATCGTCGTTGATGTTGTAGCAGTCGGGCTGCTGCCGACACATCAGCACGCAGCGCGGGCCGTTCTCATACTCATAGGTGACCGCGAAGTTGTCGTACACATCGCCGCGCTCGGGAAGCGGATCATGCGTGAAGCGACTGCCCATGCCCACGCAGCGCGTCGGCAGACGACCGCCCATCGCCCAGTGAATCTTGTCGACGGAGTGAACCGCCTGCTCCACGAGATGATCGCCCGAAAGCCAGGTGAAATGCTGCCAATTCCGCAGTTGGAAGTCGAGATCGCTCCAGCCAGGTTGCCGTGCTCGCACGCCAAGCGGCGATGTGAGGTAGGTGGAGTGAACGCCCACCACTTCGCCGAGGGTCCCAGCGTGAATCTGCGCGAACATCGCTCGCTCCGGCGATGAACTGCGCCAGCAGAATCCGCTGACGAGCGACAGCCCCTTTGCACGCGCTGCGCGAACGCTCTCCAACACTGATCGGTAGCCAGGCGCGTCCACGCACACGGGTTTCTCGCAGAAGATGTGCTTGCCCGCCGCCACGCTCTTGGCGAGTTGCTCTGGGCGGAAGCCAGGCGGACTGCACAGCAGCACCACATCGACTTCGCCGAGCAGCGCATCGATCGAACCGATGCCCACATGACGGCGTTCCGGCGGCACCTCGACACGGTCCTTCTGCTCCGAGCCGAGCAACTGCTTGATGCTTTGTTCGATTCGGTCTGCGAACGCATCCGACATCGACCAGATCACGACGCCGGGATCGGCTGCGAGCGCTTGCGCCGCAGCACCCGTGCCGCGCCCGCCACAACCAACGATGCCAACCCGAATGCGCGAGTCGGGCGCGTGTGCGAGGACGCTCCAGGGTGCCACTGCTGCACCGACTCCAACAGCTGCCGTCTTCAGGAACATCCGCCGAGAGTGCTCTGCGTGCGCTGCGTGCATGGCTGTGTCTCCTTCGCGGTTCACCGAACATCCCCCAATCGCCCGTTGGCGAATCGAACACCGCTGAAGGCTACTGCGCTTTCTCGGGCTTCATCGGTGCCGCGGCGGGCTTCGATGGCGGCGCATCACACACCACGCGAAAGCCAATCCAGCCTGCATCCGCCAGCCACCAGATGCTCTTGGGCATCTGCGGGTCGCTCTGGTTCCAGCGCGGCGAATCCGGTTCGCGCGCGGCGCACCCGATGCCCGCAGCGGCATCACGGTAAGACCCGCCGAATACGGCACCGCGCCCATCGGGCAGGACGCACCACTCTGCGAGATTGCCCCACAAATCATGCACTCCCTGTGCATCGGCACGCTTGCTTCCGACGCGGTGCGTGGTCCCGCCGCTGTTGCCCTCGAACCATGCGTGGTCGGGTGCGCTTGCCGCGGTCACGCCGCTGCGCACGCACGCCTCGATCCACTCCGCCTCGCGCGGCAGGCGGTACGCACCACCGCACTTGGCGCTCAGCCACTCGCAGAATGTCTTGGCATTCTGGAAGCTCACCGAGTTGGCAGGCCACCCTGCATGCCCGAAGCCTCGGTCCGTGGCGATGTACGGCTTCGTCGGACGAGTGATTGCATCCGCATTCGGCGACTCGCTCTTGCCATCGACCTGATCAAAGCCGTACACGCACACATCGAGCACCTCCCAAGGGATCTCGGTGCGGCTCATCCACAGTGGGCGACCATCAGCCAGCGTGACGGGAACAAAGTCGATGGAAAGCGTGGTGCCTGCTATTGCCTGCGTGAACGGAGCAGGCGCGGGCGGAGTGGTGACGAGCGGTGGCCCCTCGCCGCTCCCTTGCTCCTCGCCACGCGATGGATCACCGCGTGACGCATCCACCCATGCAGCCCCCAGCAGAGCGAGCAGGAGCAACGGTACGACGCGCAGCATCATGGGCGAAAAACTACCGCAGCGACGGGAAGGGCGTTCAACCCCAGCGTTCAACCCCAGTCGCTCAGCAGGATCGCCAGATCAGCGCCTTCCGTGACACCATCGGCGTTGATGTCGCTCTGCCCCGAGGTTCCCCAACCGGACAGCAACAACGCAAGATCGGTTCCATCGACAGCGCCGCTTCCATTGATGTCGCCCGGTCGCGGCGCAGTGCAATCCAACCCAAAGACTCGTAGGTCATCAATGGCGGCCTCCACGAGGCTGCCCGAAATGAGATCACGAGCTTGGAAACGAATGCGCATCTGGCTCGTCGGCGTCATGAAACTGGAAATCTGGATCGACCGCTCGACCCATGCGGTCGCACTCGTCGAAATGAGTTCCACCTGCGTCCAAGTGGTCCCGCCGTTGTTGGACAGCAGCACAGGCATCGAGTCCTCATTGGGCGCGCCGCCGAGGTTGTTGGAGTACCACACCCAGTAACCGATCCGCGGATCGACGATGCCCTGCGCACTGAAGATCGGACTTGTCAGGGACGTGGTGCCACCATCGACATCCGCTGCACCGGCCGCGCCGCCGATCGTCCCCTGACCAGTGACCCAACACTGTGTGCCGGTCACGGAGTGATCCTCCTCGGGCTGAGCCGTCGTTCCGTTGGGATCCCCACGAACCCAGACTCCGGCCGTGGCGTCATCGGTCGGGAGACCGACGGTCCATCCATTCGTGCCACTCTCCATCGTGTCGGAGAAGGTTGCTTGTTCGCCGTACGACACGCTCGCAGTCCGCCATCCCGAAATGGGATCACGCACCACGGTGCCGCTCGCCAGCGTGACCTCGATGCCATACGACACGGTCGACGGGCACGCAAGCGAGGGGAACGCAGCGCGGTACAGATTGCCCCCGAGCGATTGCAGAGGCTCGGAACGATCCGTCGGACCACCCGTGTTGTAGATGAGCTTCGCCCCATTTGGCGCCATGGACTGCCCTGGCGCGAGCGTCAGGGTCACTTGGAAGGATGCGCCCACGGGAGTGATCGACGTTGGAGTGCCACTTGGATAGCCGATCGTCAGCGGCGCAACGCCGAGTGAGACCACCAAGAGCCCGCGCTGGATGTCACTCAGCACGACGGTGCCGCTGGGCAAGAACGGATAGTTGCTCCAAAGTCCGGCGTAGCCCGTGCCGTCCGAATCGGGATAGGTGTCGAACCAAGCCGTCTCGCTCAGGTTCGTACGGTTGGTGATGTCGTAGACGCGCAGTCCCGTCTTGTAATTGCTGGCGAACAGCTGGTTGCCACGGATGTACAGGTTGTGATCGACCGACACCAATCCGTTGGTGAAGCCGCCGACCGAAACGGGATTGGCCAGGTTCTCGATGTTGATGATGCGCGTGAGGCAATTGATGCCGAAGTTCGACTCGTCGATCTCGTCGTTGATGTACGCGTACTTGTAATCGGGGGAGATCCACACCTGATGGCAGAACGCCGCGCTCGAATAAGTCGCTCGACCAATGACGGTGATGTTGCTCTTGTCGGTGACATCGAGGATGTCCATGCCAGTGTCGGTCTGCCCGCCGTTCAAGCCGCCGCACGCGAGGAAAATCTCCTTGCCCGCATATGGGCCGGTCGGCCAGTTGAAGACGGCACCGTCATGCGTGTACTTCGGATTCCACGACGACACAAAGGTGGGCTGCGCAGGGTTCGCGAGGCTGTAGCAGCGCACGCCGTTCGAGCCGCCGCCCATTCGGTAGAGGTAGCCCGTCTGCTCATTGATGATCATCGTGTGGGTGGCGGCCGAGCCTCCCGTTGTCACCGTGCCGAGGTCGGTCACATTGCCCTGATCTATTCCCGAGATGTCGAAGATCTGGATGCCACCTCCACCCTCGCTCACCGAGTAGGCGTACTGCTGGTACGTCTTGACATTGCGCCAGAGGCTCGACGATGCCGACGCGGGCTTCGGCATGAACTTCACGAGCGCTGCCTGCGACGGGTTGGTGACCTCCACGAATCCAGTGCCGTTGTCGAGTCCCATCAGCGCGTATTCGCGGCCGCTCGGGCTGACATAACCCCAGCAATCATTGCCGCTCGTCGATGCGCTGTTGAATGTGTTGCACGGGAACCATGCGCGCAAGTTGATGTTCGATGAACCGAAGGTGTCAGCGACCCCGCTCGGTGGATCGGAGTCACGCCAGACCGGACCGACGAACGCTGGCTCCATGTCCTGGGCCTTTGGATCATCTTCATGGGCATACGAGAGCGCAGACCCAAAGAGAACAATCGCCACCCCGGAAAGGGCCAGCGTGGATTTCATCATGGTGGAAGAATAGCCCGTGAGCGCGGAGAATCCACCACGGCATCAGATTCCTGAGGCATTTTGTGCGCGGGCAGCATCACTCGGTTGCACGACTTCCGCGGTGGGAATCGATTCGCCAGGACCGAACTTCCACGGATTGCGTACCCAATCCGATGGAGGCGATTCGCCCGTCAGTGACCGCAAGAACGAGACGATGTCCGAAATCTCCTGCGCCGACAGGTCGCGGCGGCGCAGAACGGATTCGCGGTGGTGATCCATCGTCACTGCTCCCTCGAGCGTGCTGTAGAAGGTCACGACTTCCTCAAGCGTGTCGAACTGCCCTTGATGAAAGTACGGCGCGGTGAGAGCGACATTCCGGAGGTTTGGCGTCCGAAACGCTCCCCACTGATCTGGCTGCGGCACGAGCGACTCAACCAGTTTTGCCTGCTCACCCTGCGGATTCGCCGAGTGAACGCCCCCCGCCCGGAACGGACTCGCCTTGAGCTGCGGAACCGCCTCGAAGCGGCCACCATCGGCGATGAGGTCATTTCGCGGAGCAGCGCCGAGCGCGTGGAACTCGCCGTCGCTGAGCAGCGATCCCACATGGCACTGCCAACAGAGTCCACGACTCGTGAAGAGGTCGAGCCCTCGGAGCGCGGATGCGCTGAAGTCCATCGGCGGCACCGAGTCCGCATCACGCGGCGTGCCGCGTTCACGCCAGCGGGCTACCCAGCGGTCGAAAGTGCTTGGCCCCGTCACGAGTCGCCGTTCGTACGCGGCGATCGACTTGCCGATGTTCGCGATGGCGGTCTCACCCGCCAGTCCATCGGCGGGCGCTGCCGGCAGCGCGCCGAAGATCTGTTCGTATCGCTCGCGAAGGACGGGTGTCTCGCGCACATGCTCGACCGCCTGCGCGAACGTACTGCCCATCTCGCGCGGATGCGAGATCGGACCGTGGCTCTGTCCCCACAGCGAGTCGAAGCGTCCATCCCAGTTGAACCAACGCATGTGCGCGGCATCGAGCACCGAGAGCGTGTTGCGTCGACCGCGCTCAAGTCCCTGATTGAGGGCAAGGCCATCGGTGAATCCGCGGTCTGGATCGTGGCAGGTCGCGCAGGAGATCTGGCCGTTGACCGAAAGTCCCGCGTCGAAGAACAGCAGATGCCCCAGCTGCGCCGCACGCAGATCGTTCGCGACCAGATTGGTCTCGTCGGGCGGCGGCGGCCCCGGGTACCCCATCTCGTTGACACGGTCGATCTGTGCCGCGCCGAGTTCAACGCCGGATGTACCGCGATCGGGCTGCGCGCGCTGCTGCTTCGCTGCATCGACACGCTCGCCGCCCTTGCAGCAAATCAAGAGGGTGCAGATCGCAGCCGGCACCGCATGATTCAGTACATGCCGATGTCCCACTGTGCCCTTTCGATGGTCTCACCATCATCGATGTCCACATCCACTTCCCAGCGACCGGACATGTGGAACAACATCCCCTCGCTCGCCACCTCGCCGCCTTCGAGCATCAGGATGGTCGGAGCGACATTCATCCCATGCACATGATCGGGCATCTGCGCATCCACGAGCACGGCGCGCACGAGGCGCTTGGGATCGAGCAGCGACTCGATGCGCAGTTCGATCGTGAACCGCTTGCGCACCTCGGGCAGTGGCAACTGCTTTGCACCCATCATGAGACGCCACTGCACGCGCCATGATCCGTCGTTGCTGATAACGCTGCCCCATTCGTCAGCCTTCTGCATGAGCGAACTCGGCGCCGCCATGATCGCAGCCGCGATCGCGGCAGAAGCCAGTGTCCACCGCGCCCGCAGACTCACTGCTCGGCTCCTTTGTCCCGCGGCGAAGCTGAAGGTCCTGCTGGCGAGGGCTGTCGCCGATTCACCTTCAGGACTTCGTCCGCGCTTCGCGCGCGCGTGTAGGTCCTGCCGAGACTGAAAGTCATCTCCCATTCACCCGCTGCGCCGAAACGCTGCGCGCGGTGGTTGCCCGAATCGACAACGATGGGGCGTCCCTGCGAGTCGATGACCGCAGCGCTCGGCAGCCACAACTGCCCATCGGCAACGCCGCGCGTTCCCACCCGCCGAACGAGACCGCCCGAACCGATCCAAGCAATCTGATCGCCGCTGCTGTCCGCCACGATCCACTCGCCGCCGTCGAGGGGCGCGACAGAACGGGCATCACGCAGCGCCGTCAGCGGCAGCGCACCGCGCGACTCCCACGCCTGCGCGGTGCGTTCAAGGAAGCAAAGCATCGCGGGACGATCGAGCAGCACCGCCACCCGTCCATCGCTGCCCATCGCCAGGCCCGTCGGCTGCGCGGTCGTGTCGGGGAGCGCAATGGGAAGGCTCTCCACCGTTCGCAGCGATGGATCGAGCCGAACCAGACGCGGTCCAGGCAGCGTCAGCGCGAGCACATCACCGTTCAGCGCGCGCGCCAGTGCGACCACCTTGCAATCCGCACCGCTGCCGAGCCGGTCGTACGGTCGCGTCTTCACGAGCTTCGCCATGAACGGCTCGAAGATGATCTCCTTCGGTCGCGCCGTCAGTTCCCAGAGCGCAAGGCGGCGCAATCCACCATCGGCGAGCAGCACACGCCGCCCGAGCGCGTCCATCCACAGCGCATCGATGCGTCCAGTTTCGTGTGGCTTTGCTCCGCTCGCCGACATGTTGCTGACATGGCGCGGCTGCCCGCCGAGCATGTCAAAAATGACGACGGTTCCAGACTCGGGGTCATGCATCGCCAGCCGATCGCCGCCGAACGCCGCCGCTCCGCCGAAGTGGCTTTGCACGCCATCGAGGTTGGGAAGTTCAAGCCGCATGTCGGCGGGTTCCGCCCCGAATCCTGGGACGAACGCCTGCACGCGCCGTTCAAAGGGTTCGCACACGACAGCCAGTGGACCAACGACATCGCCGCGCTGCACCGAAGCACTCACGCTGACGGCGCTCGGATAATGCACCGCACCATTGCCATCGCGCGGGCGAACTGCATGCTGCCCGTAGGCGAGTCGCCCCTGCCCCTTCGCATCCTGCCTACACACGCGGTGATTGAAGGTGTCGGCAGTGAAGATCCACTCGCCTGCCGCAGCGACACCGCTCGGTCCGCGAAACATCCCTGGGAATGGACCACGCCCACCCCACACCGCGAGGCGCTCTGGATTCATGGAGTCCGCGCCGAGGCTCACGACGAACACGCGGTCCTGCTCCGCCGCCGCCACGATAAGTTCGCCACTCGGGCGGAACGCAACACTTGTCGGCACACACATCGCGCCATCGACAGCGAACAGTTCCTTGGGCAAGCGCCCGAGGGACTGTCCGCTCGGCAGCACGATGTGAACCGCGCCATCCGCGCGGTCCACGATGGCGATGCGACCGCCGCCTCCAGGCGAAGAGTCCGCCGCGAGCGCCGCCGGCTCCGAGATCGGCGACTGAGGCTCGAGCGTGGCAACGCGCGCGCCATCCTTCGCAAGGCGATGGATGCGCCGTGCGCGCGCATCGCTCACGAGCAGCGTTCCACCAGATTCCGCTGCGATCCCCGCAGGTTCGATGAACGATTCATCGCCAACCTTGTCGAGACGCCAGCGCACGCTGCCATCGCGAGCGCTCAACGCAACGACTTCGCCCGAAGAGTCAGCGACGACGACCTGTCCTGTGGGATCGATGGCACACGCCACTGGCGACTCCACGACGGTGGACTCCCATGCGGGAGTCCCTGCAAGCGCTGCGCTCGATGGAACAGCCTGCGCAAGGCTCGCAGCGAGGATGAGGAGCTCGAAGGGCATGACCGAAAGATAAGTCTAGGTCGCGGGTGCGATCGCACCTACGCCGACGCAGCTTTCATCGGCTGACTACGCTGCCCGACATGCACAGCGTGCACCATCTCTGGCCGCTCGGCAGCCTGCCGTTTGTCCTGCTGCTGCTCGCCATTGCCGTCCTGCCGCTTGTACCGCGCGCTGCACACTGGTGGCATGCCAACTCGAGCAAGCTGATGGTGGCAGCCGCATGCGGGATCGCAACGCTGCTGTTCATCGCAGCAACGGACTCGATCGGTTCGGCGTGGCATGCACTCGAGCACACCTTCCTCTTTGAGTATGTCCCGTTCATCATCCTCCTCGGATCCCTCTATGTGGTAGCGGGCGGCATCGTCATTCGCGGAGATCTGGCGGCAAGCCCAACTACCAACACGGGCATCCTGCTCGCTGGAACGCTGCTCGCGAGCATCATGGGAACGACGGGTGCCAGCGTGCTGCTGATCCGATTGCTTCTTGCGACGAACCAGCAGCGCACCAGAGTCGTTCACACGGTCGTCTTCTTCATCTTTCTCGTGTCGAACATCGGCGGATCGCTGCTGCCCATCGGCGATCCCCCACTCTTCCTCGGCTACCTGCGCGGCGTGCCGTTCTTCTGGACGCTGCAGATGTGGAAGCCGTTCCTCTTCGTCTCGGGCAGCGTGCTCGCCATCTACTGGGTCGTGGACTCTTGGATGTTCCGCCGCGAACCCGCGGCAGACCAAGCAGCGGAATCCGTGACGCGGCGGAGAGTTCACATGTCGGGATCGATCAACCTGCTGTGGCTTGCTGGGATCCTTGCAGCCGTGATCGTGCTCATTCCAGGGCGTGCGCTGCTAGGCACATCATGGACCGTGCCGAACTTCGCACGCGAGGCAGTCATGGCTGCGTGTGCCATCCTGAGCCTGGCCACCACGCGCTCCAAGCTGCGCCGGGTGAACAGTTTCACATGGGGACCGATCATCGAAGTGGCTGTGCTGTTCATCGGCATCTTCGTTGCCATGCAGGTGCCGCTCGGCGTCTTGCAGCAGCGAGGCAGCGAACTGGGATTGACTTCGCCGATGGGCTACTTCTGGGCGACGGGTTTCCTGTCGAGCTTTCTCGACAACGCACCCACCTATCTGGTGTTCCTGACGACTGCGATGACGCAGCCGGTACCGACTGGCGTTGTGTCCATCATGCTCGCCGACGGATCGACCGTTGCCGAGCCGCTGCTCGCCGCTGTCTCACTCGGCGCGGTGTTCATGGGCGCAATCACCTACATCGGCAACGGGCCGAACTTCATGGTCAAGGCGATCGCCGAAGAACGGGGCGTGCGCATGCCGAGTTTCTTCGGCTACATGGTTTGGGCTGCTGCGATCCTCCTTCCCGTCTTCGCTGCAACAAGCCTGCTGTTCCTGCGCTGAGGAACGCGCGCACATCCCAGAGTCGCGCGCTCAAGAGTCGCGCTTCATCATGCCGTAAATGACGCTCTGCACGACGACCGACTCGCCAACGAGTCGTCCGACGCGCTCACCCGCCTCGCGCACCGAGCGGATCTTGCCGTCATCGAACTCCCGCTCGAAGTCGTTCAGCGAGTTCTCGATGCCGAGCATCATGGAGGCGATCACAGCCCACTCATCGCGCGTGTCGGGCCAGTACTGATTGGTGCGAAGCGCATCCACCGGCACATTGAACTTCCAGCCTTCGTCCGTCTCCACAAGCGTGAGCGCACCCCCGAAGACCGGCTCATCGTCGATGCTGAGCGCGGCGGTTCCGTCGCCGAGATCCTCCACCTTCATCCGCTCGCGCTGCTCCGTGATGAAACCGAAAGGATCACCGAGCACACGCTGCGCCAAAGCGCGGAAGTCGAATCCGCTGCTCGCGGCGGCGTCACCGGCAACCTTGGTCTCCTGCAGAAGTTCCTTCGGAAAGCGCTCCTTGACCTTCCTGGAGACTCGCCAGAGCTGCGCGATCATGTCGCCCGCCTTCCCCTTCACTTCGGCGATCGCACTTGCTTCGGTGACGCCATCGTCGAAGGTGATGTCTCGCGCCTTGATCTCGATCAGCGTCGGCAGCATTTCGGGACGACCATCCTCAAGCATCTTCTGGACTGCCTCGAGCGCAGCGTCCGGAGTGCTCGTGTCGTAGGCAGGCTTGCTGCAACCGACCGACGCGAGTGGCAGCAACATGAGCGTGAGTGCCGCACGGACAGGGCGCGCAAGAAAAGCGAGAGCCATCGCGCTAATCTTACGCCGCCCCCATGACGCAGATGCAAGTCACCGTGAATGGTTCTGCGCAGGAATTGCCCGAGCCATGCTCCGTCGCGCAGGCGCTCGCCGCACTGCGCCCCGCGGGGCAACCCTGCGCGGTCGAAGTCAACGGCACGCTGGTGCGCCACGGCGAACGCGGCGCAGTCCTGCTGCATCACGGCGACCGCATCGAAATCGTCACGCTCGTGGGAGGAGGCTGACGCCATGGATGATCTGCGGGTTGGATCGTTCACGCTGCGCAGCCGACTCGTCGTCGGTACTGGGAAGTACCCAAACTACGAAACGATGAACCGCGCAGTCGAGGCATCGGGCGCGGATGTCGTGACGGTCGCAGTGCGGCGCGAGCGACTCATCGATGCGCAAGGGGTTTCACTGCTCGATGCGCTCGATCTTTCGCGAGTCACGATTCTGCCAAACACCGCGGGCTGTTTCAGCGCGGAGGATGCTGTGCGCGTGGCGCGGCTCGGGCGCGACATCCTCGAACAGTGCGGGAACGCTGGAGCGCGCTGGGTGAAGCTCGAGGTGCTCGGCGATCGTCGCACGCTGCTGCCAGATCCCGTCGGCACGCTTGAAGCATGCCGCGAACTGGTGCGCGATGGTTTCGAGGTGCTGTGCTACTCAAGCGACGATCCAATCATGGCGGTGCGTCTGCGCGAAGCAGGCGCGGCGAGCGTGATGCCTGCGGGCAGCCCCATCGGATCGGGGCGCGGCATCGCGAATCCATCGGCAATCGCCATCATCCTTGAGTTGCTCAAGGATCCCGCGGCGGGCGGCGACCCGAACTACCCAGTGATCGTCGACGCAGGCGTTGGAACGCCAAGCGATGTGACATTGGCGATGGAGTTGGGAGCGGACGGAGTTCTGCTGAATACGGGAATCGCCCACGCGCGCGATCCTGTTGCGATGGCGCATGCCATGCGACTCGCGTGCGAAAGCGGGTTCCTTGGGCTTCGCGCTGGACGCATCCCCCGCCGTCGCTACGCAACCGCATCGAGCCCCTGGGAAGGTGTGATCACACACATTCCGGGTGAGTGATCGCAGCTGGCATTGCGAGGAAGTTCGCCAGCAACTTCGGTCCGTCGATGGTGAGAAAACTCTCCGGGTGGAACTGCACGCCCTCCATCGCCGCCGCCCCCGCAGGTGCGCGCCAGCGCAGCCCCATCACCTCGCCGCGGTCGGTCCATGCAGAGACTTCGAAGTCGCTTCCGACGGTGGAGCGCTCGACCACCAACGAGTGGTAGCGCGTGGCGGTGAACGGTTCGGGGAGTCCCGCGAACAACCCTCGCTGATCGTGGTGTATCTCCGAAGTCTTGCCGTGCATCGGCTGGTCGTTGCGCCGCACCACCATGCCGTGCGCATCACCGATGGTCTGGTGTCCGAGACACACGCCCAAGATCGGGATCGCACCCCGCAGCGCGCGCAGCACCGGAGCGCACGCGCCGCTCTCGCGCGGGGTGCATGGGCCAGGCGAGAGCACGAGCCAGCGCGGGTTCATGGCGCGCGCGGCATCCGCATCGATGGCATCGTTGCGAACCACGCGGACATCGATGCTTCGGTCGAGCGTCCCGAACGCCTGCACCAGATTCCATGTGAAGGAGTCGTAGTTGTCGATCAGCAGCAGCACCGCCATCGCCGAAGCGTAACGCTTCGGACACCCGCAGCGCTGGGCTACCGCTCACACTGCCCAAACGAAAGCCCCGCCGTTTCTGGCGGGGCGAGTGGAGTGGATGAGGATCGAACTCACAACCTCTTGAATGCGATTCAAGCGCTCTCCCAATTGAGCTACCACCCCAAAGCAGGAGGCGAGAGAGTGTAGCGCAAATCGGTGGCTGTCACCCACACTCAGCCACTGTGCGCAAGCGCGCCGAAGCCCGCTGGTTGCGGCTGTACGCTTTCTCCCCGTGCAGAAGGCGAAGCAGAAGGCGGAGAACGACGGCGGCAGTGGCGCGTCGATTGCAGCGGGCACACCGCCCACTCCGCCGCCACCGTCTCGCGATACACCTGCGATGCGTCAGTACGAACGGTTCAAGCGAGAACACCCTGGCTGCATTCTGTTTTTCCGCCTCGGCGACTTCTACGAGATGTTCGACGACGATGCCGTGCGGGCACATCGCATCCTCGGCATCACGCTCACGCAGCGCACCGCGGGGATTCCGATGGCGGGCGTTCCCTTCCATTCGGCGGAGGGTTATCTGCGCCGACTGGTAGAGCATGGTGAACGAGTCGCCGTGTGCGAGCAAGTGCAGGATCCGAAAGATGCCAAGGGTGTGATCGAACGCGCAGTCGTTCGCGTGGTGACGCCGGGAACGCGCGTCGACGATGCGCTCCTCGATGCATCCACGCGCAACGCGGTAGCAGCGGCTGTTGTCATGGGCTCGAGGGCAGCGATTGCCGTTGCGGAACTCTCGACAGGTCAGTTTGAAACGGTCGCGTGCGATGCATCGGCAGTCGCCGATGAACTCGCTCGCGTGGGAGTCAACGAACTGGTCATTGCCGATGCAGCGCAGGGACCGAATGGGCTGCTCGCGGATCTGGCCAAGCCGCTTGGTGCAGCCGTCACTCTCCGCCCACCCTGGACCCTCGCGCGCGAGGAGGCTGATGCATGCTTGCGCCGCCACTTCGGCGTTCATTCGACTTCCGCATGGGGACTTGACGAGGCATGCGTGTGCGCTGCCGGCGGACTGCTCGCGTACCTCCTGGAAACGCAGTCAGGTCTTGCGTTGGATGGCGCGGCAGGAACGGCTGCTGGCGTTCGTTCGTTGGCGCATCTTCGGCCGCCGCACGCCGTCGACCGTTCACAGTCCGTCGGGCTCGATGCGTGGACACTGCGCGCGCTCGAAGTCGAACGCACGGCGCTCAGCGGTTCGGCGGAGGGCTCGCTGCTGTCGGTGTTCACGGGGGCTCGAACGCCGATGGGTCGTCGGCTGCTGCGCGACTGGCTGTGCTTCCCGCTTCGCGATCGAAGCGCGATCGAGGGGCGACTCGCTGCGGTGTCGGTGTTGACGCAAGACGCCGCGCTCCGCGAGGCGCTCGCAGGAATCCTCGGTCGCGTGCAGGATGTGGCACGCATCCACGGTCGTGTGGCGATGCGCCGCGCCACGCCGCGTGATGTCGTGGCGCTTGGACGAAGCCTCGCAGCTGCCACGAGCGCGTCGGAACTGCTCGAGGGAACGCCAGCGCTCGACAACTGGCAGCGACGACTGCAGGCGGTTGCAGGTCCGCTGACCGCGCTCGGCGCGACGCTCGTTGCCGCATGCGTGGAGGAGCCGCCGTCGCACCTGCGCGAGGGCGGCTTGTTCCGCGAAGGCTTCGACAGCGACCTCGACGCGGCGCGTGCACTCGAACGCGATGCGGGCGAATGGCTTGCGCGCTATCAAGCGCAGCTGATTGCCGAAACCGGGATCGAGAGCCTCAAGACCGGCTACAACCGTGTCTTCGGCTACTACATCGAACTCACCCAGTCGCAGGCGGCGCGTGCGCCCGCGACATTCACGCGCAAGCAAACGCTGCGAAATGCCGAGCGCTACATCACCCCCGAACTCAAGGGTTTCGAGGATCGTGTGCTGACGGCGGAAGCGCGCGCACTGGAACGCGAACGACAACTGTTTGAGCAGCTCCTCGACGAGATTGCATCACATGCGCAGGCGTTGGCGTCGTACGCACAGTGCATGGGCGAACTCGATGTCGTCAGCTGCTTCGCACAGACGGCGGTGCGTCAGCGGCTCGTGCGTCCCGTGATCACGGATGAACCGCTGCTCGCCGTGCGCGGCGGTCGGCACATGGTCCTCGCTCACGCGCTCGGCGCATCGTTCGTGCCGAATGATTGCACGCTCGGTGCGAACACCACGGACGGCGATGCCCGATCGCGCCAGACGCTCGCGCTTGTGACGGGCCCGAACATGGCGGGCAAATCCACCTTCATCCGCCAGAATGCGATCATCGCGCTGCTCGCGCTTGCCGGCAGCTTTGTCCCTGCGGATGAGGCAACCGTGGGTCTGTGCGACCGCATCTTTGCGCGCATCGGCGCGGGAGACGAACTGCACAGCGGCCGCTCCACCTTCATGGTCGAGATGATGGAGACCGCGAACATTCTCCACCACGCCACGCGCGCCAGCCTCGTGATCCTCGATGAGATCGGACGCGGTACCAGCACACTCGATGGACTGAGCCTCGCCTGGGCCATCACCGAGTGCCTCGCGGACCGCGGCACCCGCACGCTCTTCGCCACGCATTACCACGAACTGACGGCACTCGCAGATGACATGCCAGCGATCGGCAACCTGCAGGTCGTCGTGCGCGAGTGGAAGGACGAGGTGATCTTCCTGCATCGCATCGAACCCGGCCGCGCAGACCGTTCCTATGGAATCCATGTCGCGAAACTCGCAGGCGTTCCAGTTGCGGTGGTGGAACGCGCTCGCCGCGTGCTGGAAACGCTGGCCGTCCACACCCACATCACGCCGCCGCCGAGTTCGGCGGGCACTGCGCAGCGCGCCGCGGAGCCGGGGCTCTTCGATTCGCATGCATCAGGTGCGACAAGCGCCGAGCAAGCCGCGCATCAAGCGGTGGTCGATGAGATGCTCGCGCTCCACATCGAATCGCTGTCGCCGATGGCTGCGTTCGACTTGCTGCGCCGCTGGCGACAGGAATTGGAACGCCGCAACTGATTCAGTCGCTGCCGACCACCACCAGCATTCGAGCGGCATCCCTCGCATCCACACGGCCATTGCGGTCGAGATCGGCGATCACCTCGTCGCCTGCTCGCCATGCATCCATGAACAGCGCAAGGTCCGCGCCGTCCACTTCGCCGTCGAGGTTCATGTCGCCGCGGTGATGCGCGCACACTGCCCGCTCGCTCCAGCGCACGCGC
>SXGR01077840.1_pt1 | contig 21486 bp, 20 predicted proteins | sample 3174711 | NCBI WGS metagenome assembly SXGR01 (sample SAMN11356860, study PRJNA531348) | freshwater metagenome | isolation source: freshwater sample F1-60 | place: China: Fuxian Lake, Yuxi | collected 2017-12-25 | reverse complement strand
CATGCCGCGCACGCCGGAGCAGCACTACCAGGCCATCGACTGGGTGTTCACCGCGCCGGACTACGTGCGCGGGTTCCGCGCCTCAGCCTGAGCGCCGCCTAGACCCAGACCTGCAGCACGTAATCGTAGGCCGCCTGTGCGTTGGTCATGTCCACGCGCTGCAGCTTGATGGCGTAGCCTTTCTTTACCTTCATCAGGTGGTGCGTGTACTGGCCGGCAAAGTGCCGCACGTCGTCGCGCCGCAGCTCCATCATGTGGAAGCGCGAGGTGACCTCGACATCCCCGTTCTTGGCCGCCTTGCGGATCACCACGTTAGACACCACGTGGTTGGTTCCCCACAGCGGCCGCTGTGACCAGGCGTCCGGGTGCAGCACGCGTCCCATGCGCACCGCCATCAGGTTCCGGTCCTCGGCGAAAATCGCCGGCTGCCCGTCCCAGGTCTTGTAGGAGGCATCGGGCGGCATCCAGTAGATCCCGTCGGCCGTGAACAGCCCGGTCCACGCCTGCCACTGCTTCCCGTCCAGCAATTCGGCCTGGCGGTAAAGAAACTGCTCGACCTCGTGCTGCAGCTGCAGGTCACTCATCGCAAGCCTCCCTGCGCGGCGCTGCTCATGTACTTCGCCCAAGCCTTCATCTGGTTGCGCATCGGCGCCTCCGAGGTTCCCATGTTCGGGCCCGAGGAGACCACGCCGTTCTTCTCGATATCACGGCCGTGGTGGCGCGCTAAGCTGACCCAGTCGCCGCCATCCGATGTCAGGCCGATGTGGCACTTCCAGAAATTCTCCAGGTCATCGGCGTTAATCAGCGTCGCCGGCGAATTCACCAGGTTGTAGTAGGCGAGCGACCGGCGGTAGATCGGCTCGGGCGCGCCCTTGAGGCGGAAGTGCCAGATCTCGGTCATCGTGCGGTCCACGCCCAGCGGCCGCACCGCGCGCAGCTGCTGCAGCGGTGACTGCACTGAGAGGCCCGGATAGACCAGCACGTGGTGGATGTTGACCCCAATGATCTCCTCGAAGCGCTTCCTGCCGTAGGCCTTGAGCATGACCTTGTCGTAGGCGAGCGTGTCCGGGTCCTGCGGCCGCAGGCCCATGTAGCCGGCGAGGACGCAGTGGCCGTAGGGGTAGTTGATGGTCTGGAAGTTGTCCCACTTGTCGATGGTCACGGTCGCGAACGCCGACAGCATGTGGTAGGAGAGCGGCGCCTCGCCCGACTTGGCCTTCTTCGCCAACTGCTTCTCCACCTCATGCGCCGCGCGCCCGGTGGACTGGTGCACCACCGAGGGGTGCAGGGCGTCGATCTGGTTCTCCATGAACAGCTTCCAGTTCGAGTGCTGAATGACGCGGAAGCAGTTGGGCACGATCTCGACCTCGCCCTCGGGCGCGCGGTCGCACATGTCATCGAAGGCGGCGATGGCCTCGCCGAGGAATTCCTTCAGCGACGGCCCGTCCTTGGCGAGGCTGGCGAACACGAAGCCGCGATACACCTCCACGCGCGCGGCGCGCTTCATGCAGAGCTCAGGGCTGTCCTTGTTCAGGCGCGTGCCCTTGTAGCCCGATTCCATCATCGGGATGTTCTTCAGCTTGCCGTCGTGGTGGAAGGTCCAGGCGTGGTAAGAGCAGCGGAACTGGTCGCCGGTGTTGCCCTTCATGTCGCCGCAGATCATGTTGCCGCGGTGCGGGCAGCGGTTGTAGAGAACGTTGACTTTCCGGTCCTTGCCGCGAACCATGATCATGGGCTGGCGCCCAATCTGCACCGTGACGTAGTCGCCGGTGTTCTTCACCTGGCTATCGTGGCCGCAGTAGATCCACACCGTCTCGTGGATGCGTTCCATCTCGTGCTGGAAGATCTCCTCGTCGGTGTAGACCTCCTTGCGCACGCGGTCGGGCTCGACCATTTTCCTGAAATTCGGCTTGTGGTTCGTCTTCATTGAGGCCTCTTTGTGTTCGATGCGGCGTCCTGCCACGCCGCTTATGCGGCGTCCTGTCTTGCCGGCGCTTCGCGATCCAGGTTGTCCTTCATGCGCCCAAGCGTCCAGGCGAGCATCTGTACCGCGCCGGGCGGCAAGCCTTCCACCGCGGCGCGGTTCAGCCGCTCCATGGTCGGCCAGATGCGCGCGAACATGCGCTCGCCTGAAGCGGTCAGCGCCAGGCGCGTGACCCGCAGGTCGTGGCTGTCGGCGAGGCGCGTCACCCAGCCGGTTTCCTGCATCCGGTCCACGGTGCGGCTCAACGTGGTGCGGTCGATGGAGGACAGGTCGGCGAGTTCGCGCATGGACAGTCGCTTGCGGGCGTAGAGGGCGGCCAGCACGCGCCATTCAGGCACCCTCAGCCCGTGCGCCTTCAGTTCCCCGGCGAGCGCCGCATCGCGCGCAGCAATGGCCTGCGTCATACAGAAGAAGGGATGGTGCTCGAGGTCGAACTCCGGGCGCGGTTCGCACAACATGCCCCCCACCTTACGTCGGATTAGGTGCAATCGCAATCTTTCTTATGGCCCGGGCAATGTACATTTAATTGACACCGCCGCAGACACGCCGATTTAACTGCGTGTTATCGCACTTAAATCACGCCTGGCGCTAAGATGCGTTTATGCGCCTCATCGTCGCCATCACCGGCTCCAGCGGAGCCATCTACGGCATCCGCCTGCTCGAGGCGCTGCGCGCCCTGCGCAAGGTCGAGACCCACCTCATCATCACCAAGAGCGGCAAGCTGACTATTGGCCTGGAGACCAGCCGCAAGCTGAAGGATGTGGAGTCGCTTGCGGACGAAGTGCATAGCGACCAAGACCTCGCCGCTAGCGTGTCCAGCGGGTCCTTCCGCACTGCGGGGATGATCGTGGCGCCCTGCTCCATGAAAACGCTGTCAGGCATCGTCCACTCCTACGCCGACACCCTCATCGTCCGTGCCGCGGATGTGGTGCTGAAGGAGCAGCGCCGGTTGGTGCTGATGCCACGCGAGACGCCACTGCACCTGGGGCATTGCCGACTGCTGGTACAGGCTGCGGAGTTGGGCGCGGTGATCGCTCCGCCCATGCCGGCGTTCTACAGCGCCCCGCGAACCATTGAGGACATGGTCGACCACAGCGTCGGCCGGGTGCTGGACCTGTACGGATTGGACAGCGCGCTGGTCAGGCGCTGGAACGGACCGTCCCGCAAGTCGACCGCGAAGAGCCGGTCCCCAAGCAAAGCCCGCTAGGCCCGTTTGACCAACCCGTCCAGCCGCGTATCCCACGCGGCGCCGGGGAACAGGTCCGCCAGACGACTCTCCGGCAAGCGGAAGTTGCGCGCCAGCGCCTGCGCGATGACGGCGCGGAAATCGTGCCGCACCGGCAGGTCGCGGCCTTCGTTGAGGTTGCCGCGCGCGAGCCCATCCCATTGGCCGTGCATGCGCCCTCCCGCGGCGCGCTCACCGATCAGCCACAGCGCGTTGCCGCGGCCATGGTCGGTGCCACGCGTGCCGTTTTCGGCCGCGGTGCGGCCGAATTCGCTCATCACCAGAATCAGGTCCCCGGGTTGCGACAGGCCGGCACGCAACTCGACCAGCGCGCGCGCGAGGCCCCCCAGCTGGTTGGCAAGCTGCCCCTGCACGCCGCCCTGATTGGCGTGCGTGTCCCAGCCTCCAGCCGAGAGGAAGCCCAGGCGCAATTGCCGCCCAGCGCGCATCAGCGAGACTAGCTGGCGCGAGGCCTGCACCAGTCCGGCAGCCGGCCCAGCGCCGTTGTCCGCCTGCATCATCTCGTTCGCCAGATCGCGCGCGGTCTCCATCCGGCTGTCGGTTCCCGCGCGAAACGCTTCCGCGAGCCTGCCGTCCGCAGCGTAAATGTCCGCCAGCGCAAGCCGCACACGCTCATTGCCGACCACGCCCTTGTTCGCCGCCTGCGGCCCGCGCGGCACCAGCCTCGCGCGCAGGTCTCCGGCGAGGATGCGCGGATTGGCTTCGCCCACGCCGACCAGGCGCTGCTCGCGCAAGCCGGCGGGGTCCATCGAAGCCAGCCGGTTCATCCACCCCGGCGCCTCGCTGTTTCTGCCCGGCATGCCGGTTTCCCAGTGATGCTGCGCTTCGAAATGCGAGCGCGTCGGATCAGGCGAACCCGCAGCGGGCACGACTGCCAGGATGCCGTCGCGCCACATTGGCAGCACCGGCGCGAGCGTCGGATGCAGGGCGAAGCGCTCGTCGAGCCGGATCGCCGCGCCCTCGCCACCGTCGGGCGCGGGAATGCGCGTGGCCTGGCGCAGGCGCTCGTAGTCCGGATCCGCGTAGGGGACGAAGGCCGAAAGCCCGTCATAGGCGCCTCGCAGGAACACCACCACCAACCGGCCGCCCTCGAGCATCGGCGCCGACTGCGCGAAGACGCGCGGCGCGAAGGCGAGCGCGCCAGCCGAAACCGCCGCCCGCAGGAGCAGGCGCCGCGACAGGTTCATTTGTGCATGAACTCCGGGCTGGCGAGTACCAGCATGCCCTGCAGCGCTGCCGGTTCCTGCGCGATCCGCTCGCGGGTGCGCGACGAGAGAAACCGCCGGTAGTGCTCGGGCGGCGCTGCGTCACGGCTAAGGGCAAGCGCGAAGTCCGCGCGCCGCGTCAGCGCCTCGGGCGCGAGCCAGGTGCGCGCATCCGTCTTGTAACCGTCGGGCGTCTGCCAGTCGTGTACTGGCTGCCCGGCGCCGGTGAGGAAGCGCAGCGTCTGGTCGAGACGCTCGGGCTCCGACTGGCCTGTCGCCGCGAGCACGGAGCAAGCGAACTCGTAGGGTGTCTTGAACAGCTGCTGGCGCCCGTCCCAGAACGCCTCCGCGGCCACCAGCTTGCGCAGCACGGCGCGCAGGTCGCCGCCGCTAGTGCGAAACTCGGCCGCGAGCCCGTCGACCAGCGCCGCGGGAGGCGTATCCGACACGAACCACTGTGCCATGCGCAGCGCCACGCGCCGAGCCGTTGCCGGATGCCCTGCCAAAAGAGTGATCGCCTGCCGCCCTTCGCGTTCGCCATCGGCGCTGAAGGTCCAGCCCAGTAGGGTTTTTTCGCCTTGGTCATGCAGGCGCGGCACGAAACGGAACCCGGACTCGGCGGATGGGTCCACTGTCCAGCCGGTGAGGATGCGCGCCAGCTCGCGCACATCGCCCTGCGCATAGCCGCCCCCGGCGCCCAGCGTGTGCAGTTCCATCAGTTCACGAGCATAGTTTTCATTCAGGCCCCGCGCGCCACCGAAGGGTCCGTTGATGCCCTCGGCCACACTCTGCGCCTGGTCAAGGTAGAACAGCATCGCCGGATGGCGCGCCGTGGCGAGCAGGAGATCCTCGAAGCGACCCAGCACGTTGGGCCGGATGGCATGCAGCACGTAGTGCCCGACGAAGGGTCGCACCGTCCCCTTGCCGGCGAACACATTGAAATGGTTGAACCAGAACTCGGTGAGGCGCGCCGCCAGTGGATTCTCCAGTTCCGGGTTTGAGCAGGCGAGAAGCCGCCAGGACGCGGCTTCCAGCGCCGTGCGCCGGGTGGACAGGTCCTGCCGCGCGGGACGCATTTCGGATTCGGCGCGCACGCGGCGCAGCGTCTCGCGTTCGGCGCGGAACTCGGCAAATCCGGCAGGAATCGTGTGCTGGAGGGTGGCCAGGTGCACGGGCGTCCTGGCCGCTTCGCGAGTGGCGGCGAAAGCGCGCTCCACTTCGTCGGCCGCCCAACCTCGCGCGCCCCGGGGGTGTGACGAGATCGCCTGGACCAGCGCGGGGGTCGGCGTGTAACCCAGGCGCGATGCCGCGCGCCAAGCGGCAGCGTCCTCCGGTGCTTGCGCGTAGGCGGTTGCGGCGAGGGAGAGGAGCGCCAAACCGAAAAACCGGATCACGGGCAATCGAGCCTGAACCATGCGCCTATCCTGCCACCGGCTACGGCGGCAGGTGTTACCAATTGTTTCTGACTATGTTGCTGACTAGGTAAACTCCGCCTTGTAGCCCGGCGGCGGCGAGTAGCCAAAGCCACCGATTTTCTTCACCTTGTCGTAGCCGCCGTTGGCATCCACCAGCTCCTGCTGGCGCTTCTTGGCGCGCCGGTCCACGTCCTCCGGGTCCAGCATGCCGCGCAGGAGGGCTTCACAGTCCTTCGCCACCGCCTTGTGTGCCGGGTCGGTTCCGAGGTCATTCCGTTCTTCCGGGTCGGACGCCAGGTCGAACAACTGCGGCCGGTCTGGGTAGTGGACGTGATAGGTGTACTTCCACCTGCCGTGACGGATCATGTACTCGCCCGACTTCGCGGACGAGGCGTGATATTCGGAGAGCACGTTGCGCTTGGGCGCCTCGCCGCCCGCCATGCGAAACAGGGATACGCCCTGCCCGGGCGCGGCATCCGAGCCGACGCACTCCAGCACCGTCGGGTAGACATCGATGTGGCTTGCGGCTGCGCTGCGCACCTGACCCTCGGGCACGCCGGGGCCGGCGAGGATCAGGGGTACCGCCGCCGCCTCCTGGTAGAGGATCTGCTTGCCCCAGAGGCCGCGCGCGCCGAGGTTATCGCCATGGTCGGAGGTGTACAGCACGCGCGTGGTGCCGGCGTAGCCGCAGTCGCCCAGGGTATTCAGCAAATGACCGATGTTTTCATCCAGGGACGACACCAGGCCGAGGTAGCCGGCGCGGGCGCGCTTCACGGCGGCGGCGTCGAAGTGCGAGTCGTAGCCCGTGTTCTCGGACTGATCGCGGTCAGCCGGATGCGGCAAGCGCTCGTTCGGCCCGTACAGCTTGGGCTCCGGGGTTTTTCCATAATAGCGGTAGTACCAATGCGGCGGCGCCTTGAGCGGGAAATGCGGCGCCACCATTGAGACGTACAGGACCCAGGGTTTGTCGCCGTGCCTGGGCGCCTCCTCGCGCAGCCAGACCTGCGCGCGCGCCGTGATCTCACGGTCGTACCAGGTGTACTCGGACTCGCCGGGACCGGCGAGTCCGGCCATCTTCTTGCCGTCGGTGCGCACCGGCATGTTCTCGCCGCGCAGCAGGCCATAGAGGTCGCCCTTGCCGTCCAACACGTTCATCGGAATGATTTCCTCCGAGAAGCCATGGTCGTCGCCCTTGAGGCCGCGGAAGTGCAGCTTGCCCACCGAGGCGACATGGTGCCCGGCCTTGCGCAGCACGTGGTGCCAGCTCGGGATCGCGCCCTCGTAGGCGTCGGCGTTGTCCCAATAGCCGATCTGGTTGATGTAGCGCCCGGTGGCGAAGGCGGCACGCGCCGGGACGCAGATCGGGCAAGTGGTGTAGGCGTCGCTGAAGCGCGTGCCGCGCACGGCGAGCTTGTCCAGGTTCGGCGTCTGGACGAGCTTGTTGCCCGAGGCGCCCATCCAGCGCGGGTCGTGCTCGTCGGACATGATGACGAGCAGATTCGTGGGTCTCGTCATGCCATTCCCACCTGCGCCTTGCGTGGCGCGATGTCCTGTGGCCGGCTGCGGATCATGTCCATGAGTTCCTTCTGCGCCGCCCCCGGAGCCTTCTCGCTGAACAGGTTGTCCATTTCCTTCGGGTCGCCGCCGAGGTCATAGAGCTCGCCCGCGCCGCTGTTGAGGTCGACGGTGAGCTTGTGCGTCTTCGTGCGCACGGTGCGAAGGTCCACATCCACGCCGGAGCGCGAGGCGCGCAGGTCCCACTCGCTGAGCGCGAAGTCGCGGCTGCCGCCGCCCTCGATCAGGCCGCGCAGGCTGCGGCTGTGGACGGTGCGGCCGAACGAAACCCCGCCGTAGTCGGCGAAGGTGGCCGGCAGGTCGAGCGTGGACACTGGGTCACCAACGACCTTTCCCTTGGGCACCCCCGGCCCGCGCACCAGCAACCCGATGCGCAGCAATCCGTCATACGCCATCGGCCCCTTCAGAATCAGGCCGTGGTCGCCCAACCAGTCGCCGTGGTCGGTGGAGTAGACCACCAGCGTGTCGCGCTGCAGGCCCAGGTTCTCCAGCGCGAGCAGGATGCGGCCGACGTTGTGATCGATGAGGGAAATCATGCCGTAGTAGTTGGCGATGAGTTCGCGCAGTTGCTGGTCGGACTGTGCAGGGATGCGCGAGTACTCGGTGCGAATTTTCGCCAGGTGCGACACGATCTGCGGCTTGCCCTCCAGGCTCTGGCGGTGCCACCACGGCCGGCGCTCCAGGTCCAGCGTCCGGTGCTCGGGCAGATCCACTTCGTCCGGGTGATGCAGCCGGCTCCAGGGCTCGGGCGCATCGAAGGGGTGGTGCGGATCCGGGAACGAGGCCCAGGCGCAGAACGGCTGGTCCTGGTTCGTCGTGATGTAGTCAATGGTGCGGTCACCGATCCAGGTGGAATTGTGGAACGCGACCGGCAGGCCGGAATGGAAGGTCTGCATCGCGCTCGACAGCGGCGGCAGCTTGGTCTCGTATAGCCGCTGCAATTCTTCGCCACGGCCATCCTTGTGGAACCAGCGCTCGTAGTGCTGCCCGCGCGGCGGTTTCATCGGCGGCCAGTGGTTGTGGCCTTCTACCATCAACTCGACGTGCTGGAATCCCATGTAGGGTCCGGTCCAATCCTGCGGCTGGTCGGTATTGCGGCACTCCGGCGAGCCGGTGGACTCGAAGGTGTGCGAGGTCGCGAAGTGGGCCTTGCCGATGTAGCCGGTGCGATAGCCCGCCTTCGCAAACACGCCCGCGAACCCGCCCTCGCCCAGCGCCGGGTCGAGTTCGATGCCGTTGTCAGAGACGCCGTGCGTCAGCGGCAGCAGGCCGGTCAGGATGGAGGCCCTGGAGGGTTGGCAGACGAGATTGGGCGTGATGCACGCGGAGAAGCGCGTGCCATCGCGCGCCAGCGCGTCCAGGTGGGGCGTCTTGACCTTGCGCCCTTCGAAGCCGTAGCAGTCGCCGCGCTGCTGGTCCGAGGTGATGAACAGGATGTTGGGGCGGCGGATTGCCTGCCCTGCGGTCAATTGTCCACCCTCGCGCCGGTGCTCTTCACCACCGGCGCCCAGCGTGCGATCTCGGATCTGATGAAGCTGGCGAACGCCTCGGGGGATGCGCTGGGCGCGGGCGCCAGCCCGGCCTTGCCGACTCGATCGATGAACGCAGGATCGCGCAACGCCTTGCCGAATTCGTCGAACAGGCGCTTCACAATCGGTGCCGGCGTGCCGGCGGGCATCGCAGGTCCCCACCATTGCACGGTTTCGAACCCGGGCACGCCGCCCTCCTGGAAGGTGGGTGTATCGGGCAGCAGCGCCTGGCGCGCTTTGCTGGTGACCGCGAATGCCTTCAGCTTGCCTGCCTTGATGTGCGGCACCGACGGGGGCAGGCCGAGCGAGGCGAGCGGAATAGTGCCGCCAACCACGTCGCCGATGACCTGGCCGCCGCCCTTGTAAGGCACATGGACGATATCCAGGTTGCCGGCGAGGGACTTGAACAGCTCGGCGGCGAGGTGCTGCGGCGAGCCGTTGCCCGGGGTGCCGTAGGAGAGCTTGCCCGGAGTTGCCTTGGCATAGGCAATCAGCTCGGGCAGCGTGTTCGCCGGTACCGAGGGATGGCCCACCAGGATGTGGGCCCCGCTCACCATCTGCGTCACCGGGATGAAGTCCTTGACCGGGTCATAGTTCAGCTTCGCGAACAGAGACGGAGCGATGGTGTAGGCGTCAGCGAAAAAAAGGATGGTGTAGCCGTCCGGCGCGGCCTTCGCCACCGCCTCAGCGCCGATATTGCCGGCGCCCCCGGTGCGGTTCTCCACGATCACCGGCTGACCCATTTGCTGCTGCAGGATGGGCGCGATGACGCGTCCGCTCAAGTCCATGGCGCCCCCGGCGGCATAAGCCAGGATCAGGCGGATCGGCTTGTTCGGGTAGTCCTGCGCGAATGCCGGCAGCGCAAGGGCGGCGGCGACTAGTGTCAGTACGGCGGCCCGAATCGGTCTCATGGATTGTCCCTCCTCGTGGAAGCCAACTTTGACAGAAAACCCCGATTCCTGACAACCACCTGGACTGGCCGTTTCGATTGCGGTCCGGCCGGGCTAATCAGGACGCGACAAGGTCGGGCGTGACCTCGGCCATGGTGCGCACGCCGCAGAGCTGCATCGCGCGCTCGAGCTCGGTGGCCAGAATCGCGAGCGCGCGCTCAGCGCCCGCGGCGCCGCCAGCGCCGCCCCCGTAGAGCACGGGGCGGCCCACGCACACCGCCTGGGCGCCCAGTGCGCGCGCCTTCAGGGCATCCACGCCGCGCCGCACGCCGCCGTCCATCAGCACCGCCATGCGACCGCCCACCGCACGCGCAATGGGCGCCATGGCCTCAAGCGAGGCTACCGCGCCGTCGAGCTGGCGCCCGCCAGGGTTGGACACCCAGACCCCGTCCACGCCAAGCGCCGCCAAGCGCTCGGCGTCCTCCACCCGGCTCACGCCCTTCACCACGAGCTTCTTTTTCCAGCGCTCACGCAGGCGGGCGAGGTCATCCCAGTCGAAGGCCGGGTCGGTATCGCGCCCCACCGAGGAGGCCAGCGCCAAACCACGCTCGCGCGACCCGCGATACCCTCGGACGCTGGCGAAATCGGGCAACCCGCCATGCAGCGCGATGCGCCAGGCCCAGGCCGGGTGCAGCGCGCCATCCAGCAGCAGGCGCGCGTTCAGCCGGGGGGGAATCGAGAAGCCATTGCGCGTGTCGCGCTCGCGCTTGCCTCCCGTGGCCAGATCCACCGTGGGCACCAGCGCCTCATAGCCCGCAGCTTCGGCGCGCGTGACGAGCTTCTCCACGAAGCCGCGCTCGCGCAGCACATAGAGTTGGAACCAGAGGCGGCCCTGAACCTGGTCCGCGACCTCCTCGATGGAGGCGGTGGCGTTGGTGGACAGGGTGTAGGGAATGCCGGCGGCGGCGGCGGCGCGTGCAATGCCGATGTCCACCCCTGGCCAGGCAATGCCCGCGCCACCGGTGGGCGCGACCACGAACGGCCTGCCCGCCGGGAGGCCGAGGATCTCGCAGGCAGGATCGACCTTCGACACATCGCGCAGCACCCGCGGCAGCAGGCGCGCGCCCTCGAAAGCCGCGCGGTTGGCGCGCAGCGTGAGCTCGTCTTCGGCGCCGCCGTCGAAGAAATCGAAAATGGCCCGCGGCAGGCGGCGCTTCGCCAGCGCGCGCAGGTCGGCGATGGAAACGGCGCGGTCGATGGCGGGCATGGGCGAAAAGTGTACCCGAGCGACCTATAATCCGGCCTCTTTCCTGCAAACTGGACCCCGGACCCGACATGAAACCTGCCACGGCCCAAAAACGAATCGAGGGCGTGCTCTCGCCCGTCGTCACCCCGTTCAGGAAGGACCTCTCACCCGACGTGGACCGGTTCGTGAAGCACTGCCGCTGGCTCATGAAGAGCGGCTGCGCGGGACTAGCGGTGTTCGGCACCAACAGCGAGGCCAACTCGATGTCGGTGGACGAGAAGCTGGAACTGCTGGAAGCGCTGGTGAAGGGCGGCGTGCCGGCCTCGGCGCTGATGCCCGGCACCGGCCACTGCGCGCTCACGGATTCGGTCAAGATGACCCGCGAGGCCGTGCGCTTGGGCTGCGGCGGCGTACTGATGCTGCCGCCGTTCTATTACAAGGACGTGTCCGACGAAGGCCTGTTCCGGAGTTTTTGCGAAATCATCGAGCGCGTCGGCGACGAGCGCCTGCGCCTTTACCTTTACCACATCCCTCCGGTGGCGAATGTCGGCATCACGCTGAAGCTGGTCGAGATGCTGCTCGCGCGCTATCCCGGCATCGTCGCCGGCGCCAAGGATTCCTCCGGCGACTGGTCGAACACCAAGGCCATGCTGGACCAGTTCAAGGATGCCGGCTTCGATGTCTTCCCAGGCAGCGAAGTGTTCCTGCTCGATGGCCTGCGCGCCGGCGGCAAGGGCTGCATCACCGCCACCGGCAACGTCAATCCGGGGGCGATTTCCGAGGTCTACAAGAACTGGAACACTGGCAGGGCCGACGAGTTGCAGGCCGGCATCAACGTCACGCGAAAGATCATGCAGAAGGTGCCGATGATTCCCGCGCTGAAGGCGGTCACCGCGCACTTCAGCAATGATCCGGCGTGGAGGACCGTGCGCCCGCCGCTCACGGAACTCGCCCCCGAGCAGGAGCAGCAGGTCATCAGCGAGCTGAAAGCCTCCGGATTTTCCATGCCGGGGCTCTAGAATAGGCTTAATGTAACCGATCGGTTACACATTGGAATGCGCCACTCGCTCCCAACGCAGCCTGGAGTTGCCGTAATGCAAAACGATTCGAAGCCCCGGGTCCACGGCGTCCTCGCGCAGGCCTTCCGGCAGGAGGGCGTGCGCACCTGCTTCGCGCTGCTGGGTGACGCGAACATGAACTGGGCGGCGAGCCTCGCCGCGCTAGGCGTGCGCATGCTCTACGTGCGCCACGAGCACTGCGCGGTGGCTGCGGCCATGGCGTACGCGCGCAAGGAATCGGACGTCGGCGTGGCCACGGTCACCTGCGGGCCGGGCCTGACGCAGGCCATCACGGCCCTGCCCGCCGCGGTGCGCGCGCACCTGCCGCTGGTCATTTTCGCGGGCGAATCGCCGCTGAAGAGCGGCTGGTACAACCAGGAACTCGACCAGGCGCCACTCATCGCCGCGACCGGAGCCGCCTACCACCGCCTGCACATGGTGGCGCGCATGCCGGTGGCGGTGCGCGACGCCTTCCTGCAGGCGAGGCGCGAGCGCCGGCCGGTGGTGATCGGCGTGCCGTTCGATCTGCAGGACCGCCCTTGGGAAGGAAAATCGGACCTGCCCAGGCCCTCGCGCGACCTGCTGCCCCAACCGTCGCCGATCCCGGCGCATCCCGATGATGTCGCCCGCGCGGTGCAATTGGTCGCCGGCGCGCAACGGATCGTCGTCCTCGCCGGGCTTGGCGCAGTCGAGGCCGGCGCCGGGCCCGCGTGCCGCGCGCTGGCGGCGAAGGTGGGCGGCCTGCTGACGACGACCTTGCCCGCGCGCGGCCTGTTCCACGACGATCCCTTCTGCCTCGGCATCTCGGGCAGCTACACACCGGAAGCGGGCCTGGAGTACCTGAAGCAGGCCGACCTCGTGATCGCGGTCGGCAGCTCGCTTGCCTACCACGCGGGCGGCGGCGGCCAGCTCTGGCCCAAGGCGCAGATGCTCCAGGTCGACATTGATCCGGTGGCGGTCAGTCAGGGGCAGGAAGTGGCGCGCCACCACCTGCGCGCCGATGCACGGCTGGGCGTCGAGGCGCTTGCCGCGGCGCTGTCCGCCCGAAAAAGGCACTGGCGGAGCGATGAGATCGCCGCGCGCATCCGCGATTCGAAGCCTGACAGCATGAAGTTCGCGATCGCCCCGGGACTGCTAGACCCGCGTGACGTGGTCGAGGCGCTGGAGAAGCACCTCCCGCGCGACTGGGAGATGGTGAATTCCGGCGGCCATTGCTCCTGGTTCTTCGCCCAGATGCCCTCCCGGCCGCAGGCGCGCTTCCTCACCATCCGCGAATTTGGCGCCATCGGCAACGGCGTTTCCTTCGCCATGGGCGTCGCAGCGGCGCGCCCCGACCGGCCGGTGGTGCTGTTCGACGGCGACGGCAGCGTGATGATGCACGTGCAGGAGCTGGAGACCCTCCGCCGCCACGGGTTGAGGATCCTCGTCGTCGTCGCGAACGACGGTGCCTACGGGTCGGAAGTGCACAAACTGCGCGCCGAGGGATTCCCGGACGACGGCTCGGTGTTCGGCTACTGCGATTTTGCCGGGATCGCGCGCGGCTTTGGCCTTCCCGGACGAACCTTCAAGCGTCTCGACGACCTGCCGCAGGCGGTGGCGGAATTCGCCGCGAGCGGGGGGGCCGCGGTCTGGGATTTCCGCGTTTCAGACCAGGTGCTGTCGCCGAGCATGCGGCGCGCGCATCCGCAGCCGGCGCAGAAGGGCTGAAGGCAATGCTCGAACTGCGCCCAACCTGCGAGAACTGCAACCGCGCGCTGCCGCCGGCCAGCGCGGAGGCGTGGGTCTGCTCCTTCGAGTGCACGTTCTGCGGCGACTGCGTCGAGAACGTGCTGCGCAACGTCTGCCCCAATTGCGGCGGCGGCTTCATGCCGCGGCCGAACCGCCCGTCGCACGACCTTCGGAACGGCAACTACCTCGGCAAGTACCCCGCGGGCGCGAAGGAAAAGCACCGGCCGGTGGACGCCGCGGCGCACGCCGACTTCGCGGCGGGCATCAAGGACATCCCGCCAGAACGGCGCTAGGCCCTAGGGCCCCAGGCTCGAGCGGATCTGCACGCCCCAGCGCCCGTCCTTGAGCCCCAGCACGTAAAGCGAATCGTAGTGGCCGATGACGCTGCCGTCGCCTCGGTAGCGCGTGTAGTTCACGGCGAAGTGGACCTGGGTGTCGTTGCGCTGGACGATGTCGCGCCGGTTCCAGGCGCTGTGGTGCCAGCCGCTGTCGCGCTTCAGGCGCTCGAACGAACCCAGCGGGTTGCCGCCCGGCGCGTCGAACACGGTGATCTTCCCGAGGGCAAAGCGCACATGCGGGAAATGCAGCTCTGCGTCCATGCCAGCGGCGTCGTGTCGGTTCAGCGCCGCCATCCAGCGGTCGAGGCAGTCGAGGCAGGCCTCCCGGGCCGGATCGCTCACGCCGCGCCCTGCATCACGAACCCTTCGTACCCCCGCGCCGCGATTCCCTCGCAGATCTTGCGATACTGGTTCAACCCGCCCGCATAGGGCATGAACACCTGCGGCTTCCCGGCCACATTGGCGCCGAAGTACCACGAGTGCTTGGCGTCCCAAAGCAGGGTCGCCTTCGCCGCTGCCTGCACGCGCTCGCCCCATTCGCGCGCGGCCTCTGCGGAAGGCTCGACCATGGCAAGCCCGTTCCGGCGCATGTGCCCGATGCAATCCGTGATCCACTCCACGTGCTGCTCGATCGCCACCGGCATGTTGGTCAGCACCGAGGGGCTGCCCGGCCCGGTGATAGTGAAGAAATTGGGATACCCCGGCACCTGCAAGCCGAGGTAGGTCTGCGGCCCGGCCTTCCAGTCGTCGCGCAAGGACCGGCCTCCCCGGCCACGGATGTCCATCCTAAGCAGCGGCCCGGTCAACGCATCGAAGCCGGTGGCGAAGACGAGGATGTCGAGCGGATGCTCCCCGGTCTTGGTCCGGACGCCCGCCGGCGTGATGCGCTCGATGGGATCCTTGCGTAGGTTCACCAGCGACACGTTCGGCCGGTTAAAGGTCTCGAAGTAATTGGTGTCGATCGGTGGGCGCTTGGCCGAGTAGGGATGGTCGATGTCCGCCAACGCGTCGGCCGTGGCGGGATCGGTCACGACCGAGCGGATCCGCGCCTTGAGGAACTCCGCGGCGGTGGCATTCGCAGCGTGGTCCGTGAGCAAATCCTTGAAGGTGGCGCGGAACTGCAACCCGCCCTTCTCCCAGGCTGCCTCGTAGATGCGCAGGCGCCCCTCCGCGCTGACATCGGCGACGTTGCGGTCCTCGATGCGGAACGCGTGGCCGTTGACGGTGGATTGCGCGATGGCGCGGATGTCCTCGAAATGCTCGCGCGCCCAGCGATGGAACTCCGGCGCCAGCGGCGCATTGCGGGCCGGCACGCTGTAGTTCGCGGTGCGCTGGAACACGGTGAGGTGGGCTGCGGTCTGGGCGATCACCGGCGCAGCCTGGATGCCGGTGGATCCCGTTCCGATCTGGCCCACGCGCTTGCCGCAGAAGTCCACGCCCTCGTGCGGCCACTGGCCGGTGTGGTACCAGCGGCCCTTGAATTCATCCATGCCCGGGATCGCCGGCACGTTCGCCGAAGACAGGCAACCCACGGCGGCGACGAACCAGGTCGCGGTGCAACGCTCGCCGGATTCGGTCTCGATGCGCCAGAGCTTTGCCGCCTCGTCGAACTGCGCGGACGCGACCCGGGTGTTGAAGCAGATATCTCGCCGCAGGTCGAACTTGCGCGCGACGTGATCCAGATAGGCGCGGATTTCCGCCGGCCCGGGATAACGCTCGGTGGATTCCCACTCCTCGGCCAGTTCGCGCGAGAAGAAGTAGCGGTAGGCGTGGCTTTCCGAATCGCAGCGCGCGCCCGGGGAGCTGTTCCAGTACCAGGTGCCGCCCAAGTCGCTGCCGGCCTCCATTACCTGCACCTTCAGGCCCAGGCGGTCGCGCAGGCACAGGAGCTGGTAGAGCCCGGCGAATCCCGCGCCGACGATCAGTGCGTCGAGGTGCATATGGATAGGGATTCTATCGCCTTGCCCGCCATTACAATCCAGCCATGAAAACCGCCCTCATCACCGGCGCCGGACGCGGCATCGGCCTCGCCACCGCCCGCGGCTTCGTCAAGGCGGGCTGGCGGGTGATCGCGCTGGACAAGGACTTCTCCTCGTTCGACCTGGAGGAGGCGGACCGGATCGAGTTCGACCTGCGCGAGCTGGCACGCATCCCGGAGATCCTGGAGGACAAGGGCGAGATCCACACCCTGGTGAACAACGCCGGCGTGCTCTACTGCGAGCCCTACGATGCCATTCCTGAGGCGCACCGCAAGGAGATCCTAGCAGTGAACCTCGAGGCGCCGGCGGCGCTGATCGCGGCAATCGCGCCGCAGATGAGACGGCGCAGGTCAGGTCGCATCGTCAACGTCGCTTCAGTCGCCGCCTTCACCGGGCACCCCGACCTCTGGTACGGCATCACCAAGGCGGGAATCCTTAACCTCACCAAGTCCTGGGCGAGGGAACTCGGGCCCCACGGCGTGCTGGTGAACGCGGTGGCGCCAGGCCCGACGCAGACCGCGATGTACGACCAGTTGCCGGCCTCGCGCAAGGACGGTGTCATGAAGTCGGTTTATTCCGGCCGCGTCTGCCAGCCCGAGGAAGTGGCTGCCGCCATCGTCTGGCTGGGCACCGCCTGCCCAGAGTACGTGAACGGCACCACGCTCGATGTCAACAACGGCTCCTATCCGCGGTAGCACCGGCGTTGCGCCTGGGCGGCGACTGAGCACCTACTTCACCCGGTAGATCTCGCTGTCGAAGTTCCCGCGCCAGATGGACAGTTCGGCGCGCTGGCTGTTCTCCGGCGCCGTGAGCACCCCGCGTTCCGCGCCGTTCTCCCAGCGCATCTTGAAGATCCGGCGCTCGCCCTTCTCGCCGCGCGGCGTGACCTCGGTCCCCTCGGAATGCGGGGCACCGTAGACCTGGCGCAGGTAGCGCTTCACCGCCTCGAGATCGCGCGCATCCAGCCGCAGCCGCAGGTCCATGGCCTGCACCGCGCCGGCCTTGAGGTAGACCGTGATCCTCGCCCGCGTGCCGGCGAACTGCGCGCGCGCCTCGTCGCAGCGCCGGTCCGCGGCGTCGGATTTCCACTCCAGCGCCTTGCAATAGGCATTGGGGAGCGCCTTGCGGACGTCGCCTTCGTCAGCGCCCAGCTTCACGCCGAGGGCCTGAAGCGCAAGCGCAGGTGCCGCGGCGGCGGCGAGCAGGAGGGCGAAGGCGACGCGCTTCACCGGCGCCCCGACTTGCGCCGGAAGCAGCTCGCAATATGGTCGTCCACCATACCCACAGCCTGCATGAAGGCGTACATGATCGTGGAGCCGACGCAATTGAAGCCGCGCTGCTTCAGATCCTTCGACAGGGCGACCGATACCGCCGACTGCGCTGGCACCGTCTTCATGGTGCGGTGCTGGTTGACGATCGGCTTGCCGCCGGTGAATCCCCAGACATACTTTGAGAAGCTGCCGAACTCCGCTTGCACCGCGAGGAACGCCTTCGCGTTCGCCACCGCGGACGCGACCTTGGCACGATTGCGCACGATGCCCGCGTCCGCCAGTAGCCGGCGCTTCTTCGCCACGCCGTAGCGCGCCACCTTGCGCGGGTCGAGGCCGTCAAAGGCGCGCCGGTAATTGGCGCGCTTGGCGAGGAGGGTGTCCCAGGACAACCCCGCCTGGGCACCTTCCAGGATGAGGAACTCGAAGAGCTTGCGGTCGTTCTTCACCGGCACGCCCCACACCCGGTCGTGGTAGCGGATCGCCAGCGGATGGCGCGCCCAGGCGCAGCGCTTCACTCCAGCTCCCTCAGGCTCGCGCCGGGCTCCAGGTCGCGGGGCTTCCGGCCGGCGCGGAACAGGCGCGCGCCGGACCCCAGGCGCAAATCGAGCCGGCCGCGCTCCACCCGCAGCAGCGTGCCTTCGCGCAGGCCGAGTACCGGAACGCGCGGATTGAGGATATGGAACTCCGCGATGCGCTGGTCGCGCGACTCGCCGCCATGCCGGGGCAGCGTGCGCTCGGTGTAGTGCGGATTGAGCTGGAAGCCGAGCAGCCCCATGGCCGCGAGCGACGCGGGCTCGATCACGGGCATGTCGTTGGTGGTGCGGATGGTCGGGCAGGCGAGATTCGAGCCCGCGCTCCAGCCGATGTAGGGTTTGCCTTTCCTGACCTCGCCGTTGACGCGCGCCAGCCAGCCGCGGCGCTGCATCTCGTGTAGCAGTCGGAAGGTGTTGCCCCCGCCCGCGACGAATCCGCTGGCCGCGCGCGCGGCGCCCGGCTTTGCGCGATGCGCGCCCAGGAGCTCGTAACCCATCTTCGCGAAGCGCCGGCGCGCCATCGCGGTGTAAGCATCGAAGGACATCGTCACGGCGGCGAACGGAAAGAACAGCAGCGGCGAGCGCGGCATCACGCCGGCTTCCCCAAGGAAATCGCGGATCTCGCCCTCGGCATGATCGAGCCAGCCGCCGCCCGGGTTGCGCGAATTGGACAGCAGCAGCAGGCGAATGCGGGATTGCGGCAAGCTAGACCAGGCCCACATTCTGCTTCTGCATCAGGGCCAGCAGGCGCCCACCCATCATGGAAAGGCGCTCCGCCACCACTGCCAGGAAGGCCTCGGAGAAGCGCGCGGCGCGGGACTGCGCCGGACGTAAACCATCTCGCCCACGCACTCCCCGGGACTCACCGCGTTGAGCAGCTTTCCGCGCTGGTTCACCTTCAGCATCCCGGCCGCGAGCACGTAGATATGGTCATCGGGCTGCCCCTCGCGGATCAGGTCGGTGCCCGCGAGAACCTTGCGGCAGCGGCAGGCGCCGCATGGCGTTGTACTCCTCCACATCCGACAGGCTGGAGATGGTGGCGTCCTCCTCGGACAGCATCGGCTCCAGTGCCCTGGCGAAATCCTCCCAGCTGGCGTAACGCTCGTCGAGCGCCGCGGGCACGTCGCGCCGGACCGCCGAAGGCGCCGCTGGGTCCTTGGACAGGATCCCCTCCATCAGGGCGAAGGCGGTGGCGCCGCCGAAGGCACGCACGCCGGTGAGGGCCTGGTGCAGCACAGCGAGAACATGTCGGAGCGGAAGTCGATCTCCTCGCCGCCACGGATCTGCTCCGGGGGACCTGTGGGCGGGCGAGCCCACGCTGGCGCCGTTGGCGTAGTCCAGCACCTTGCAGCACTTGTAGGCGATCTGCACCGCGCGCGACACCGGGAGCAGCTTCTTCGGCTCGCAGTGTGGCTGTAGCGACATGCCCTCGACCAGCTCCATCACCTGATAGCGCAGGTCCTTGCCATCCTTTTTGTCGATCCCGGCGTCGTAGATGCTGACGGTGTTCGGATGGCGCAGCTTGCCGGCCAGTGAAGCCTCATTCTGGAAGAACTTGAGCTGCCAGCGCGCCTCTTCCGGGTCGTTGGGCATCTGGTCCAGCACCTTGATCGCCACTTCGCGCTGGCCGAACGGGTCCGAGGTGAGGTAGCCCGAACCGGTCACGGCCTTGCCGAGCAACCCCTTGACCTCATACTTGCCCATGTGCGCGTGCATGAGCGGAGAATGCTAACCCAAGGTCCCCGGAAGGCGGGGGTTAGCATCTGCAAAAGATCGTGTGCATCCGAGACTGATCCCGCTGTCTCGGGCCGGCTTTGTTTGCCCTAGCACTTGCCGCCTGCGCCGAGTCGGGCTGGCGCAAGGACGGAGCCTGACGCCGGACGCCTGAACCAGGACTTGGGCGACTGCCAGGCGGTCTCTCACGACAAAGTCGCGCCCCCCCGCCAGTCAGACCCCGCCGGTGGCGCTCGACCCATGCTTCGGCAACCTCGAAGCGCCGGACCGGACCACCGACGGCCGTATCCGGGAACAGCAGCTGGTGGACAGCTCCATGCGGGAGAAGGGCTACAGCTTGGAACCTGCGGTCCGGTGGGCTGGCGGCATCACCGGCGGCGAGTCTTTGATCTGGTGGCTCGCCGGTCGCGCCTTCACGCGCAAGTCCTTCAGCTCCTGCCGTTCCCGCTCCGCGAGGCGGAAAGCCTGGTCGCGGCCCGGCAGGTACTGGGGCGGCCAAGCCTGCGGCGCATGCTGGTACCAGGCCGAGGCCTGCAGCGTGAAGTACGGGTTGGCCAAGTGCGGGCGGGCGAGCGCGACCAGGTCGGCCTTGCCCGAGGCAAGCAGCGTGTTCACCTGGTCGGCCGAGGTGATGGCGCCTACGGTCATGGCCGCGATGCCCACTTCATTTCGCACCCAGTCCGCGTAGGAGGTTTGGAACATGCGGCCGTAGACCGGCTTCTGCTGCGGCACGGTCTGGCCGGTGGAGCAGTCGATGAGGTCGCAGCCAGCGTCCTTCAGCAGGCGGGTAAACGCGACCAGGTCCACGCCCTCCAGCCCGCCCGGCGCCCAGTCGGTGGCGGAAATCCTCACCGACATCGGCTTGCCGGCTGGCCAGACCTGGCGAACCGCGCGGAACACTTCCAACGGGAAGCGCGCGCGATTTGCTATCGCGCCACCGTACTCGTCGCCGCGCGTGTTGGTGAGCGGCGAGATGAAACTCGCGAGCAGGTAGCCGTGTGCCATGTGCAGCTCCAGCATGTCGAACCCGGCTGCGTCGGCGAGGCGGGCCGAACGCACAAAGTCGGCCGTCACCTTGTCCATGTCGGCGCGCGTCATCTCGCGCGGTAACTGCGACTCGCCCTCCAGGTAGGGTATCGGCGAGGCGGACAAAAGCGGCCAGTTGCCCTGCTCCAGCGGGTGATCCATGCGTTCCCAACCTAGCTGCGTCGAACCCTTGCGCCCGGCGTGGCCCAGCTGCAGGCACAGCTTTGCCCTCGAGTTGGCGTGGCAGAAGTCCACGATCCGCTTGAATGCGTCGCGCTGCGCCTCGGTCCACAGGCCAGTGCAGCCCGGCGTGATGCGGGCCTCGGACGAGACGCAGGTCATCTCCACGAACACCAGCCCGGCACCGCCGATGGCGCGCGAGCCCAGGTGCACCAGATGCCAGTCGGTCGGCACGCCCTCCACCGCGCAGTACTGGTCCATGGGCGAGACCACCACGCGGTTCTCGATGACCAGGTCGCGCAGGCGGAAGGGCGTGAACATCGGCGCTGGCGGGTTCTCCGCGTCCACCTCAAACCCTTGCGCACGCACGCTCGCGGCGTACCACTGCTGCACCTCGCGCACGAACGCGGGGTCGCGCAGCTCCAGGTTCTCCCACGTGATCTGCTTGGAGCGCGACATGACGCCGAAGGCGAACTGCAGCGGGTCCATGTCCCAGTAGCGCTTCATGTGCTCGAACCAGGCGAGCGAGACGTTGGCGGCGTGCTGGGT
>SXGR01121039.1_pt1 | contig 21487 bp, 21 predicted proteins | sample 3174711 | NCBI WGS metagenome assembly SXGR01 (sample SAMN11356860, study PRJNA531348) | freshwater metagenome | isolation source: freshwater sample F1-60 | place: China: Fuxian Lake, Yuxi | collected 2017-12-25 | reverse complement strand
TAGGAAAGCTCTTTGCCCTGCAGCACGCGCCCGCCCAACGGGCCGGCGCCCGGCGCGTACCCGTAAAGCGTGGCGGTTTGATGCGGGTTCTCGCCGTAGCGCAGCGCTTGCACTGCGTAGGCCTGCAGGTTGAGGGTTTCCGCTTCGGCCAGATAGGCTGCGATGGCTGCATCATATTGCTGCGTGCGCGCAAAAGCGCGCGCGGCCAGCTCGCGGCGATGAAACGTGGGCTAGTGGCAATGGGAAAGCTCCGATATAGCTGAAGGAGCGTTATGTTCTAAGCAAGTCAAGCGGGCGCGGAGGTGTGAATAGTGGGAGTTGACAATAGCGATGATTGGTATTACTATAAACTACGCGTGCTTCAAAAGATCAGCTGAGCTCAGTGGGCTTAGTTAGTTGTATTTTGGTGCCTATTGAACTTTTACTGCTAGCAAGTTCTGCAGAATTACCTTGGCTAAAGGTGTTGTAATTGAAATTGTTAGATTTCGAAATTCCAATATTCAAAAGGAGATAGGTCATGAATTTGGTGAAAACTAGGTGGCAATTGAATGAGCAGACTATTTTGGAGTTAAACAAACAGCTCGACAATCTGGGCTATGTGGTACTGGAGAATTTCCTTTCTTACGATGTAGTCAATAATGCACGCGAGGCCTTGAAAAAGCTGGTAGACCGTAGTGCGGAGGGATTGCAAGCGGTAGGTAAGGCTGGTAGCTTGTTTGCGGAGGCACCTTTTGAAACGAGGCTTTATTACTTATATAAAGACCATCTGGACATAGCGCCGAAATCATTTCGCAAGGAGCTGCATTGCGCAGAACTTTACGGGTTATTCTTTCATCGAGGTCTGCTGGATTTAGTTGAGAATATTATTGGTAGTGAGCTGCGGCTATACCCGAATTACACTGCACGGCCGAAATTTCCCGAATGGGCTGGAACTCAAGTTCTGTGGCATCAGGACGCCGGTTACACAGAATCCACTAAGGCCGACAGCAATGAATCGGTTGAGTCCTTGAGCATGGTGAATGTCTGGACACCACTGGTTCCGGCAACAAAAGAAAATGGTTGTATGCAATTTGTTCCAGGCTCGCATAAGCTGGGTCTTGTCGCGCACGAAGGTGATCTGCACTATCTGCGGATTGCTGATGACGTTCTACTTCCCCGAGTGCCTGAAGCAATAGATGTAGAGATGCAGCCTGGGGACGTTGTCCTGTTTAATAATTTATTATTCCATCAGGGGCAGCCCAATTTATCCAAAGAAATTCGTTGGAGTATAGATTGGCGTTATCAGGATGCGACACAGTCTACACAACGTGAAGATCAAGGGCACATTGCCCGCAGCAGAGTTAAACCGGTCGCAGCTGTGCAAAGTGATAAGCAGTGGGCAGAATTATCATTCCGCTGAGCATAAAAGCAGATATGCAAGGTTTTTTCAGAATTCTGACACTGAACGGTCAATTGGGAGCGGAAGTATGATTAGAACTTCAGTTATTGGCTGTGGTAGCTTGGGGAAAATTCATACCGGATGTGTCAGCAAGCTTGAGGGTATGCAAATGGCGGCTTACTGCGATATTGATATCAGTAATGCTCAGGCGCTACTTAATGAATTTGGCGGTGACTATGCGACCGGCGATCCAGATGTAATTTTTGGAGATAATTCGATTGATGCGATTTATATAACAACACTACACGACACTCATGCGGACTTATGTATTAGGGCTTTGGAAGCAGGCAAGCATGTTATGGTTGAGAAGCCACTGGCAATGACAGTTGAGGATTGTTTACGGATCGGGGATACCGTAAAACGGACCGGGAATAAAGTAATGACCGCTTTTAAGATGCGATACTATGACATGCTGCTGAAAGCCAAGGAACTAATTCCTGAACCGATTCTGGTGACGATGCAAATGATGGACAATCGCTGGCCGGACAATGTGTGGGCAAATGATCCAATAAAAGGCGGAGGAAACGTGCTCAGCCAAGGCTGTCATTCATGCGATATATTAAGGTTTGTAGCAGGTCAGGAGCCTGTTGAGGTTTACGCATCTGGTGGACATTATTATCAAGGCAGTGGAGTAACAGACAATTTGACTGCTGTATTTCGGTTTACAGGAGGTGTTTCGAGCAGTTGGGTCCAAGGCGATAGCAATTGTCCCCCCATTCAGAGTAAATTTTTTATGCAACTGTTCGCCGAAAATAAGTCGATAACTCTGACGGATCGTTTAACGACACTTACCTATCAAGAAACAGGGAAGACGGCAGTCGTTTATAAAGGTACGGAGAGCGGATTTTTTGATGAAAATAAAGCATTTCTTCATTGCTTGGAGCATAATACGGCTCCAGCGATTGATCACATTGACGGACTTTATGCGACCTTAATGCCATTGCAGGCGATTCAATCATTAAGGAGCGGTAAGCCTGAGCCAATTCGCTCATTAATTGAACAATATGTGTCTGGTGGTTAAAAGGGAAAGGAGGATTCAGATGCGTTCATTGAGTATAGGGCTGGTTGATCTGGACACTTCTCACCCTGCTAACTGGGTGCCGATTATTCGCAAGCTTGGTCATGAAGTCGTTGGGGTATACGACAGTGGCACTGTTCATCCGTCAGGCTACAGTACTCACTTTATCCAAGATCACAATATCAATCGCGTATACAGTGAGCTGGCGGAAATGGCAGATGAAGTGGATTTGGCCATCATTCATAGCTGCAACTGGGACACTCACATAGAAAAGGCAAAACCTTTTGCGCGGGCAGGCAAGGCGCTGCTAATCGATAAGCCTTTTGCGGGGAATGTGCGCGACCTGTTTCAGCTGCTTGAATGGGAGAAGCAAGGTGTTCGTATTGCTGGAGGTTCTTCGCTGCGCTGGTGCAAAGAAGTCAAATCTTGGACACACCAACATTCTGCTTCAGATATAATTTTTGCTTATGCGGGATGCTCTGTTGATGAATTTAATTATGGCATTCATGCATATTCGTTACTTCATGGAATTATGGGCAGCGGGGTACATAGTGTGCGGTATTTAGGTACGCGCAACCAGCATCAAATGGAGATTATTTGGAAGGATGGTCGTCGAGGACAGGTTGGGATCGGTGCGACTGCGGGGTATTTGCCATTTTATGCAACGGTAACTACAAATCGTGATGTTTCCCATCTTCAGGTGGACACTAGTAGCTTATATGAATCGATGCTGGAGGCGGCTCTGCCTTATTTGGCAGGTGATACTGATTCTGCTATCGAGTTGCAGGCTCTGCTTGAAGTGGAGTTCGCTGCGATTGCAGCTCGACTTTCCAGACACGAGCAAGGGAAAACAATATTTCTTGATGATCTGCGTTGGAATGATGATGGTTATGATGGTCAGCTGTTTGCTGCAGGGTATCGTTTGCAGAAGCTATAACGTTGTATGTGGTTTCGGGAATATTTTCTGGAGGGAAATAGAAAAAAACACTGATGCCTAGATCTTCCCGGTGAGCGGCGCACTTACAGATGTGTCCTTTCGGGTGCCACCGAAATTTTTATTTGGGCCCATTACGGAAAGTATCTGATGAAGCTTGTCCAAATCCTGATTCAATGGTTGAACTGCTGCGAGTCCAAAATGAGCTTGCTGCAGAGGCATACCTCTCAGTTATGGAATTAGAATAGCCGACACTGGGGGGCTTGTCAGTTTGTGGTGTTACCTTGCTTGTTGTCGCCAAGCACAAACCAATTAAAATCGATGATAGCTTCGGGGTTTTAATAAATATTCGTGTATTGATTGTTTGGGATGAAGAGGTGTTGATTTGAAAATCTGGTTAGGCTAATTCCAGTTCAACTTAATCCATTGCTGGTTTATGTAAAAATTATATTGTCTGTTCAGGTGTTAATTAAATCAGGGTATGCTAGGTGCAATCTGCGAATGAGGGGTTCTGCTTGAGGTTTTGGAAGATTTTTTTTGATCTTAGCAGTAGCTAATGTTTACTCAGTCGCCGTGCAGCGGAAAGGTAGCATTTGTTGAATTAGTTCTGGTTCGCAATAGAATAATTGAATTCTTGAAAATCAATAAGTTTGCGTAATATAAATGTTTCAGTGAATTATTGGCAATAAGGATGTGATGGGATGAGTGGGCATTTGCTCGGAACCCAGCAATTTGGGAGATCAGAATACAGCTTTAACGCCAGCTTTCAAGACCATTATGCCAAACAATGGATAATGACTCTTGAATGGATGCAGCGGGAATTGTCCCTAAAAGCGCGCACGCGAGATGAACTGCGTGGGTCATCCGTGCTTTGGCTTGAACAGCTTAGAGCACAATTACGTGACGCTTCGGGGGCAGACTTGTTTGTGGCGGGCGTGAAACAAGTTATGTTTCAAACAGGTCATGATTCACAGTTCGTTCTCAATTACCAAATTGAAATGAATAACGGGCTTCACTACGGTGGAATTCTTCGGCTTCCAGAAGATGCTTCATTTAGGGGTTTCATTGTGTCAGCCGGGTCTGGTGGCGCTGCGCTTGTCCAAGGCTATTTGCAGGCGGGGATTTGTGTCATTGAGCCATTTTGGGCTGCTGAAACCTACAGCTATCGTAATGATGAAGTGAGAAAATGGTTTGCGTATCCTGACATTGAGCTGTTACACCATTTCGCTTTTATTTGCGGTGGTTCAAACGCGGGTATGGAGGCAATGGAAATGTATGCGACAGTTCAGGCAATTGCTGAAGCCATGGGTTGTAATGGAGAGAATAGGCTTCCTGTAGTTTTGGAGCTTTGTGAACGGCAGCTGCTTTCTGGTGCTGTTGCTGCTGCATTAAATCCAGCTTGGGCCACTGTACTTGTGCTAAGCGGAGATACAGAAAGATTGAACCATCAGGAAAACGATATAGTGGTCAATACAATTTGGGGGTTTCACCGCTATTTCGATTTGTTAACACTACTGCAATTGGCAGAGGAGTCTGATATTATTTTTGTTGAGCAGGAGGAAACACCGTCTGCAAACGCGGCTCGGGCTTGTGTGTGGTTTGGCACGGTGGAGATAGGCGAAGGCGAGGCATTGCACAAGCAAAGACATGTTTACCGGCGCCGTTCAAATGCCTTTATTGATTGCATTAATCAGCTTTTGCATGGTAGCACTTGGAGAAAGCATCACTTATGTGTTTCTGCAAATTGTTTTCTAGAGACTCAACTTTATCGAGACGCGATCGACAGCAAGCTAATGTTTCTTGAGCAGCTTCATTTAGCAGCGCAAACAAGGAAGACAGAACGTTATGACTTCCCCAACATTTCCATAGACGGATATAAGCGTCGTATTAGTGAGTCAATTGAGAAGGTGATGGGAGTGCGGCTTGAGCCTAGTTTAAACCTGAAGAACGTTCGCACCAACAAGGTAAGGGCTGCCGTCGATGCTCCCTATGAAATCTATGAAGTCTTAATTGAAAGTTTGCCGGGAATTGATGTGGCTGGCTATCTGCTAATCCCCGTGGAAAAGCACCCTGTCTGCGCAGGCCCCTTTCCTGCAGTCATTTGTCAGCATGGATTAATGGGACGCCCGGAGAGTCTTGCTGGACTAAAGGACGAGTGGATCTACTATCGCCTTGCTCAAACATTGGCCGAAAAAGGCTTTGTCGCTTTTGTTCCATTCATGAATTGGGGCTGGGGCGGCAATCCGGCTAGAGATTCACTTGCCAAGCACGCCTTCTCATTGGGGATGACTCCTAACCGTTTCGAACAAGTGCAATTGGCGGCGATCATAGATTTTCTGCAATCACGATCAGAGGTTATTGAGGATCGTATCGGCTTTTATGGTTTGTCCTACGGTGGACATGCCAGTCTTTGGCTTAGTGAATGCGAGCCACGGCTTGCTGCTGTTATCACTTCGGGACATTTCAATGATTGGCATCCCAAACTAACCAGCACACAAATATCACCGCCTCATTCTGCACCTACTTCCTATGCAACAGTAGAGGAAAGCCTCGATATGTTTAACTTTGATATCATGAACCAGCTGGGACATGCTGAACTCGCTACTTACCACGCACCTCGCCCCTTCATGGTGGAAAATGGATTGAAAGATCCGGTGACTCCTTTACATTGGGTCGAAGCTGAGTTTTCTAAAGTTCGCAAGGTGTACGACAAGCTGAATGCTCAGGATTCAGTCAAGCTAGGTCACTTTAATGGACCCCATCGCATTTGGGGAGAGGAGTCCCTTATTTTTCTGGAGCAACACTTAAAGATGTAATGCGTTGATTTAGTGGTTGTATTTCGTTACTACTTGATCCAAGAAGTAATGAATAACGGAGCTTCCCTGAACCTCAAATTTACCCCTTGATCTCGTTCTCAAACTTGCGACCGTGCGCTGCGGCTGCTCGGAACACGTTACCCAAGATGCTTCAGCTGCTAGTGCAGATGCCACCCTTTGGCCCATTCTTTCCGACACTGCTATCCCGATAACATTCCTATTGGAAGAGAAGGATTGTCGGTGGGGTGCGATCATAGGCCAACCATCTTCATCGGCGTCCGTGCGGATCGCGCTTTGTGCAATCTCGAAAAACATCGTATCAGTAACTGCGCCGGTGAATTCCCCATCGATCCGTGCTGAATTAATCGTTTCCTATCGGCGACAAGAGTGTGCAGAAGGTTGTGGCGGCCAAGGCGGCGGGGACACAGCCCAATGTGGTCTGCATGGACACCAGTATGGACCAATATGCCAATGGGTGGTTTATTGTCATTGATGATGACATTACCAATGAGGTCCGCGCCGAGGTTTATGATTGGGCATGGAAAATGTAACCCAAAGACGGCAAGACTTATGGCTTGCGATGGTTTATCTATCTGTTCCCGTAGTCGATTGTTACCATGAAAATGTCTGAAGAGGCCAAAGCCACTGATCTGCTTCCCGAAGAATCCGATCGTTCTTGGAATCGGAAGCAATATTTGAAAGCCGTCTGGGCAAGTACCTTTAGGCGCGCTGATGGCAGCCAGGTCTTTGGCACCGGTTTGACTGGCGCGAAAGGCAATTATTTCTACTAGTCGATGTTGGAGAATTTGGTTCGCGCAGAGGGGATGCCTCTGGCAGATAGACTGCGGATAGTGACGCCGCCGCCCAACAGCCGCAATATCTGCTCGACCTTCAGGAAGTGTTTATTGTACTTGTGCTGGGGGTAGTAATGACGAAAGACCCCTCGAAAGATGACTTTTTACTCATAGTCGAAATGGGGCTGATCAATCGGTTTGGCGGCCAGACCGGTAAAATTTGCAAAGGCTTGGCTGATGGCTCGATCACTATTATGTTTGATTCTTATGTGTGCCGCCTGCCGAGTTTCCCTGATGTAAAAACAACCATGGTTACTGACTCCAAAACCTACTATGTCATGACACCCGGGGGTACGACGCGGCTTTTGTCGATGCAATCGGCGAATTGGTAAAATCCTGGTCAACAAAGAGAATGGCAGGGTGATGTCATGCATCGGGCCGCACCCGGTTTAGCGCAGCGGGGAGGATTGGCTTGCTAGCACCAACGACCCCAACAGAACCTTTATGGCCAAAGCGATTGGCGATATGACCATTAGGCTTTTTGCGGCGCAAACAGCCAGTTACAACTGGTCGGTCATGCACCAAGTGGGTGTCCTCGGTGCAAGTGGTCTTCAACAAAGACAAGATACCGAAACAAGCGTTGGAAAATGTGACCCAGAAGTTGAATGGCGGGGCTGGTTGATTATCGGCATGCGCCAGCCACAAGGCACAATCGCCATCTGCTTTGCTCTCGGTCGGTGGTGCTCTGTGTCTGGGTCGCCCTACGTATGACGTCAATCCCATTCATAGCAAAGCCAGAGAAGAAGTATGGTGAGGACCTCAACTCAAACGCATATACGACAGAGCCTGCTCTGGCAAATCAGCCGCGCCCGATGGGCTCAATTCTTTATCACCCCGTGCCTTTTCAGCTTTATCAGCTTTCAGGTTTATCCAATTGTTTATGGTTTCTGACTTAGCTTGACTAGTTACAATGTTGGTCGCGCTCCCGAATAGAGTGGGTTGCGCAACTATTACCTTACTTTTGACGACGAGGTCTCTTGGGCCGCCCTGAAGAATACTTTGTGGATGATCATTACCTTGGCGCCGGGCGGAATTGCGATAGCCTTAGTTTTGGCGGTCGCATACTTAAAGTGGCGCACAATCTTCAGATTTCTTCAAATTCGCCTAACATTTGCGGCGGTCGTGTCCTCAGTGGTGTTTTCCTTTGTCTGGTATCGGTTCTACCACCCCGTCATTGGTATTTTCAATTACGGTTTGCACCCTTTGGGCATTAAGGATGAAAGGTGGTTTTCGCAACATGCAACGGCCGTGCTAGCGATCCTCGTGATATTGGCGGGGTTGGGGGCGCCAATGTTGTTCTGTATCTGGGTGCGATGGTTTCCATCTCCCTTGAAGTCTATGAAGCGGCCATGATTAATGGCGCGAATGAGCAGCAGTAATTTCGGCATATCAATCTCTCGTTGCTCAAGCCGATGACCATTTATCTGCTCGTCGCCGGGGTAATTGGATCGATCCAATTGTTTACACCCACCAACATCATAACCGATGGCAGGCCGGCCAATGCCACGGTTTCCGTGAACCTACTGGCCTATAACTGGCCCTTTGCTTCTATCGGATGGACATCGCTGCTACGCTGGGTGTGCTGATCGTTGCGGTGACGATTGGCAATGCTTTTACGCTCTCTGGTTTCTCTTCTGCAGATTTTGACTCTTGTTGGTGAGTAGCGATCATGACTAAGGCTGAGCGCGTTCAGGGCGAATCATTCATGGCTAGTCAACATCGCGTCCAGCAAGAAAACTATCGACATTATCGACGGGTGGGGCGACTCGGCATTGGGGGGCTACTGGATGATCATCACGTCACTCAAACTGGGCACAATCCCATGCGAGTGCTTTTCGGATTGCGGCACTCCGCGCCGAGCTTGGCAAACTATGTTAACCTCTCAAACCGCTGCAATGTTGGTCGCTGGTTCGTCAAGGGCAGTTTTACGAGCCTAGCGGTTACAGCTGGTAACGTCTTATTGGGCTAGATGGGTGGCTACGCCCGTGGCAAAAAAGAGTTTTCTTACCCTAACCTGCTATCTTGGATAGTGCTGAGAGGCGTGATGGTGTCGGACTGGGTGACGATTATTTCGCTCTATATTCTGGTGGCGCGTCTGGATGCGCTAATACCTACTAGGGGATGATCGTACCTTGCTCGTCAGTGCGAGCGCCATGTTGTTGATGAAACAGTGCATGACTTCCCTTCCCAATCAACTACTGTATGCGGCGCGCATTGTTGGAGCGAGTGAGTGGGGGTGTTCTGGCGGGTGGAGATTCTTTTGAACAAACCAGCACTAGCAGTGTTGAAGATCTTCTCCTTAGTGGCAGCCTGCAAGGAAATCATCAGGCCGCTCTATATTGCCAGTCAACGCGCCGTGCAAAGCTTTCAAGTTGGGCTAACCTTTCTCTACTAAACATAGTACAGCACTGATTTGTACTATGGGTTGCTGATGGCTCGCACTTCCGTTTCCGCGCTGCCCGTGGTTTAGTTTGCTGTGTTTTTGCAGCGTTATTTTTTGCAGGGCGTGACCCTCGGCCCGCAAAACGGCGGACAAGCCATGTCCGAGGGGTACTGCCGCTACAAATAGCATCAAGTCGTTGAGCACTGCACAATTTACTAAAGTTTATTTTGAAACTAAGCATTGTCGATCTCGATACCTCGCACCCGCAAAATTGGCCGCCGTGGTCGATTGCCCTATTATTCATGTTTGTGGTTGGGGCGAATATATTGCCAACGCGCGCCTCTTTACCTAAGCTTGCAAAGGGGTGCTTCTTGACAAGCCGATGCTGGGCAATCCGGCCGATCTCAGCCAATTGCGCCGCTGGCAGGCACAGGGTGCCTGAATTGCTGGCGGGTCAGCGCACTCTTCAAGCAGGCAAATTGCTACTTGTTTGGCACTGCTCCTGACTGAACGTGGCTCCCCGAACACGGTTCCGGCCCGTTGTGGCGTCGATGAGGTTAGTTATGCCATCCATTGCTATGCCCTTTTAATCAGCATTGTGGTTTGTACAAGGTGCGCGTTGTGTGTGCAGCGTGCAATACTCGGCGGATGGTGGTTCCGGCACCGCACTTGGTGGAGCACGTGTTTCCGGCAGCGGGACGTGGTGTTTCCGAAGCGGTTGCTGTACTTGTGAAGATGGATTCTGGCTTCCTGAACCGATGCGCGTGCAAATCTGACCGGGTTGGGCGAGTAGCACAGATCGGCCGCTGCCCGCCGAACCCGGGCGACTGTCGGCGCGAATGGTATCACTAGATTGTCTGTGAGTACACGGGATGCGGTGGTTTTTGAGCCTTGCGCCCGCCGCGCTACATCTAGCAATGTTGTCTTTATACAATTGATCTTTTCAATTGTTAATACATACCTTTGACTTGTAAGCAAAGTCTGTATATAATATATCGTAACAAGACCCATGGCTAACCACGACGATTTTTCCGCAGCACACGACTTAGCCACCGAAATTCTCGATGCCAGAGTCTCGTTCCAGTCGCAGAGGTTCCGGACTCCCTTGGTTATCAGTAGCGGGTCGATCACTCATGTCACCCAGGCGGATGCAGAAGTGCGAATCATCTTGGGTGGTGTCGAAGCGGTTGGGCACGGAACCATCTACCTAAGCGACCTTTGGGCTTGGCCGCATCCTACACTCTCTCACGAGTATCGCGACAAGGCCATGCGTGCACTCTGTCAGCAGATTGGCGAAGGTATACGGAAGCTCAGTGGCACGGATTCGTGCCATCCGCTGGAGCTGGGGCTTCGCCTCAACACGGCCATTCACTTGCTCGTGTTGCCCGATGCGATGCCTGCTTTGGTCCGCTCTGTCTGCCTGAGCCCCTTCGATGCCGCCCTCCATGATGCGGTCGGCAAGGCGCTAAGGGTTTCATCTTTTTCTTTATACCAACACGACTACCCGATTCCATCAGCCGATTACCTCTTTCCTGACTGCGGCGCAGTCCGCGCCATCCGCCAAACATTGCGACCACCGAAGAGTGCACTTACGGCCTGGCTGGTAGTCGGGACCACGGAGCCACTGGATACGCTATCGGAGTGGGTGCAGACACGCAGCTATCATGCATTCAAACTCAAGCTCAGCGGAAAAGATACTGACCTTGATGTCGCACGAACGGTGGCCGTTTTCCACGCCGCTCGTGCTGCCGGGGTTGCTGCTCCTCGGCTCTGTGTCGACAGCAACTGTGCCAATCCCGACGCGTATAGTGTTGAGGAGTATTTGCTGCGCCTGCGAGCGACCGACGGCGCGACGTTTGGTGCACTGGAGTATGTCGAGCAGCCGACGGCGCGCGACATCGCTCAATTTGCCTTTGACTGGCGCAGCGTCAGCTCAATCAAACCGGTAGTTTTGGATGAGGGCCTCACAAGCCTAAATAACCTTGTGCTGTCGCACGAGCAAGGGTGGAGAGGGATCGCGCTCAAGACGTGCAAGGGGCAGAGTTTTTCGCTGGTCGCTGCTGCTTGGGCGCACACACACGGACAGCTACTGGTGGTCCAGGATCTGACCAACCCGGGACGTGCCGCAATCCATGCCTTCCTTATGGCTGCGCATCTGCATCCTTTCAATGGGATTGAGCTCAACGCCGTGCAGTACACCCCCGATGCCAACCGAGACTGGCTGCCGCGGCTTCAGCCACTGATGGCACCCACCGATGGCTGCCACCGCCTCGTGGGCGAGATCCCATCCGGTCTAGGGAGCGATCTCTGAGATGGCACAGCGAATCCGACTTACCTTCCCCTCGACCAACGTGTCCGCGGATGTCGAGCTGCCCACCTATTTTGGCCCGGCCACTTGTGCGTCGATCTGGAATACGTTCCCTGTCGTCACCACAGCCCACCATGCGGATAACTCTGTTAGCAAAGGGGTTCTCCTGCTACTGACACTCCTACAAGTCGAACTCGAAAACGCGACCGCTGATGTCACCACTGCCGATGTCGCCTTCACTTGGATCGCGCCCGGCGACTCCTATGGGGTCGAAGAGCGACCAGATCTTCTGGTTCTACGAAAGTGACGGTTAAACGTACATAACTTAGGGAAAAGTGTCCGTCAGTAATGTACAACGGCGGCCTCCCCGATATCTTCTTGGTCGCCAATCCGACGTATGTCGCCGCCATCAAGGAACTCGTGGTCGCGGCTACCAACGGGGACGGGATCGCGGAGCTAGTCGTGGAGACCTACGACGGACAAGTGCGCCTCTTCGGTAACCAACGGTAGAAAATTATAATGGCAAGGCAACCTAATAACATTCTTGCTGGTACAGTTGAGCGAGCAAAGTACGGAGCGGCGGCGTGGGCGGCTCTGAAAGGGGTGCTCCCAAATCCGTTCCCGCGAATTATTGGCCCCAATGCAATGACCTATCTCCAAGAGGTTGTTGACAGTGGTCTTAACTCGGACATGACAACGCGCTTCGAGAATGCCTTCGCACAGAAGCTCGGAGTCAAGCACTGCATCGCCGCGCCGGGCTGCACGCCGTCGCTGGCGATGCTCGCTGCCGCGCTGCCTTTTGTACCCGGCGATGAGATTGTCGTGAGCCCTATCACCGACTACGGGACACTGCAGGGCATTATCCGCGAGGGCTACATCCCTATCTTCGCCGACACGGAGCCTGGCAGTGTCAACCTGTCGGCGCGCACGATCGAAAAGGTAATCTCTGACCGAACCCGCGCGGTTGTGACCGTGCACAAGACCGGTATTATCAACGACATGGATCCGATCCTTGCCCTGGCTCGGGAGCGTGGCCTTCTTGTTGTCGAGGACTGCTGCCAGGCGGTTATGGGCCGGTACAAAGGACGCTATGCGGGTACCCTAGGTGATGTCGCGTCATTCTCCTTTGATGCGGAGAAGACCATGGGCTCAGATTCCGGCGGTTGCATCGTCACCAACGATGATACCTTCGCAGAGCGGATGCGCTTCTATGGCCAGAGCCGTGCAGGGATGATGCGAACAGGCTTCGGGCGCACCCACACCGCGCCGGGATACGCTTTCCGGATGCCTCTGGGTACTGCTGCAGTCACGCTAGCACAGCTGGAGATCGTCGATGAGAACGTCGCCCAAAGGGATAAGATAATTCGCCTGCTCACCGAGCGCCTCGCAGAGATCCCCGGCATCACCCCGCTCAAGATCCCCGATTACCTCGATGTCTACTCATGTTGGATGGTCGGCTTCTCGATCGATCCAGAGCAGTTCGTCTGCAGTGTAGATGCTTTTGGAGAGCAGTGCGTTGAGGGCGGCATCCCCGGCATTGGAACCGCACGCTACTACCTGATGCCTGAGGCACTGATGTTTCTCAACGAGAATGCGCAGGCCTGTCTTTACCCGTACTCAAGCCCACCAGCAACACGATCGTATACCTACGGTGAGAAGACCTGCCCGACCGCTCACACATTTCTAGAGACGTTCCTACGTTGGTCAACCTTCAACGAGAAGTACGAGCTGGAACACTGCGAGCTGGCCGCTGCGATTGTCTGCGAAGTGGCAGATCGGAATCGGAGATAGTTATGAAGCTGCCCCTACCGGTAAGGTTCTGGCGGGCCGTCCCCTCGCGCAATCCCGACGGCCACGTCCCAGAGACCCGGGATATCGTCCTAACGCGGGTTTGCTTTGTCACCATGCGCGTCCCGAATAGCTGCTGTACCGGCGGTCCCCCGGTTCCTGAGGAGTTCTGGGTGGATTTGGGCTCGCCGCAGAGCCACGCCGCTGATTGGGAGATCATGGTCAACAAGGTCGCGCCATCGCTGGCGGCGGCGCTGGCGGCAGGACTTAAGGTGGTTCATATCCAGCTGAAAACGATCGGCAATAAGTATCCCGAGAGCCAAACGCCGCGCACCGTTCGGGCGCATCACGACGCCGCCACGATCCCCACCCAGAAGCCTGGCTCGCGCGGTCCGATCTCTGACCACGCGACCCACCGCGCAGAGCGAGTTCACGGAGCGGGCTTCGGGTCGTTGGACAGCTGGAAAGTTCTGGACTTTGCCGAAACGATGCGATCTAATCGTAGTGAGTCTGTTCTCGTGGCCGACGACCAGTGTTATGACTGGCTGCGAGCACGGGGGATCGACACACTTATCTGTGTCGGCTTTTGCACAAACCTGTGCATCCTCGAAGCACCGTGTGGGTTGCGGTGCATGGCTCCCCGTGGTTCCCCGTGGCTAACGCTGTATCTTTCTGCGCGAGGCGACCCTAGGGGTCGAGTTTCCCGACCCCCTCGCGGAGCGCATCTACATCAATGTTGCGCTCCGCTATATCGAGACGTGGGTCGGCTACACTGCTGCGCCCCCTACTACCGCGAGGCGTGCTTGGAGCTAGCACACTAAGATGGAAGTAGAGGAGGTTTCCCAGATTCTGACGCACTTCGACGTCGGCGCAGCCATAGAGGTCGCGCCCGGCGGCGGAACCGCTAACTCCAATGCACAGATCACAACGGAGCATGGCCACTTCTTTCTAAAGCGCCGCAACCCCAATTACGCCAACCCGGATTATGTCGCCTTCGACCACGCTCTGATGGAGCACCTCGCGCCCCACAATGTCGGGACACCGCTCGCACTACGCAATCGTGACGGCGCGAGGTGGACTATCAACAGGGGACTTATCTACGAACTCTTTCCGCTCTATGCAGGTGGTGCCCACGACTCATCTTCGTCGCCACAGATCACATCAGCAGGTCGAGCACTGGCTGCGTTCCATCGTGCGACGGAGGGCTTCAAGCCACCGGCTGGCAAGGACTGGACCCGTTACCAGGATCCAGCAAAGATCCGTGCGGGGCTTGACGAGCTCGGCGATGTGCTCACCCCGTATCTGTCTCTTGAAGATCGGCACTATCTCGACGCACAGGTTCGGATGTTGGAGGAGCTCTTTACGGAGGCACTCTACCACTCACTCCCTAAGGTTATCGTCCATGGAGACTGGCACCCTGGCAATGCGCTATATGCTGGCAACACGCTTTGCGGCATCTATGACCTAGACTGGTCAACCCGCCAGCCTCGTGTGCTCGATTTGGCCGACGGATTGTTCCTCTGGGCGGGTACGCGAGAGAACCCTTTTGATAGCACAAATATCGTCTGTCTGGCGCAGACTTGGACACCTTCTCCCGCTCGCTGGCAAGAGTTTGTCAACGGCTACACTGAGGTCGGACAGATTACGGACATGGAGTGGGATGCTCTTTTGTTGACCGTACGGGCCCGCTGGCTCTTTTGTCGGATCGGAGGGCGGGTTAAGGTGCCAGCGAAGGACCAGGCGGGCTTTGTTGCTCACCGGCTTCTGGAACCGCTCCGAGCACTCGACACGCTGGGACTAGGAGTGTGGCGTTGAACGCACTCCAGCCCGCAAAGGCACTGACTGGCAGACGAGCGGTCGCTAGCATCGTGACTGGCCTCTTCATGATCGTCGCTTCCGCTTTTCTCGTGCGCCCGAAATGGTGACAGGGCGCTATGTCCAGCAGGGAGACCTCCCGATACCTGCGTTCGCTCCACCGCTGAGCTACAGCCTGAGAGTTTCACTAATGCGCCGTCATGCTCCCCGGCTCGCACCCAACCGAATTGAATTTTCCGGCATCCGGTTTGCTTTCTCCTCAGCGCGGTTCGGCTGGGCCCGCATCAAATACCAACATCCCGGCGAAAGATGGACAGCATGACTAACGAAACCTGGACCCAGCGCTTGCACCGGGTAGTGCCCGGGGGGTCGAGCACCTTTTCCAAAACGCCCCGACTGGTGCCAGAAGAACCCGGTGTGATTGTTCGCGGTGATGGCTGTCGGGTATGGGACGCCAACGGGCGCGAGTTCATCGACTTTCGCAACGGCCTGGGCCCGGTAACTCTGGGCTATCGGTTCCCGGCAGTTGACGCGGCCATCCGCTCCCAACTGGAAAGCGGCATCTCTTTCGGCCATCCTCATCCCTTGGAAGCCGAGGTCGCCGAACTGCTCTGCGAGGCCATCCCCGGCGTCAGGTACCCTTCGGGTGCGGCGCGCTTCCTCAAGACTGGTGGGGAGGCGATCGCGGCCTGTGTCCGGCTTGCGCGTTGCCATACGGGCCGTGACCATGTGGTTCAAATCGGCTACAACGGCTGGCTCAACAGCCTCGCGTCGGGTGGAATGGCGTTGCCCGGGCAGGCGCTGCCGACGGCACCTCCTGGCGTTCCCGCCGCACTGAGCGCCCTGCATCACCAATGCCCGTGGAACCGACTCGATCTGGTCGAGCAGGTGCTGTCTGCTTACCCCAACCAGGTCGCCGCCATCGTCGTCGCGGCCGATTATCGGCACATCGCGGCGGGAGCAACCTTCTATCCCGCTCTGCGCAAACTCGTTGATGCGCACGGTAGCGTGCTGATCTACGACGAGATCGTCACCGGTTTCCGGATCGCACGCGGCGGCGTCCAGGAGTACTTCGGCGTCCTGCCCGACCTGTCCGTCTTCAGCAAGGGCATCGCCAACGGAGTGCCGCTGTCTGCCTATGTAGGCAGACGGGAAATCCTGCAGGCGCTGGACCGGGTGCCGGTCTCCTCGACGTTCGCGGGAGAGACGCTTTCTCTGGCTGCGGCAAAAGCGACGCTGCAGACCTATCGGGACCAGGATGTGATAGCCCATCTGTGGCGGCAGGGCGAGACGCTCTGGAACGGAGTGAATCACTTGTTTGACCGGTATCGCCTTCCCTGTAACGTGGAGGGTTTCTGGCCCTGCCCGCAATTCGTCTTCTCACCAGACACCTTGGACTTCCGGGAGCGATTCTTCCGCGCGGCCTACCGCCACGGCGTTTCCCTCTACGATGTTTCCTACGTCAATTTCAGCCATCGGGACGCCGATATCGCCCAAGCACTCCATCGTCTCGAAACCGCCTGCAGCGAGCTGACCCATGAATGAAATTTTCGATTCCCATGTCCACATCTCACGCTCATACGCACCTTGGCTCGGCGATGACGCGGTTAGCGACCAGATCGAGACGGCGCAGCGGTGCGGCATCGATCGTATGATGATCAGCTCGCTGGGAGACACCGACTACATCGGCTACCCAACGCCGGAGGAGTTTCGTGCGGCGAACGACCACATTCTGGAAGCCGTCGGGCGCTTTCCCGAGACATTGTTTGGCCTCTGTTATGTATCGCCGGAACACCCGCACGCGTCGGTTGATGAGATCCGGCGGTGCGTGGAAGATGGTCCGTTGGTAGGCATCAAGCTCTGGATCTCGCGCAAGGCTTCCGATGCAGCGGTCGATCCGATCCTGCGGGAAGCCGCACGCCTCGGCATTCCCGTTCTCCAGCATGCTTGGTACAAGACAACCGGCAACCTTCCCGACGAATCTACGCCTGCCGATGTGGCCGAAATGGCGCGTCGTCATCCCGATGTCTGCATTCAAATGGCCCATCTAAACGGAGTCCGGGAGCGAGGCGTCCAGGACATCGCTGACTGCCCCAATGTGTACATCGATACCTCTGGAGGCGAGCCTGAGAGTGCGCTAATCGAGTACGCCGTCCAGACGATCGGCGCAGAGCGTATCGTTTTCGGCTCCGACGCGCCTATCCGGGATTTTGCCGTACAACTGGGTAAGGTTCTCGGAGCGAATTTGCTTCGGGAACAGTACGAAGGTATCTTGTGGAAGAACATCGAGCGGATTCTGGGGATCGGAAACCGAGGGGAGGAACGGTCGTGATCGATGCAAGCGCTTTTATCGGAGAGTGGCCGTTCCGACTTCTTCCCAACACGACACTGGAAGCTCTGGAGAACCGGTTGTGCGCCGAAGGCGTGGAACGAGCGCTGGTGACGCCGCTTGAGGGCCTGTTGCACGACGACCCTCAGCCGGTCAACGTGCGCTGGGGGGAGCGCCTTCGGGGCTCTTCCTTCTTCCACTTCATCCCTCTTATGAACCCGACGTTGCCCCGAGTGGAGAGCAGTCTGGCGGCGTGCCGTGAGGATTATGCCGCGGTCGGACTTCGCCTTGTCCCGAACTACCACGGCTACTCGCTAGCGGATGAACGTGTGGACTCGCTGGCTCGGATCGCTGGTGAGCTGTCGTTACCAATCTTGTTGCAACTGCGCCTTCAGGATGTTCGGAGCATGCATCCGCTCTTGCGGGTAGCGGACGTCGATGTGCAAGCGACGATCGCACTGGCCCGTCATCACCCGGACACGACCATTGTTCTGTGCGGGTGCAGCTGGTCTGAGTTCCAGCAAGTCGGCCCTTTTCTGGAGAAGATTCCCAACCTTTACCTGACGCTCTCTCATGTGGAGTATGTCGATGTTTTGTCACGCCTGGTCGATCACTGGGGGACGAGCCGGTTTCTGGCGGGGACGCACGCGCCTCTGTTCAGTGCTGCCTCCCTGCGCTTGAAGCTGGACACCGCTCGTTTGAGCGAGGCGGATCGAACGGCGATTGCTCGGGAGAACGCGATATTTCTCTTCTTCAGGGCGGCAACCCAGTGAATACTGGCAACATGGGAATCTTTCCTGCTGCAATCCGTGATACATCGCATTTGGAAGCGTTGCTCTCGGAGCCCACGGCCGGGGTTGTCGCAACCCTGAGCCGGCTGCCAGGCGACCTGCTGGTTCTGGGGGCCGCCGGGAAGATGGGGCCAAGCCTCGCCCGCATGGCAAAGCGCGCTGCACCCCACAAACGGGTCGTCGCCGTCTCGCGCTTCTCCACACCGGGAAGCCGGGAAGAATTGGAACGCCACGACATCGAAACCATCGCCGCCGACCTGCTCGACACGGCGCAACTGGCCGCCCTACCCGAGGCCCAGAATATTGTCTATATGGCGGGGATGAAGTTTGGCGCGACGGGTAATGAGCCACTCACTTGGGCAATGAACACGTTTCTGCCAGGCAAGGTCTGCCAGAGGTTCAAACACGCACGCATTGTCGCCTTCTCCACCGGAAATGTCTACCCACTCACCCCGCTAATTCTCGGCGGTAGCGTCGAAACGGATCTGCCCAGCCCCATCGGAGAGTATGCCATGAGTTGCCTGGGACGCGAGCGGATCTTTGAACATTGCAGTAGAACCCAAGGCAATCCCATCGCACTCCTGAGGCTAAATTATGCGGTTGAGCTGCGCTACGGGGTGCCAGTTGATATTGCGATGAAGGTCTGGAACGGCGAGCCGATACCGCTGGCGATGGGCGTGGCTAATGTCTTGTGGCAAGGGGATGCCAACGCAATGGCACTTCAGAGCTTCGACTTAACCACGTCCCCCGCCACAATCCTCAATCTTGCTGGCCCCGAGCAGCTCTCCGTGCGCCGCATGGCACAGTTTTTCGGCGAGCGCATGGGCAAGCGTCCGATCCTTGAGGGGGAGGAAGCCCCTACCGCGCTGCTCTCTAACGGTCAGAGACTACTAGCTTATACGGGAAACCCGCACATCCCCGTACAGAGCTTGCTCTCCTGGATTGCAGACTGGGTGATGCGTGGCGGCGAGAGCCTGGGCAAACCAACCCACTTCGAGGCGCGTGATGGCAAGTTCTGAGCTACGCACCGCGCTTGCCCGTGGACTCGCTATCCCTGCCCACCCGCTCGCCCTGAATGCTTCGCGCAAGCTCGATGAGCGGCGACAGCGGGCGCTCTCTCGCTACTATCTGGGCGCAGGCGTTGGTGGGCTGGCAGTGGGAGTTCACACGACTCAGTTCGCCATCCGCGACCCGAAGGTTGGCCTCTTTGAGCCTGTCCTAGCCCTTGCCAAAGAGGAGATGGATCGCTGCAGCCGACCTCTGGTGCGCATCGGTGGGGTCGCGGGGCCAAACCCGCAGGCACTCACCGAAGCTGCCCTCCTGAGCCATTTAGGCTACGATGCGTCTCTGCTCTCGTTAGCAGCGCTCCAGGACGCCGATGATGATGCGCTCCTCGCACACTGCCGCGCGGTGGCGCAGGTGATTCCTGTCGTTGGTTTCTATCTCCAGCCGTCGGTTGGTGGTCGAGTATTACCGTTTGGCTTCTGGAGCCGCTTCTTCGAGATCGAGAATGTGGTTGCAGTGAAGATAGCGCCGTTTAACCGATACCGCACCCTAGACGTCATCCGTGCCCTAGCCGCGTCGGGTCGTGAGGATATTACCCTCTACACCGGTAACGATGACAACATCGTGCTTGATCTGCTGACAGTGCATCGGTTCGGCGGGAAGGACTGGCGGATCGTCGGTGGTCTTCTGGGGCACTGGTCGGCGTGGACAAAACCGGCGGTGGAGCTACAAGCGCAGTGTCGGCGGCTCTCACTCTCAGGCGAGGCGATTCCCTCCGAAATGCTCATGCGCGCTATTGAAGTGACGGACTGCAACGCTGCGTTCTTTGATGCAGCCAACGACTTTCGCGGCTGTATCGCCGGGATGCACGAGGTGCTCCACCGGCAGGGTTTGTTGGAGGGAATCTGGTGCTTGAACGACGCGGAAGGGCTCTCTTCGGGGCAGTCGGAGGAGATCGACCGGGTGTACCGGGCCTACCCACACCTTAACGATGATGCCTTTGTGTCGAAGCATCGGGACGAGTGGCTAAGTGGGTAGATTAGGAATTTCTCGGTATATGCAGCGCATTGGCTTTGTAACTCGGAAGAGCTGGGAGGTCTTTCGGTCACACGCTTTGCAACGGTGCTTCAGACCAAGGGGGCGTCCTGCTAGCCCGGCGCAAACCTGCCGCTCCATCAGCGCCGCCCACTGGACCCATAATTGCGCCTGCCCATCAGCGAGGCGATCGGACGGCGGACGTTTTTCTGCCCTTGGTTCAAAAAATCCGCCCTGAAAAGATTTAGGGGTACGTGCGTGCCTATCGCAAGGTGGCGGAGAGTGCCTAGCTACGGCTCGCCGACGACCCCGGTGATCCCTCAACGAAGGGAAGCGACTCACCCTCGAGAAGGTAGGGCCAGCGAGATTGTCTCATGACATTCACCGGACTCCACCATGAAACCCATCAGCCGATCTCTGTCACTGTTGACGGGAAAACGATCGTTTCCGTGATGCCGACGCCTGAACCTGTCGGTGACTGCTTGTTGATCCCTGGCTTGTTTGACATCCAAGTCAATGGCTACGCGGGGGCTGGTTTTAACCTCGGGGCGTGGGGCGGCGCAGGTGAGGTGCGCTTTGATCCGCACGCGATCGTCTTGGGCCGGGCCGAAGCGGGTGTTACGCGTCTTTGCCCAACGGTCAACACGAATTCTCGTGAGGCAATGCGGTATGCGCTCGCTTGGCGCGCCCACCCCCGCAAAGGATGGAGTTTGCGCCGCTGCTCGCTGCACCAGATACCGAATTAGAGGCAAATCTGAGCCGGAGTTTGACCAGACGGCAGACTTGGATGGCGAAGCAACGCAAGGTCCGTTGATACACGCTGCGGACTTCGGCGCCGGGCCGATCCCGGACCTGGAGTTCGACCAGACTTTGGGTTGGTGACACCGCGCCGCAGGGGTAATAGTACTTGCGGCGCGGCGAGGAAGAGTGCTCGCTAGTTGTTGGCAGAGAGCAGCTCGTGCCTGGGGCTGCG
>SXGR01454049.1_pt1 | contig 21488 bp, 17 predicted proteins | sample 3174711 | NCBI WGS metagenome assembly SXGR01 (sample SAMN11356860, study PRJNA531348) | freshwater metagenome | isolation source: freshwater sample F1-60 | place: China: Fuxian Lake, Yuxi | collected 2017-12-25 | reverse complement strand
GGTGAGGTTATCTTTGAACAAAAAAGTGTTGAATACCCTGACTTTTGGTCGGTAAATGCCTCAACTATTGTTACCACAAAATACTTTAGAGGTGCCCTGGGCGCAGAAAATCGTGAGTACTCACTTAAGCAGGTAATTGATCGCGTAGTTTTAACTTATACAAAAGCTGGAAAAGATAATGGCTATTTTGCAACTGATGAAGATGCCCAGGTTTTTGAACATGAATTAACTTATATGTTAATGCACCAAATATTTTCCTATAACTCACCAGTTTGGTTTAACGTTGGCACAGCTGCCCCACAACAAGTATCAGCATGTTTTATTCTCTCAGTTGATGACACGATGGAATCAATTCTTAATTGGTATAAAGAAGAGGGCTTTATTTTCAAAGGTGGATCAGGCGCCGGCCTTAATCTTTCAAGAATTCGCTCATCTAAAGAGCTTTTAAAATCAGGTGGCACAGCCTCTGGCCCAGTTTCATTTATGAGAGGTGCTGATTCTTCCGCCGGCACAATTAAATCAGGAGGAGCAACAAGGCGCGCTGCCAAGATGGTTGTACTAGATGTTGATCATCCAGATATTGAAGAGTTTATTGAGACAAAGGTAAGAGAAGAAGAGAAGATTAGAGCACTCCGTGATGCCGGCTTTGATATGGACCTTGGCGGAAAAGATATTATTTCAGTGCAATATCAAAATGCTAATAACTCAGTGCGAGTATCGGATGCGTTTATGCGTGCATATGAGGCTGGTGAATCATTTGGTTTAACAGCTCGCTCAACTGGTGAGGTTATTGAATCAGTGGACGCTAAAAAATTATTCCGCAAGATGGCAGAGGCGGCTTGGGCGTGCGCTGATCCTGGTATTCAATATGATGACACGATTAATGAGTGGCACACCAACCCTGAGACTGGCCGCATTAATGCATCTAATCCATGCTCTGAGTACATGTCACTAGATAACTCATCTTGTAACTTGGCATCTTTAAACCTAATGAAGTTTTTAAAGGCAGATGGTTCATTTGATGTTAAAAACTTTGTAAAGGTAACTGAGTTAGTTATTACCTCAATGGATATCTCAATCTGCTTTGCAGATTTTCCAACCCAAGCTATTGGGCAAACCACTAGAGATTTTCGTCAATTAGGAATTGGCTATGCAAACCTTGGCGCCCTGCTTATGGCATCAGGTTTGGCATATGACTCAGAGGGTGGACGGGCTTTAGCTGGCGCAATCACCTCAGTATTGACTGGTGTTTCATATCGAAGGAGCGCCGAACTTGCAGGCATAGTTGGCGCCTATAACGGATATGCTCGAAATGCTGCGGCTCACACCAAGGTAATGCGCAAGCACCAGAATGCAACTGAGTCTGCTAAATCTGTTTCAACTTTAGATAAAGATGTTTGGGCAGAGGCAATTAAACAATGGGCAACAGGGAATGCGTTAGGTGAGAAAAATGGTTGGCGAAATGCCCAAGCATCCGTTCTAGCCCCAACTGGAACTATTGGCTTAATGATGGATTGTGATACCACCGGTATTGAGCCAGATTTGGCCCTTGTTAAGTTTAAGAAGATGGTTGGCGGCGGTTCGATGCAGATAGTTAATCAGACTGTGCCACTTGCTCTGAAAAAACTTGGTTATACCGATGAAACAATTGAAGCAATTGTTGAATACATCTCAGAGCATGGAAATATTATTGATGCACCAGGATTAAAGCCTGAGCACTACACAGTCTTTGATTGTGCAATGGGAGTTCGCTCAATTAGCGCGATGGGCCATGTTCATATGATGGCTGCATGTCAGTCGTTTTTATCGGGTGCTATTTCTAAGACAGTTAACCTGCCAGCGGATGCAACTGTGGAGGAGATCGAAGAGGTTTACTACCAAAGTTGGAAGTTAGGTATTAAGGCACTTGCTGTATATCGTGATAATTGCAAGGTTGGTCAACCACTATCTGATTCAAAGGGTAAAAAAGCTGAGATAGTAGTTGATACCCAACCAACTGCAGTTCGCCGTCGTTTGCCAAAATCAAGACCAGCACAAACCACCTCATTTTCAGTAGCAGGGGCTGAGGGTTATATGACCGCTGGTGCATACGCTGATGGCGCGCTAGCTGAAGTTTTCTTAAAACTTGGTAAGCAAGGTTCAACTCTTGCCGGTGTGATGGATGCATTTTCAATTGCAATATCAGTTGGATTGCAATATGGCGTTCCACTTGAAACATATGTGGAGAAGTTTGCTAACCAAAGATTTGAGCCAGCTGGTATGACTGATGATGCTGATATCAGAATGGCGCAATCTGTAATGGATTACATCTTCCGCAGATTAGCTCTTGATTACCTGCCATTTGATGCACGTGGCGCCCTTGGGATTTACTCAGCAGCTGAGCGAGCCCGCGCCCTTGAAACTGGTGATTACACACCGGATGAAAAAGAATCAATTGCGCAGATGGTGAAAAATTCACAATCAGTAAAGATTGAAAAGGCTCCTATTGATAACACACCAGTTGGTTCCTCTATGGAGCTCTTTGAAAAGATGGCTGGAGTTAAATCAGATGCACCACTTTGTATGACATGTGGTGTGAAGATGAGAATGGCTGGATCATGTTTCGTCTGCGAAGGTTGCGGAAACACCTCAGGTTGTTCCTAATAAGTAGGTAATTTACGAATTGCCTTATTTGATTTAGTAAGAGCATTTATTGCAAGCAGTTTTTTACATTAAGAATTTACGTCCAATTAATATATGAGGCAACATCTGGACTCTTTCCAGATCTAATATTGTTGAATAGGTATTCAATAGAATTATCAGTCGATTGATATTCAGTAGCTAGTTTTTCTAAACTAAGTTGGTCTGTTTTCATTAGAGATAGAGTTTTAATAAGTCGATCTTTGGTCCAGCCAGATACAAAATGCACCGTTAGCTCTTGCTTTTGTAGATGAGCCATGTCTGCCCACGACTTAATTCCATCAGGGGTATGTCCGGAATAAATTATCTGCCCAGTACCTATTCTAGAATTACCAAAACTTTCAGCAGCCCAGGTTGCTGGCAACGAACGGTGATACATTTCAAAAGCTTCTGGATTTTGCACTGTGTCTATCACTGCCGTTGGTTTAAAATCAGATAATTCATCTTGGGTAACAGTCTTAATGTTTGCAGTAGAAACTCCCAATGCATTAATTTTGGCTAGTTTTGAATCATGTCGTCCCAGAAGTAAGGTTCTAAAGCCGCGTGCTTTGGCACATAAAGCCCCACTTGCTCCAATCACACCATCTCCGACAATAATCACGCCATCTCCTACGTTTGCATTAATTCGTGAGGCTGCATTAAAGCCAACTTGGGCTACAACTCCAAAGGCAGCTCTATTTAGCGGAATTGCGGTAGCGTCAAAAACTTCAAACTCTTCACAAATTCCATATTCAGTGTGCGCCCCCCATCCTGCAGTGGCGTTAACATAGTTAAGGCTTGCAGTTGCAAAAACTTGTTGTCCTACCTTCACAGTACTTACGTTGTTACCTATTTTTTCAACTACTCCAGTTCGCTGATAACCAGGGACTAGTGGGAAACTAAAATTTCCCCATTCAAATCTTCCAGAAATTACCCACTTATCTGTTCCAGTACTAACCCCTGAGTAATGTGTTCTAATTGCAACCTGCGTATCATCAATTATTGGTAATTCAACTTCAGAGAGTGCTCCAGTACCAGCAGAGTGAAAGATTACTGCTTTAGAACTTTGCAAGTATTCCGCCATCAGGAATGATTGATGATCCAGTAATAAAACTTGCCCCTTTTGAGAGTGCAAAGGCAATAACATCTGCCACCTCTTCCGGTTGAGCAATTCGCCCAATTGCACTATCACCGGGTGGGAAGCCCAACTCGGCCAAAGACTTACCCTCGCGCTCTGCATGTTGGCGAAGCATTGGTGTATCAGTAGCACCAGGAATAATGCAAACTACTCTAATTCTGTCAGGGGCAAGATCTAACGCCATAGTTTTAGTTAGGGTTAAAACTGCTCCTTTAGCAGATGCATATGGTGCGACACCAGTTGATGTGGCGTATGCATGGATAGATGAAATATTTACTATGGCACCGCCGCCTGCTGACCTAATTAATGGGATCGAATACTTTGCCATCAAATATAAGCTTGTTAGATTTATAGCAATTATTCGTTGCCAATCAGCAAAACTGGTACTTTCAACGCTCATATTAAATGCACCAACTGCCGCATTATTTACCAATCCTTTAAGGCGTATTGATTTAGATTTAACTTGCTCGCAAATAGCCTGACAATCTTGCTCGCTTGTTAGATCAGCGGTAATCATCTCAATTAGTTTTCCATCGGGATCAATTGACTTACAAGTTTTTGACAATGCATCGCCATTTTTATCAACTGCAATAACAAATATCCCTTGTTTTACTAAGTTTTCAACGGTTGCAGAGCCAATTCCACCAGCCGCACCGGTAACAATTACAGCATCACCTTTTGTTGCAAATGAATTGTTTCTCAAGCAACAACTCCGTCCTTGAAGCGATCAAAATTCTTTGGATCATATAGTGGAATAATGATTGGGGATTTAAGTGCGCGAGCATGAGCAGTCATACACTCGTACATATTCTCAGTTATGCCGATAGGATGATTGTTTAATACATTCTCCATTACAAAAAAAGTATCACTTAAAACTGCAGTTCCATTTTTGGTATCAACCTCTACAGCAATTGATGCCCGGTGATGACCTCCAGACCACCAGGTTCGAAGTCCAGGAGCAATAGTTTCTTCATCTTCAAGCAAAACTACTCGATCCCAACTTTTGCCGACTAACTCTGCCAAAATCTGCGGCGGAATACTTGTGTCTCTTCCATCGTGTGGATGTTTGTGGGTTGTATGAAAATGAATCCAGCCACGTTTTGATATATGAATTTTGGCGTTAGGAAATGCAAGCAAATTACTTACAGAATAAAGTTGCAGTGGCGTTAGAAATATATGAGTAATATCTTCTGGCTTAACACCTTGTTTTGCTAATTGATCAAGAATAAACTCACCCTCTTTGCGTTCAAACTTTACGCGCTCACCTAAAAAGGCAACCCAACCTTCATTCATTGGACCTAAATCTTTTGCAGGGCCCGTATTTACTAGTGCAGTTATGCCATTACCTTGTATCAATCCGACTTGAAATTGTAATCTAAACCAGTTATCCCATTGGCCCATCCAAAACAACTCTGGACCAGGAACTTCACTCCCACCCATTGAGAGCAGAGTCAATTTATATTGCATTTTATCTCCTTTAGTTCTTTAGACGGTTTGTAAGGCAGTGTGTAAATCTGCTTTTACTTGATTCATGTGCATACGCATAGCTGCTTTTGCTAAATCAGAATTACCAGACCTAACAGCCTGCATAATTTCTCCATGCCAATATGAAGCGTGTTCAACAGCCTCGGGTAATTTTGCCGCTTCAATTCGTATTTTTATCGAAAGATTAGCCATCAAATTATGCATATTATTTAAGATTGGGTTTTGTGTTGCTCGAGAAAGTGCCGCATGCCAAGCAACATCAATATCTGCCATTGCATTTGGACCATCCATGCAATTAATCTGCAGATCTAGCAGATCCTGAAGCTCTTTAATATTTTCTTGGGTGGCATTTTTGGCAGCTAATGCGGCAATTTCTGGTTCAAGCATTTCTCTTGTTGCTTGAAGGTAGTCATACAAAGAAACATTTGAATTAATGCTCACCCACACCGGGTCTAAAACATTCCACTGATGGACCGGGGCAACTATGGTGCCCATGCCTTGACTTACCCTAATAAAACCCTTGGCATCTAGGCTCCTGATGGCCTCTCTAACTACGCCGCGGGTTACTTTATAAGTCGTGCACAGTGTCAACTCAGAAGGGACTATCGAGCCCTCTCCAAGTTGGCCAGAGCCAATTTGAGAAAGTATGTCCTCAATAATCTGATCACTTAACTTTCTGTTTGACACTGTGCATTCCTTATCTCTAGCTATAACTATTTTTACTAGTTATTAATCTATTTCTAGATACTAGAAGTTGAACTTATCGATGTTAGTAGCATCGAACTCTTGTGGTGGGCCAGCAATAATTAGGGAATCCTTGCCCATGGTCCAGCTTCCTGGTCCAACACCCTTAATTGAGAACTTAACTCCAGATTTAGGGGTCACTTTCTTTGTTTTCATTGCAACAATTAAGTTAGCAGCAATTTGACCTTGTAGGCCTGGATCCCAAAGAGAGAACGATTTAACGGTTCCATCCTTGATGTATTGGCGCATCTGGTTTGGAGTTCCCAGACCAGTTACTTGAACCTTGCCCTTAAGAGGTGAGGTTGAAAGAACCTGAGCAGCAGCTGCAATTCCAACAGTTGTCGGTGCATTTATTGCCTTCAGGTTTGGATACTTAGCAAGAAGCGCTGAAGCTTCAGTAGCACTCTTTTCCGGAGCATCATCACCATAAACAGTTGCAACTAGCTTTAGACTTGGCTGACCGCCACCATCAATATACGTCTTCGCTCCTGCAAGCCAGGAATTTTGATCTGGTGCAGTTGAGGTTGCTGATAAGAATGCCCAGTCACCAGGACCACCCATAACCTTAGCGGTTTGGTCAACTAGATATTTTCCAAGAACAGAGAAATCAGTTGGTGTGATTGATGCTTGGCGGCATGATGCAGTTGTGTCACCGTTTACTGTCAAAACAATAATTCCGGCTTTCATTGCGCGCTTAAGCGTTGGGCATAGTGCGTTTGCATCGTTTGGAGAAATTGCAATCGCAGTTACCTTTTGCTGAATTGCTGCTTCAATGAAAGGAATTTGGTCTGTAGCGCCTGCTTGTGCTGGTGCTACAACCTTTACGGTCATATTCAATCCCTTAGCAGCTTTATTGAAACCACCAACAATTGCATCAAAGTATGGGTTACCTAGGTTCTTAGGAATATAAGTTACCTTGTACTTTGGTGCAGCAGTAGCTGATGTAGCAAGAAAAGAAGCACTAATTCCAGTCAGGACGAGTGACATACTCAAGACTGGGACTAGCACTTTACGTGATTTATTCATTAGCTCCCTCATTCCAATTTCCAGTAATAATGAATTTCATTATTACTGATTAATGACTCACAGTCTTTGACTGTGCTTCATTAAATCTCTTTTGTCGATTTCTTTTATCAACTGCGTACTCTCGAATTCTTGGTATAAGTACTGTGAGTATTAGTAGTATGCCAATTGCAGCATCCTGTACTTGGCCATTAACATCCTGTATCACAAGGGATTCGCGCACCGCCATGATTGCAAATAATGCGACAACGGTTCCAGAAATGGCACCCCTGCCTCCAAATATGTCAGTTCCACCGAGAACTACAACAGTAATTGCTAGCAACTCAAGTCCTAAGCCTACATTTGAAATAGTTGAACCCAATCTTGAAGTTATCATTACAGCGCATAGTCCAGAAATTAATCCACTAACCGCGAAGGCTGTAAGGCGCACACGGTCAACACTTACACCTGAAAATTTACTTGAAGATGGGTTACTACCGGACATTATATTAAGCAAGCCGTAATTTGATCGGTGTAAGATAAAATAAAAGATTAATGCGGCTACAAAAAATAGCGCCAGCGGAGCTGGTAAGCCAGGAGTACCACCAATGATTAGTCTTTGATCGAAACCGATAAAACTCTCTGGATAATCGGCAACAACTGAATCTCCGAGCATTACTTGCGTTATACCTCGATAAAGTGCCAAAGTTGCAAGCGTCACAACAAGGCTAGGTAAACCAAGTTTTATGACAATCAAACCATTTATTAACCCTAGAACCAATCCAGTAACAACTGCAGCAAGTGAGCACCAAAGAATTGGCACACCTGCAGCAAATAGTTTTGCAAGTACTCCTGCACTTGCAGCCAACATTGAGGCAACTGATAAATCAATATCACCGTTGATAATTACAAAAGTAAGCGCAAGAGCTAGCAAACCAATCTCAATATAACGGCCTGTGTTAAATACTATTGAAGTTGGATCTAGGAAGTATTCGGAGCCTAATGATCCATAAACCATTGCAAGAATTAAAATTACAGTTGGTCCAACAAGGTAGCTGGGCATTTTTTTCCTGCCCGTTTGCTTTAGCAAGTTTTTCATTTGCTGGACTCTTGATTTCTGATAGCTAGTAAGAATTTCTGTTCTTGCTTTCGTCTTACAACATTATCCACAGTAACCGCCAATAAAATTAAGAATCCGGTTGCGCACGCTTTCCAGAATGGTGAAACACCTACGACTGTAAGACCATTGGAAAGAATTCCTATCAGTAGGCAGCCAAGTGCAGTCCCAAGAGCGGTACCAGAACCACCAAATATATTTGTACCTCCGATTACTACTGCTGATATGACATCAAATTCAAGCCCACGACCAACATCAGCTGGATTTATAGTTGCATATCGTGCGGTGTAAAGAACACCACCTATACCAGCTAAGACTCCCAAAAACACAAACACTAAAATCGTAATACGATTAAAAGAAAGTCCACGTGAAATTGCACCCTCGGGGTTACTACCAACTGCATAAATTCTTTTACCAAGTAGTGTTTGAGACGAAATGTACCAAACCAGTGTAATTGAAATGAATGCGAAAATTAATAGCCATGGCACACCAATTGGTGAAGTAGTGGACAGATCTATAATTGCTTGTGGTACATCATTAGGATCAATCTGTACATTATCTGAAACTATAAACACAGCGCCGCGAATAATCGCCAAAGTGCCCAAAGTTGCAATAATTGACGGAATTTTTCCGTAGCTAACTAGTAATCCATTCAGCAAACCGCACAGCCCACCTACAAACATAGAAATTAAAATCAAACCAACAGTTGAAAATTCTGGATTAGACCTAGCAACCATACCCATCACCATGGCTGATAGCCCGAGCGTACTACCCACACTTAGGTCAATATTTCGTGTAACAATTACCAAAGTTTGGCCAGCACCTACGACCATCAAAATTCCTACTGAGGATAAAATTGCACTTAAGTTATCTGATCTAAAAAATCTTGGTTCAATTGCACCAAAGATAGCCAGTAGCACGACAATAAAAACAAATATTCCAAATTCACGTTTTTTAAATATATAAGTTGCCTTACTGCCTTGTTTATTTGACATATTATTTTGTCTTTGTACTAGTCGACAAACCAGAAGCCAGGCGTAAAACTGATTCTTCGGATATTTCTTTTTCTGTTAACTCGCCAGCAATTCGGCCATTTCGCATAACAATAATTCGTTGTGACAGCTCAATTAATTCTCTCATATCACTACTGACCATAACCACCGACATTCCTTTATTAGCTGAATCAAATAAGAACTGATGTATTTCAGATTTTGATCCAACATCTACTCCACGTGAGGGTTCATCAATAAGTAGTACTTCAATATCCTGTTTGAGCCACTTAGCCAATGAGACTTTTTGCTGATTCCCACCACTGAGCTCTCGCACTAACTGGATGGCACTTGATAACTTAATTCGGAATTTATCAATTAACTCTTTACCAACCTTTGTCTCATTACCAAAATTACGAATACCGCCTTTAGAACTCAAATTCAAATTGGTGATTACTAAATTTTCATTAATTGATCTATTAAGTGCTAAGCCATTATGAGCACGATCTTCAGGGACTAGCGCCACTTTTGCGGCAATTGCTTGCTTCACATTCTTTAACTCACCATGATCTGCTGACTTAACTGTTCCTGAGGTTCGCTGGCGTAGTCCAAATACAGTCTCAAGAAGTTCACTCCTACCTGCACCAACCAACCCACCAATTCCTAGAATTTCACCCTGCTTGACCTTAAATGAGACATCAGATACAAATCCAGGGCTAACGAGGTTAGAAACTTCAAGCATTACCTTGTTACTTGTGTTACCAGAACCAGCCGCAGCAGCATCAATATTTCTTCCAACCATAAGTTTTACTAGTTGATCCTCATTAGTTTCAGAGGTTTTCTTTACAGCAACGACCTCGCCATCCTTAAGAACTGTGATTCGTTGTGAGATTTTAAGCACTTCTTCAAGGCGATGGCCAATAAATATAACTGCGACGCCACTAGTGTGTAGTTTTCTAATTGTTGCAAACAAGCGCTCTACTTCTGAGGGAGTTAAAGAAGCGGTCGGCTCGTCAACAATTAATAATTTAAGTTTCTTGCGAAGCGCAGAAACCATATCTACCATCTGCTGATCGGCGACAGATAGTGCTTTAACAGGTGAGTGAATTGAAAAAGTGCACCCTAGCTCCTTCAGCAGCGCTTTTGTTTCTTCTTCAGCCTTTTTCCAATTAAACCGCCTACTACCACTCGCTCTTACTTGGTAGTCAACGCATACATTTTCTAGAACTGACAGATCAGGGAAAAGCCGTGGCTCTTGGTGAATAAGTGCAACGCCAGAGTTTTGGATCTCTCGGATATTTGCCCGAGTTCGATCGTTGCCCTCGAACTTAATTGTTCCTATATCAATCGGTAGTAAGCCTGAAATTATTTTAACTAGCGTGCTTTTTCCAGCACCATTCTCACCAACAATTGCATGAATTTCATTTTGGTCTAATTCAAAATCAACTTTTTTTAGTACAGCTGAGTCGCCGTACCATTTTGAAATTGCTTTGCACTCTAAAACTTTAATAGCCCCTCCTAAGTTCTAAAAATACACTTCCTAGAGAACTCACTTGTAGGACAGTTGTCAATACCGAAAAGATAACTCTTTAGTTTTATGAGAAAGATGCTAGAGTTATTTTATAAGTTTCTAGACTTGTAAGAGGAGTGAGCGTGTTAGCACTAGTTACCGCAAATTATATGGGCGGTGGTTTACTGAAGAAAAGGCTCACCCCCAATGTGATAATCGCTCGGTGGGTACCTATAAAGGCAAGAGCCATCATGCCTGATTTGCTAAAACAAGGTTGTGATCCGTCAAAGTGACTGAGATTGGGGGTGTGCTACCAGTATTAGTGGTGCCTTTTAAGAAAGATGCCACGATCGACTTTGAATCAATTCCAAGATTAGTTGAACATTGCTTATCAAATGAAATCCAGGGCATAGTAATTTTTGGCTTGGCAAGTGAATTATATAAATTAACTGATTCTGAAAGAGTTGAAATTCTTAAAAAAGTAATAGTCAGTGTTAACTCAAGAGTTCCGGTGATTGTTGGAACTGAGCATAGCGGCACGGATGCTGCCGTTAGTAGAAGTATTGAAGCGCAAAAATTAGGAGCTAGTGCACTCATGCTTTATCCACCAACATTTATAAAACCTAATGAGGCAAATGTTATTTCTTATTTCAAGTCAGTAGGAGCAGCTGTAAAGATTCCTATAATTATTCAAGATGCTCCAGCTTGGACTGGAGTACCACTTTCAGTTGATTTACTTTCAAAAATTATTAAAGAGCAGCCAAATGTCAATTACATAAAATTAGAGTCACCACCAATTAGTGACAAAGCCAAAGCATTAAAAAATGTGGGATTTAAAGCAATAGCTGGATATGGAGCTGTTCACTTAATTGAAGATTTAAATTCAGGAGTAGTAGGTTTTATGCCGGGCTGCAGTTTACCAGGCGTGTTTGTAAAGATAAATAAATTATTTAGTTCCGGAAAGACTATCGAAGCAGCTGAAGTATATAAAAACTTATTACCACTATTAACTTTTCAGTTAACAAGCCTTGATACATTTATAGAAATTCAAAAAATTATATTAAATAAATTACAGATACTATCCTCCCCGTATTGCCGGGAGCCTCACATTCCAGTTAGTAGCGACAGAATAATTTACTTAAATGGATTGCTGCAGGAAGCTAAATTCGAGGAGCTATCTGGGTTGAATATATGATTAATAAGAAACCTAGAATTGCCGTAGTAGGGACAGGTTGGTGGGCAACAGAGTTTCATATACCTTCCTTAAAAAAATATGAAAGCTGTGAATTGGTGGCACTTGTTGATCCAAATAAAGACAAGCGGCAAAAAGCGCAAACAATGTTTGATATCTCGAATGGCTACAACTCAGTTACTCAAATGCTTTCAGAACTTCAGATAGATGGAGCTGTAGTTGCTACCCCTTCGGCTTTACACCACCCAGTTGCAAAAGAGTTGTTACAAAATGGTGTAAATGTTATGGTAGAAAAGCCATTTACATTATTGAGTTCTGAAGCATATGAATTATTGAAGTTATCGCAGGATAAAAAACTGCATTTAACAATTGGCTACACCTTTCAACATACAAGTGCTGCCAAGCAGCTAAAGAAAATTTTGAATAATGGTGAAATAGGTGATTTGTTGTTGGTAAATGGGTTATTTGCCAGCATGGTAGAGGCTTATTATCGAGGCATGCCAGATCAATACAAAGATATTTTTAAGTGGGCAATTACTGGGCCAGATCCAGAAACTTTTTCTGATCCAAAGTTGGCAGGTGGTGGTCAAGGGCAAACACAAGTCTCGCACGCGATCGGCATGATTTTATTTGCAATAAATCAAAGGGCTACTGAGGTAGTAGCTTTTATGAATAATTATGATTTGAAAGTTGATTTAGTCGACGCATTTGCTTTTAAATGTGAAAAGGACATTATTGGCAATATGGGATCAACTGGAAATCTAAGAGATGGGGATAAGCACCAACAGGAGTTTAGGTATTACGGAACAAAGGGTTATATCTTGCATGATATGCGTAGTGGTGAATTATTAATGCGTAACAATAAAGGCCAAGAGCAGGTAATTACCAGTTCTGATATTGGCGATCCTTATCCAGCATTGGCCCCGGCAAGACATTTAGTTGATTTGATCTCAGAAAAAGAAAAAGTGAATTTTACCCCAGCACTACCTGCATGCTGGGCTGTTGAATTTTTAGAGGCTGCTTACAAGTCAGCAGCAACTAAAGAGATCGTAAAGATAGCCAACTAAAATGAACAGGGAGAAAAAATGAGCAAGATCACCAGGGTCAGATCACGAGTTATCGGGTACTCACAAGCACCGTCGACATTGCGTCGTAATCTAATTACTAATGCCTCAGTTTTAGAAGATTTTCAAACCAAGGAAAATGGTTGGTTTGGCCCAGCTTTCTGCACAGTAGTTGAGATTGAAACTGAAAAAGGTGTAATCGGTACTGCTACAGCCGGTGCATTTAATGGTGCAGCTAAATCGATTATCGATATGTATATTTTAGATTTAATAAAAGGTCAAGATGTTGAAAACCATGAAGGAAATTGGCAACGAATCTATCGAACCTTAATTCGATTTGGTCGAAGTGGAGCTGCCATCTCTGCACTTTCAGCAATTGATATCGCAATGTGGGATGCTCATGCAAAAGAGTTAAATCAACCAGTTACCCAATTACTAGGTGGGAATGTACAAACTCGAGTGCCTTGTTATGTGAGTCGGCTTTATGCCATGGAAGATCTAGATCAATTAGCTGATGAGGCTAAGGGGTATGCGGCGCAAGGATTTACTCGAGTTAAACAACGTTTTGGTTTTGGCCCCCAAGATGGTTACCAAGGAATGAAACGAAATGTCGATTTAATTCGCACCGTCCGTAATGCAGTTGGTCCAGATGTTGAGATTGCAGCGGATGCATATATGGGCTGGGATTATGGATACGCAATTGAAATGTATAAGCGACTTCGAGAGTTTAATCTATCTTGGATTGAGGAAGCATTAATGCCGCAGTTAGTTGATCGTTATGCAGAGCTTCGGAAAACTACACCAGGTCAAAGGTGGAGCCATGGCGAACATAGTTATACTAAGTGGGATTTCGAGGATTTAATAAATAAATCAGCGGCTGATATCTTACAACCGGATTTTAATCGGGCAGGTGGATTAACTGAAGCAAGAAAGATTTGTGCATTAGCAGAAACAGCAGGGTTGCCAGTATTTCCTCACTCAAATGAGGCTCACAACACCGCAATAATCTTTTCTCAAAGCGCGGCAGTATGCCCAGTTGTAGAGTATTTTCCAAATGTTACTCCAGATACAGGCAATGAGCTTTTTTGGAATCTTTTTACTGGTTACCCAGAGGCAAAGAATGGGTACTTATCAATATCAACCAAACCAGGTTTAGGAGTTGAATTAAATCAGGAAGTGGCTTCAAAATTAGTTGTTATTGATGATAAATGGCGCGAGATTTAAAACCAACAAAACAAAAGAGAGGAGAAAAAATGGAGAGAGTAGTGTTTGTTCAATTTATCAAGGAGGGTTGTCAAGAGGCATATGAAAAGGCACATAGCCCTGAAAATCTATGGCCTTCAATTATCAGTGAATGCCAAGCAGCCGGTATGCGCAACTACACAGGTTATATTGGCGGCAAGGATGGTCGAATGGTAGTTGGCTACTTTGAAGTTGAAAGCCATCAAAAAATGATTGACTATCTCGCTAAAAGTGATGTAAATACTGAGTGGTCTAAAATTATTAATCCGTTAATGGAAACTGGTGGCGATGTATCCAATGGTTCAATGGAGTTTATGCGCCCTATTTGGAGAATTGAATAGTACTTCATGGATAATTAAGCAAGTAGCACAGGAGCAATGAATCTGCAGCGTCAAAAAAGCTCCAAATCGTGGTGATTGGGATCAGGCAAGGGTGGAATAGGAAAAAATTTCTTTTTTTGAAAATTAAAGAGAGCATTTTTCCCTAGATAACTTATGTTTCGACAATATCAAATAACCTGCGCTAGTGAGTGAGTATTCAAAAAAGGTTAGATCAGCCCTTGATGTTGCAGTTACTGCAATTGGTGGGCAGCCCAGAGCTGGCCAAATTGAGATGGCAGAGGCGGTTGCTAACGCATTATCTGATCGCCATCACCTTTTAGTTCAAGCAGGAACTGGCACTGGTAAATCACTTGCCTACCTGGTTCCAGCATTAGTTCATGGCAAGAAAGTATTAGTAGCAACTGCCACCTTAGCTTTGCAGCGGCAGTTAATTGAGCGAGATCTGCCAAAGATAAAAGCGGCACTGGATAAAGAATTAAAGCGAGATATCTCATTCGCTATTTATAAAGGAGTTGGTAATTACATTTGTTTGCAGAAAATGAATAACGCCGCAAATGATCCTGAGGGTGAAATGATTTTAGACATCTCATCCCTTGAGGCGGATGCAAAAAGATTAAGAGCTTGGGCGCAATCACCTAGTGCAAGTGGGGATAGAGATGACGCACCTGAGGTTGATAGAAGGGTGTGGGCGGCTAATTCAGTATCAGGGCGGGAGTGCATAGGAGCTGATGATTGCCCATCAGGTTCTAAATGTTTTGCAGCCCTTGCAAAAGCTAAGGCACAAACAGCAGATATTGTTGTTACAAACCACACCTTGCTAGCAATTGAAATTGTTGATTCGCACCCTATTTTGCCAGAGCGAGATGCAATTATTTTAGATGAAGCTCATGAGTTTATGGATCGCACAACTCAAGCGGTAACAGAGGAGTTAACCGCGGCCAGAGTTTCACGTGCAGCTAATATGGCAAGAAAACATATGCCAGGTAAGGCAAGTGATGGCCTAACTAAAGCGGCGGAAAAATTTGCATCTGCAATCTCTGATTACGCCCTTGATATTAAAACTGATTCAAATAAAACAGCTCGTCTAGATGAGATACCAGCTCAACTTGAGGCTCCACTTAGAGGGATTAAAGATTCAGTGGCCGCTATTAACGCCTTAATTACTGCTGATAGTGAAATTCTTGATCCAAACTCTATGGCTGAGCGAGCAAGGGTAAAGGGTGCGCTAAATGAGATCGCACATACTGCTAGTAAGTTATTAAAGCCAGGTGCTACTCATGTGCTTTGGTTTGAGCCAACTTTTTCCACTTTGTACTTAGCGCCATTAGTGGTCTCTGATGTGTTGCGCCGTAATTTACTCACCCAAACTCCAGTGATTGCAACTAGTGCCACGCTGACAGTTGGTAAATCATTTGATGTCATTGCTAGAAATATTGGCTTTATTATTGCTGATAAAACTAGTGATAATGAGGATGGAGTGCAGGAAAGTGTTGAACAGGATAAAGATGCGCAGGTAGATCCATCTAATCTACATATTCTAGATGTTGGTTCTCCATTTGATTTCACTAATCAAGGAATGCTTTATTTACCAAAAGATCTGCCTGAGCCTGGCAGAGATGGACCATCAAAGGAGGTACTTACTGAATTAGGTGAGTTAATTCAGGCAGCAGGCGGGCGCACATTAGCTTTATTCTCATCTTGGCGTGGTGTTGAGATGGCGGATGAACATTTAAGAGATGTTTTAGCAGAGCTTAAAATTCCAATAATTACTCAACGCCGAGGAGACAGCGTTGGGCCGTTAGTAGATAAGTTTGCAAAAGATGAAAGGTCAATTCTGCTTGGCACAATTTCACTCTGGCAGGGAATTGATGTGCCAGGAAGTGCCTGCACATTAGTTGTAATCGATCGCATTCCATTTCCAAGACCTGATGAACCAGTTTTATCTGCTAGAGCAGCTGAGGCGGACGCAGCAGGTGGCTCAGGTTTTATGCAGATCTCTCTTCCTAGAGCTGCCTTACTTCTAGCCCAAGGAACTGGGCGATTAATTAGATCATTAGATGATCGAGGAGTTGTTGCCATTTTAGATTCTCGAATTGTTAATAAAAGATATGGCTCAATACTTTTAAACTCGATGCCACCATTTTGGTGCACCAATGATGGTGAGGTAATTAAGGACGCACTTCGCAGATTAGATGCGCAGTATTTAGAGAAAAAAGGTTAAAGGGCTTTTAATTTAGTAAGGAGCGTGGGCCAAGTATTTGCAAAACTTGGGTGAAGGTTTTTATTTATAACCTCATCAAAGGATATCCAAGCCACCTCTTTAGATTCATCATTTGCCTCATGTGCTACTAATTCAGGGTGTGCTTTAGCAATTACAGTGTGATAACTCCACACCCCATGATCATCAATAAAGATCTCACCCGCTGTTAACTGATCTGCGCTAATTCCAATCTCTTCATGTGCCTCTCTAATTGCTGCCTCAATTACGCTCTCATGTGAGTCACGAGCACCACCTGGAATGCCCCAAGTGTCACCATTATGAACCCAAGGCGCTCTATGTTGCATAAGAATTGAGTTATTTCTTACCAACAGCAATCCAGCTGCGCCATGTAAGCCCCAATGTTTGCCACCGCATTTACACTCAATCCAACCATCTCCATCACGGTGTGCCATGAGAGTAGTTTTACACACAACTACTTAATTCAAAGCCAGTGAATATCACACCCAGTGGCTGCAGAATTTATTTAGATTAGGGCGATACCCCTCTGGGTGGCCGGCAGATAGTTTTGCGCAGATGCACGCTCAACTTCACCCAAAGATTTGTACCTCACTCTTTGGCGGTAGTATTTAATTACTAAGCAGAGCTGCTTTGTAGATCGGCATCAAAATGATTATTGGTATTCCTAAAGAGCTTAAGAACAATGAGTTTCGAGTCGCAGCCACCCCATCTGGTGTGCACGCCTATGTTGCAGCCGGCCATAAAGTATTAGTTGAAAAAAATGCTGGCACCGGCTCTGCCATTTCAGATGCCGATTACATTGCCGCCGGTGCGCAAATTATTGACTCTGCCGATGAGATCTGGCAAAAGGCTGATTTAATTTCAAAGGTTAAAGAGCCAATTGAAATTGAGTATAAAAGAATGCGAAAGGGACAGATTCTTTATACCTATCTCCACCTTGCGGCAAATAAAGTGTGCACGGAGGCAATTATTGATTCTGGCGTAACAGCTATTGCATATGAAACAGTTGAAGTTGATGGGCAACTTCCATTACTTGCGCCAATGAGTGAGGTGGCAGGGCGAATGAGTATTCAGGTAGGAGCGGCCGCACTTGAGGCGAGTAGAGGCGGCCGTGGGGTATTACTTGGCGGAGTTCCAGGAGTTAGACCTGGCAAGGTAGTTGTTATTGGGGCAGGAGTAGTTGGAGTTGCTGCTGCAACAATCGCTCACGGCATGAGAGCTGATGTGAAGGTAATGGATTTAGATTTAAAACGGCTTGCCCAAGTTGATCAAATATTTGCAGGTAATGTTAAAACATTAGCCTCAAGTGCCTATGAAATTGAAAAAGAGGTAACTCAGGCTGATTTAGTAATTGGTGCGGTATTAGTCCATGGCGCAAAAGCGCCAAAGCTTGTAAGTAATGAGCTGGTTGAGAAAATGAAGCCAGGATCGGTATTAGTAGATGTAGCAATTGATCAGGGCGGCTGCTTCACAGATTCAAAGCCAACTACTCACCAAGAGCCAACCTTTAAGGTTCATGATTCAATCTTTTATTGTGTAGCAAATATGCCAGGAGCAGTACCTGCCACCTCAACCTACGCACTCGCAAATGCCACAATTAAATATGGCTTAGCCCTTGCAAATAAAGGCTGGCAGCGGGCAACTGATGAGGATGCTCACCTTGCGAAGGGGCTTAATGTGCATGAGGGAGAGATCTTGTATGCCGCAGTTGCAAAGGCGCATAATCTCTAGTATTTTTCCCCATAGGTCATGAGTCTTAGTTCATAGCCCCGGCTAACTAAGCGGCAACCCTCCACCACGGTGGGGTGCTCCGGGTGAAGACCAGGTCGATTGCAAGGTGTAATCGACAAGAGTGGTTCGCTAAAAAGATTTAGGGGATAACCCTAATAATTTTTTATCGCCACCTTTAATTAGGAGGTTACAGTGTCATACTCATTTGAAACTCAACAAATACATGCTGGTCAAGTGCCGGATCCGACTACGGGCGCTCGCGCTTTGCCGCTTTATCAAACCACGGCATACCAATTTAGGGATACCAAGCATGCAGCTGATCTATTTGGTTTAGCAGAGCTTGGAAATATCTACACCCGCATCATGAATCCAACGCAAGATACGGTGGAGCAGAGAATTGCAGCATTAGAGGGTGGCGTGGCTGCTCTACTTGTCTCTTCAGGATCTGCTGCAACCGCCTATTCAATTATGAATGTGGCGCAAGCCGGTGATCATGTGGTTTCATCACCATCACTATATGGTGGTACTTACAACTTATTTCATTACACATTGCCAAAATATGGCATCGAAGTTACCTTCGTAGAGAATCCAGATGATTTAGATTCTTGGCGCAAAGCAATAAAGCCAAATACCAAGGCATTTTTTGGTGAGACGATTGCTAATCCAAAAAATGATGTATTAGATATCGAGGGTGTAGCAAAAATTGCTCATGAATTTGGCGCTCCATTGATAGTTGATAACACCGTTGCTACGCCATATCTAATTAAGCCATTGGAATGGGGTGCTGATGTGGTTGTGCACTCAGCAACTAAGTTCCTATCCGGTCATGGAAATGCGATCGTAGGAGCAATTGTTGATGCTGGAAAGTTTGATTATGCTAAATATCCAGAACGGTTTAAGGGATTTAATGAGCCTGATCACTCATATCATGGTCTTGTTTACGCCCAAGCACTAGGTGTTGGTTCAGCTTTTGGTGCAAACCTTTCTTATATCTTTAAGATCAGATTACAACTTCTTCGCGATATCGGGGCTGCAGTATCACCATTTAACGCCTGGCTACTTGCCCATGGTCTTGAGACATTATCACTTCGCATGGAGCGTCATATTGAAAATGCCAGAAGTGTTTCAACATGGTTAGAGAAGCACCCTCAGGTTGAAAAGGTTAACTATGCATCTTTGCCATCATCAAAGTGGAATAAGTTAGCTAGCAAATACTGTCCTAAGGGTAGTAGCTCTGTTTTGTCCTTTGAAATTAAAGGTGGGATTGAAGCTGGTAAGAAGTTTATTGAGGGGCTAAATCTGCACTCACATGTGGCAAACATTGGAGATGTTAGAAGCCTAGCAATTCACCCAGCCTCTACTACTCATTCACAATTAACTCCAGCAGAGCAATTAACCGCAGGTGTTACACCAGGATTAGTTCGTTTATCTGTTGGTATTGAAAATATCAAAGATATTCAAGCCGATCTTGAAAAAGCATTTGCTGCTGCAAAATAATAAAAGTAATTAAAAGCAATTTAAGGTAAAAATGAGTGGTGTTAATCCGGTAGTTACCGGGGCGTGGCTGGAAAGCCATGACCCCGGTGATCGCCAATTTTTAAAGATTGGTGATTTGCTGCTGGAGTCAGGTGAGGTTTTAGCTGATATCACAATTGCTTATCAAAGTTGGGGTAAATTAAATGCAGCTGGTGATAATGCAATATTAGTAAATCATGCACTCACTGGCTGGTCAGATATTAATGGTTGGTGGCCACAAATGGTTGGCCCAAGTATGCCATTTGATACTGATAAATACTTCATAGTTTGTCCAAATGTAATTGGGGGTTGCCAAGGATCAACTGGGCCGTCATCTATCGCAGCTGATGGAAAAAGATGGGGTTCTAGGTTTCCTGCCCTAACTATTAGAGATATGGTTGAGGCTGAGCTGGCATTTACTAAAAAAATTAGCGTTAAGAAATACCAATTAGCGGTTGGCCCATCCCTTGGCGGCATGCGAAGCCTGGAGTGGGCAATCACCTATCCAGAGTTAGTTAGCGCAATCTGCACAATTGGTTCCTGCGCTGTGACAACTGGGGATCAAATAGGTACTGCTTCAATTCAAATTAGAGCAATTAAATCTGATCCAAACTTTAATAATGGTGATTACTATGAACAAGTAATCGGCCCAATTGAGGGCATGGGAATCGCTCGAAGAATTGCTCATTTAACCTATCGAACCGAATCTGAGATGGATGTCAGGTTTGGACGCGAGTTACAAGGGGATGAGACTGGCAGATACGCTGTTGAGTCATATTTAGATCATCAGGCGCTAAAACTTTCTAAAAGATTTGATGCAAATACTTATATTGCACTAACGGAGGCAATGAACTCACATGATGTGGGTCGTGATCGCGGTGGGGTGGCAGCTGTGCTTTCTAAAATTAAGATTCCACTTCATATCGTCGGAATTGATACAGATCGACTATTCCCACCTCGCCTGCAACAGGAGATCTCCGAACTAACCCCGCAGATGAGCACCCTTCACAGCATCTCATCCCCATTTGGCCATGATGGCTTCTTAATTGAGGTGGAATCTGTGGGGGCAATCATAAAAAACGCGCTTAATCTTCAAAAAATCTCAAATTAGCCAATATGGATGTGCAGAAAGGGCTGTGGACAATTTATAATATAGCCAAGGGTCGGGCGGTTTAAATAAAATCGCAAAAGTTAAAGACCTTAAAACAAAGGATGAATTGTGGCTGTAACTCGTGCGCCCAAAAAAGGTGCTAAAGCAGGTAAGGGTAAGAATAAACCTGTAAATAAAAAGAGTTCAGTGAAAAAAGTGAAGAAATTTGTAAAAAAAGTAAAGCCTGCGAAGAAAGTTGTAAAAATTCCGCAAAAGGCAGTATTAGATGCTAAAGACATTGCCCAGATTCTTCGAGTAAAAGAGTTAGTAATTCAACAAAAGAATGTCCTAGCTGAACTTCAAGGCCGCGGTATTGATAACATTCATAGAATTGTTAAAAAAGCAGATCAAGATTTAGTTTTAATCGCCCG
>SXGR01239994.1_pt1 | contig 21488 bp, 21 predicted proteins | sample 3174711 | NCBI WGS metagenome assembly SXGR01 (sample SAMN11356860, study PRJNA531348) | freshwater metagenome | isolation source: freshwater sample F1-60 | place: China: Fuxian Lake, Yuxi | collected 2017-12-25 | reverse complement strand
TCGTCGGCTTGGGCGGCGTCGGCCTCGCAGCACTTCTGGGGGCGGTCGCGGCGGGAGCCGAAACGATCGTTGCGGTCGATCTGGCGGAAGACAAACGTGCCTTCGCGCTGGAACTCGGCGCGACCCACGCCATCGATCCCCGGGACGAGGATGCAATCGCATCGGTGAAGGAATGGACCGGAGGTGGCGTCAATCTCGCGGTGGAACTCGCCGGCGCGGCGCCCGCCCTGAAATTTGCCTACGATATCACGCGGCGCGGCGGCATCACCGTCACCGCCGGCCTTCCGAACCCCGCGGCAACGCTCGAACTGCCGGCCGTCTCGCTGACGGCCGAGGAACGGACCCTCAAAGGCTCCTATGTCGGCTCCTGCGTCCCGGTCCGCGACATCCCAAGGTTCGCGCGAATGATGCAACAGGGCAAACTGCCGATCGAGCGCCTGATGACCCACCGCATCCGCCTCGACGAGATCAACGAGGGGTTCGAGCGTCTCGCGGCCGGCGAGGCAATTCGACAGGTCGTGGTGTTTTAGCGACCCTGTCGATCAGAGTCCCATCAATGTGCGCCACGGAGGGTGGAAGGCCCGCTACAGCGCCCTCCATCTAACGGAGTCATGGGAAGCAGCGGCCAATGTTGCGCAGCGAATGTCGGGAAGGTCCGCATCAGCGGCGCTGGGACGAGGTGCAGCGAATGGTGGGTTTAGATTCCCTGGTCCGGCGCAACTTTCAACGACCGCTTCCGTGATCTGTGCCGCGGCGCAGAACCCCGCTTGCTGTAGCTGCGAGCGCCACCATTATCATGCTGCAGTTGCATCGGTTGGCCGCCGAACGACCGGAAAGTCCGCACACCGGCCTTTGGTGCCTCACGCAGCGAACGTCGGCTTTCGCCTCATGCGAGCTATGTGCTAAAAGCTCGCATGAGACCTCTGCCGAGATTCCCAACAAAATAAGGGAAAACCGGCACATCCAGAGATCAACGGCTTTCCACATGCGAGGTTTAGGGTCATATTGCCTTAAAAGCCTGCAAGGATTTGCCCATGTCAGCCACCTCCGAGACCACCTGGAACAAGGGCCGTGTTGTGGGCAAAAAGCCACCCCTCACGCCTGACCAGGTGGCACTGATCCGGCTGATCCTGCGCCAAGAGCGCGCCTTGCGCGATCTGGCGCTGTTCAACGTGGCCCTCGACACCAGCTTCCGGGGTTCTGACCTGGTGCGCCTGCGGGTCTCAGACGTAGCCACACCGGCAGGCGTGCGCGAGATCGTGGAAATTCGGCAGAAGAAGACCGAAGCCCGCAATGCACGCCCGGTCCAGGCGCGGCTGTCCTCGGGCACGCGCGACAGTCTGCGCGCCTATCTCGCAGCTTCAGAAAAGCCGTTGCACGGCTGGCTGTTCACGGGGCAGGGGGCACGGTGGTCCCAGTCCCATCTCAGTGAAAGTCAGCTCTGGCGGCTCTTCAAGTCCTGGCTGGAAAAGGCCCGCCTCGATCCCAGCCTCTATGGCCTGCATTCGCTGCGCCGCACCTTCCCGACCCATATCTATCAGCAAACCGGCAACCTGCGCGCAGCTCAGTTGTTGCTCGGCCATGCCAGCATCGAAAGCACCAAGGAATACATCGGCACCGAACAGGCCGAAGCCTTGGAAATCGCGCGCAAGTATCATCTCTGACCCATGCAGACCTATCTCGAAAAACACCTGCCTGCGAAGAATGTCGCCCGGTTCTACCGGATGGCCGTCATGCCCAACCTGTTTGGCGAATGGACGCTCTATCGGGAATGGGGACGGATAGGCCAGGGCGGTCAGGTTCGGATGGATTGGTTCGCGGATGAAAGCCAGGCGGTCGCGGCTCTGATCACACTGGAAGCGTCCAAGCGTCAGCGCGGCTATTGGGTGGAGCCTCAGCAGCTGGCAATGTTTGGGAGAATTTGAAGCCACTATTTACATCTGAATGCGATATGTGTATGTCCTGAGGACATACACATATCGCATTCGTGCCTAATATGCTAAGTGGCATACGATGATGGCCGCTCTTGACATAACGCCGTCCTTACCCCTATGTCCTCAGGACATAGGGGTAAGGACGGCAGATGAATTTTACCGAAGGTATCGAAAAAGCTATAACCGACAAGGACTTGCCGGTCATAACCTTCTACGATTTCTTCGTTCTAGGCTACCATCTGTTTCACAAGAAAGTGCTGAACGGCGAGCCGTTGAAGCGCCTCCCGCACGACTGGGACCAGACACGCGCCAAAAATGCGCTACGTCGCCTTGAGGCCCGGAAGGCGCTTGTCATGGACTCTGACTTCCGATCGGGAGTTTGGCGTGTCACGCAATCAACGAGAGCTGGTTCGGCGGAAGAGGTCGCCTGCATCGCTGATCCCTTCGCCTACGTCTCGCATCTATCTGCCATGCAGCGCTATGGCCTTACTGATCGCAGCCCACAGGCGCTGCACCTGACCACCCCCAAAAGACCCCTTTGGAATGCGCTCCGAGATGAACTTCTTCATAAAGACCTGCCCGATCTGGACCAGATCGAAGCGCCCGTTCTGAACAGGCCCGGCTTCAAGGATACGATCCGTCGCCGACCAATCGTGGTGCATGTGTCAAGCCACCCTTGGACACCGGCCTCCGTGAGTGGTGAGGAAACGCGGATCACTTCGATTGGCCAAACCTTTGCTGACATGCTTGCTGAACCACAGCTTTGTGGGGGCATGCGCCATGTTCTCGATGTCTGGGAAAATGAGGCGGATCAGTGGGTGCCCGAGATTATTGCCGCAATTGATCTCCTCGACAGCAAGATCGCCAAAGTCCGCGCAGGCTATATTCTGTCTGAAGTCATGGACATAGATGATCCGGCGCTGCACAACTGGGAGCAGTTTGCTCAACGGGGCGGATCGCGCAAACTCGACCCTGACGCCGACTATGCCCCTGAATTCTCAGAACGCTGGATGATTTCAATAAATGTCTGACAACGACCCCCACGCTCAAGATAGCAAATTCGACATCGTCGATGTCGATGTTCGCGCATGGGTCGAAGCCGCACGTGCAAACCCAACGCTCTATCGAGATCGCCAGGTTACGGAGATTGTCCTGGGGGCAATCGGCCTAGCCCCCTCACTATCGAAAACACTCGTTTTAAAGGGCGGGGCGGTCATGGCCCTCGCTTTCAAAAGCAATCGGGTCACCGGGGATGTGGACTTCACCTCAATGGCAGAACCCGCCGACCTGACGGAAAAGCTCACCACCGAACTGAATGAACTTTTGCCCAGAACCGCGATCAAGCTCGGCTATCCCGATCTTCTTTGCCGGGTGCAATCGGTGAAGAAAATGCCGCGCGCAGAGAATTTTGAGGATCACGAATTCCCCGCGCTCCGGGTCCGCATTGGCTCTGCCAAGCGTGGCACAGGTGAAGAGGCCCGGCTGGCGGACGGCAAGGCAAGCCGGGTTCTTGATGTCGAGATCAGTTTCCGTGATCAGGTCTATGCCTTCCAGGAGCTGAACCTGCACGGGGCCGGTGTGGCGGTGCGTGCGTTCACCATTCATGAGCTTGTCGCTGAAAAATTCCGTGCGTTGCTTCAGCAACCCGTACGCAAGCGCAACCGGCGACAGGATGTCTATGACATCGCATTTCTGATTGGCGAGCATGATTTCAGCGTCGCTGACAAAACAGCCATCTTGACCACATTGATCGAGAAATGCCGCAGCCGTGGGATCGAGGCCAAGCCAGAGTCCATGGATGACCCGGAAATCAAGCAACGCGCCCAGGCCGATTGGGAAACGCTCGCCCTCGAAATTGGTGACCTTCCGCCCTTTGAAGAGCGCTTTGCTCTCATGCGCGATCTCTATGTTTCGCTGCCATGGGGCAGTATCAAGAAAGCCCTTTAATTCATGAATTTGTTCAACCGTAAGACCCTGAAGCGCCACATCAAAGCCGATCCGATCCCGTCCGACCATTTGGCTGCGCTGGAAGCCTGGGCCGAGCTGATCAGCTCGGGGCGGATTGAACGCCTGAAGGAAACCGCCCTGCATGGGCAGTTCGCCTCCAAGATCGTTGAAGGTGTTCTCGGCTACCACGGCCCGGCTGGTGGCGCAGATTACAACGTCTCAACCGAACAAAATATTCTGCGCGGTAGCGTCGATCTGGCGCTTGGCCGCTTTGGCGGCAAGACGCCTGACATCGTGGCACCATTCGAGCTGAAGGGCGCGGATACCCGCGACCTCGATGCAATCATGCCGGGCCGGAACAAGAGCCCCGTTCAACAGGCGTGGGAATACGCCATGAACGCGCGCGGCGTGAAATGGGTTCTGGTCTCGAACATGATCGAGCTGCGCTTCTACGGTTTCGGGGAAGGCACCTCGGCCTATGAGGAATTCCGCCTCGACCAACTGACAGACCCCTCAGAATACGCGCGCTTCATGCTGCTTCTGTCGGCGGAAAATCTGCTGTCTGGCCGCACGGCTGATCTGCTGAAAGAAAGCCGCCGCGAAGACAAGGACATCACCGACAGCCTGTATCAGGATTACAAGGACCTGCGCCTCAAGCTCCTGAGCGCTGTCCAAAAAGCCGATGCCGCGATCGCGCCCCTCGATGCGATTGCCCTCGCGCAGAAGATCCTCGATCGGGTGCTATTCATCGCCTTCGCCGAAGATACCGGTCTGCTGCCAGACAACACGCTGGAAAACGCCTTCGTCGCGCGTGACGCTTACAATCCCCGCCCCGTCTGGGACAATTTCAAAGGCCTGTTTCGCGCGATTGACAAGGGCAACAGTGATCTGAAAATTCCGCGCTACAACGGCGGCCTGTTCCGCGAAGACGGGGTGATCAACGGGCTGACCATACCCGATGACATTTGCGAAGGGTTCAAGACCCTGGGCGAGTATGACTTCGCCTCCGAGGTCTCGGTCACGGTCCTCGGCCATATCTTTGAACAGTCCATCGCGGACGTGGAACGTCTGCAAGCGATCGCCCGCGGTGAAGAGGAAGAGCCCGAGAAAACCACTGGCACAAGCGGACGGCGCAAGCGTGACGGGGTGGTCTATACCCCCGACTACATCGCGCGCTTCATCGTGGCCGAAACCCTGGGAACGCATCTGCGGGAAATTTTTGAGGACACCTTGCGCGCTCACGCCAAGAAGGGCGCGGATGTCACCGACTACGAAAACATCCCCTGGCGGAAAAAGTCAGCCGAGTTGGAAGCCTGGCAAGCCTATCGCGATCGCCTGAAATCCTTGCGCATTGTCGATCCCGCCTGTGGCTCCGGTGTGTTCCTGATCATGGCCTTCGACTTCATGAAGGCCGAACTGACCCGCGTAAACGACAAGATCAAAGACCTGCTGCCTAAGGCCGAGCATTTTGGCGATCTGCTCAACTATGTCCCCGACAGCGAAGTTCTGACCGACAACCTCTTCGGCGTGGACGTGAACGAGGAAAGCATCGAAATCACCAAGCTGTCGCTCTGGATCAAGACCGCCCGGCGCGGCAAGGTTCTGGACAGTCTGTCGGGTAGCATCCGCGTCGGTGATAGCCTGATCGAGGACAGCAACTTCGCCTATCTCGATCACGCTTTCACTTGGGAAGCAGCCTTCCCCGGTGTCTTTGCAGAAGGCGGCTTCGACGTGGTCCTGGGCAATCCGCCCTATGTGCGGATGGAATTTCTGAAGCTGCTGAAACCCTACCTGGAAAAGCGTTATGAGGTCGTGTCCGACCGGGCCGATCTCTACTGCTATTTCTACGAACGCGGCCTGCGCCTGCTGAAACCGGGCGGGCGCTTGGGCTACATTTCCTCGAACACCTTCTTCAAGACCGGATCAGGCAAGCCCCTGCGCGAATACCTTCTGAAAGAGGCAACCATCGAAAGCGTGGTCGATTTTGGCGACCTGCAAGTCTTCGAGGGGGTGACCACCTATCCTGCGATCCTGACCATGAAACGCGGAGCCGCGCCCAAGGGGCATGAGCTGCGCTTCTGGAAAGTAGATGCCCTGCCGGAAAACAACTTCCTCGCCACTTGGGAAGCCGCTGCCGGCCCATATCCACAAATGGCCTTGGGGGGCGGATCGTGGGAACTGGAAAATCCTGCGCTGCGCGCCCTGCGCGACAAGATCAGGACGGGCAGGAAAACTTTAAAGGACGTTTACGGATCACCGCTCTACGGTATCAAAACAGGCCTGAACGCTGCCTTTGTGATCGACAACGCAACCAAGGAACACCTTTGCGCCAAAGACCCCCGGTCTGCCGAACTGCTGAAACCCTTCCTCGAAGGCAAAGACCTGAAGCGCTGGCGGGCCGAACCGCGCGGCCTGTGGCTGATCTACATCCCGCAACGTCGCATCAATATTGACGACTATCCGGCTATCCGCGATTGGCTGTTGCCGTTCAAAGACAAGCTGGAAAAGCGCGCCACAAAACAAGAATGGTTCGAACTACAGCAAGCACAAGAAGCCTATGCGCCACATTTTCAGCCACCCAAAATTGCCTATGGTCATTTCCAAGACCAGCCGATCTATTCCATGGAAACGACAGGGGCATATTCCAACAACAAGACCTACTTCATCCCAAACGGTGGCTGGGACTTGTTGGCTGTTCTGAACTCGAGAGTTATCTGGTTTGATTTTTGTTCAAGGACCACTGCCGTTCGAGGTGGGTGGCGCGAAGCAACCGCGCAGCATGTGGAAAAGCTCCCCATGCCGGTCATCCCAGATAATGCAAGAACCGAACTTTCTCGTCTGGCCAACGTAGCGCAAAAGTCTGCTGAAAATCGCCTCGCCCTGCAAACGGCCCTGACGCGCCGGATTCCCGATCTCTGCCCGCCTGAACGTGAACCCAAGCTGACAACCCGGCTTCAGGAATGGTGGACCCTGCCCGACTTCGCCACTTTCCGCGCCGAGGTGAAGAAGGTGTTCAAGGCCGACATCCCGCTGGCCGATCGCTCCGACTGGGAAGACTGGATCAACCGTGACCGCGCCGAGATCGCCCGCCTGACTGCCGAAATCGCCCAGGCTGAAGCCCAGATCGACAGCATTGTCTATGACCTGTTCGACCTGACCGAAGACGAAATCGGGCTGCTAGAGGCGGCAATCTAACCGGCGCGCACACAGATTGTTGCCAAAATGCAACAATTAGAGGAGCAAGAGAACAATAGAAGAACTCACGCTTGCAATTTGGTAAATTTTCTGTTAAAATAAAAAACGGACCGAACCCTTTTGGGGCCGGTCCTTTTCCGTAACCGCAGTGCGATTCGGCTTAACTGTCAAAGGGTATGTCCCATGAAGAGGAACACCCGTCAAGCAAAATCGTACTGCACCAGCGTCATGAAAGGACGTAAATGCAGTATACAATGCAAATTTTTGAGTACGAGGACAATGATCAGTTTCGTGTGATCGACCATAACGGTGAGCCTTGGTTCGTCCTCGCCGAAGTCTGTAAAAAGCTTGGCATCGTCAACACCGGGGACGCAGCATCCAGCCTGGATGAAGATGAACGAATGACTATCGGTATTACCGATAGTCAAAAGGGTACGCGTGGCGGCGCACGCCAGATGACCATCATCAACGAGTCTGGTCTTTACTCTCTGGTCTTAAGGTCCAGGAAGCCTGAGGCTAAGCGGTTCAAGAAATGGATCACCTCAGAAGTCCTTCCGAGCATTCGGAAAACCGGTTCCTATGGTGGTCACGTTCCTGCGTTCATCAAGCGCCACAACGCGAACTGGAATCGCGTGAACGTTGGCTACTTTTCAGTGATCAATGAACTGGCAGTCAGGGTGTGGGGTCGCCTCGAAATGGTCGGTCACATGATGGCAGATTATGCACCCAACGGAACTCAAAACCGGCCCGAAAACAGTGTGGGAAGCCTTTTCGCAAAATGGCTCGACACGAACCATCCCCACCTAAAGAATACTCATTTGATGTATTCACACAAGACAGATGAATGGGAGGGGCCTGCAAGACAGTACCCAAACAGCATGTTGCCGCTGTTCATCGAATTCGTTGATAATGTTTGGATTCCCGAGCATTCAGAGCGTTATTTCAACACTCGCGACCCAGCGGCGCTGCCCCATCTGCCCAAGCTGCTACCAGCGAAGGCGGCTTAAGATCGTTCGCCCCTTTGGGGGCGTCTGCGCGAAGCGCCGGGCCTGTCGGCGGGTGGCCTTTAGGTTGCCCGCCGACAGGTCACCCTGAAACCGTCCCCGTCCAGGATCAGATCACAACGGAACAAAGCCCCCGCCTGCTGACGGGGGCCTCGATCATTTCGGCGGTGCAGGCTGTTACTCGGCGGCCATCCGGTCGGCCTGCGCGGTGCGCTCCATGATGTAATCCACGGCCTTTTGAGCTTCAGACGCAGCGCGGAATATTGCGCGGCTGTCTTCCTTCATCGCGGCAAGCCACCCCTCGACATAGGCGGCGCTCTGGTCGAATTCAGGCTCCACCCCGATCTGTGCGCAAAGCATGCAGTTTCCGATTTCCGCGACCAGCTCCTCGAACGCATAGGCCTTGCGGTCATTGAACCGGCCCAAGCGGTCAAGCCGCTTTGTCGCCCCTGTCCAATGGGCGTTATGCCGACATCGGCATAATTCTCATAATGCCGAGCTTCGGATTATGCCGCGCCGATCCGAACGACCAGTTGCGTTTCAGTTAGATCGGCGCGGCGTGTCGGCATAATTCAGAGCGCTTCGAGGAATGCTAAGAGTTCGTCACCGGGTCGATATCGTCCACTCGTCTGGTCAACCGGCTTGGTCAGCGCCATCGCTCTTTCCTTAAGTTCGATATCGGCGTGGATGTAGACCTGCGTCGTCTCAATCGATTCATGGCCCAGCCAAAGGGCGATAATCGTTCGGTCCACACCGCTCTGGAGAAGCTGCATTGCAGCGGTGTGGCGCAAGACATGGGGTGTGACGCGCTTCAATCTGAACGTCGAGCTGGTCGAGGCGACGGTGGCCGCATGTTTCCGAACAATTCGCTCAACCGCATCTCTGCTGAGCGGTCTGCCGCGGATGGTTGCGAACAGGGGTTCCCTGGGCTCAGCCCCGACCTGTGCAAGCCATGCCTTCAATGCATCCCGACTGTCTGTCCGAAGCGGCGTTGCGCGTTCTTTCCGGCCCTTGCCCATGCATCTGAGGTGCGCTCCGGTGCCAAGCTCGACATCGCCAATGCGAAGGCCAATCAACTCCGATACCCGCAGGCCTGTCTGAAGCATCGTGAGGAGCAAAACCCGATCCCGCCGACCAAACCAGGTCGTCTGGTCAGGTGCCTTAAGCAGGGCCTCCATCTCGTCACGGGTCAGGAAGTCCACGACGCGTTTTTCATGCCGTTTGGAGGGCATCGCCAGCACCTTCTGGCAATGATGCAGCAACTGGGGTTCACAGCCCGCGACATATTTGAAGAACGAACGGATCGCTGCTAGCCGCGTGTTCCGGCTTCGCGCGCTGTTGCCTCGTTCATCCTCGCAGAACGTCAAAAACCGCCCGATGATGTCGGCATCGATGTGGGCCACATGCAGCTCAGTCGGCGGCAACCTGGTCTCTGCTGTTGCGTATTTCAGCAAGAGCCGGAAGGTGTCGCGATAGCTGGCGATCGTGTTTGGGCTGGCCTGCATCTGGGTCAACAGCCGCTCGGTGAAGAACCGTTGCACGTAGATGGGCAATGGATAGGTCGCGATCATGATGCGCCCTCCAGTACCCGTCGTTCGGCCCGCGCCGCGGCCAACTGCATCAGCTCGGGCACGGCCTCGATATACCAGAATGTGTGCTTTGGCTCGGAATGGCCGAGATAGGTGCTGAGCTTGTACATTTCGGCCTCGATGTCCCGGCCATCGCGGAACCAGTCCAGGATGGTGTGGACGGCAAATGTGTGCCGCAAATCATGGATGCGTGGCCCATTGCCGTGTCGATTGAAGGATTGCGGGGATCGTAGGCCGGTGTTTCTGCTGGCCAGCGCGAAGTTGTAGCGTGCCCCGCAATCTCCCGCCGGTTCGCCATCTTCTTTGATGAAGAACGCCGACGACTGGTGCGCGACCAGCCGATCCCGCAACTCGGCATAGTGGGCGAGCCGATGGGCGGTGTCACCGTTGACGGGCAGCTGCCGATCTTTACCATTCTTCGTGTTTCTGAGCGTTAGCACGGCACGGTCAAGATCGACGTCCTGCTGATCGAGAGACAAAGCTTCGTTCACCCGCATGCCCGTCACCGCGATCAAGCCGAACAGGGTCTGCCACAAAGCGGCTCGGAGGCCATAGGGTGACGGCAGCCGACCGGCCTCGGCGACAAGTTCCGCGATCTGCCTGGGCGCGTAAATATACGGCACCCGTCGTCGGTATCGGCCTGTGACAAGCTGGCTGGACGGGATTTCGGTCTGATCATCGTGCTCCGCAAGCCAGAAGGCGAACCGGCGCACCATACCAAGGCGATGAGACCAAGTGTTGTTGTCCGCGCTGCCGTAGTTTGCCTTCCAATCAAGGAACAAGGGCGTCGAGATGATTTGGGACCCGTTGTCGTCGGCAAAGCTGACGAACTTGCGGAGAACCCGTTCATCGAAGGATAGATCAAAACCCATCGAACGCCGAAGAACCAGATACTCGTCAAGTCGTTGAGAAAGCGTCTTCATTGTATTTTCTCCGCCGTCGGCCAGGGACGCGAGATCGAGCGCAAAGCATCGACATCATGTTGCGCATAGATTGTCGTGGTCATTGCAGATCGGTGTCGCAGCACATCCCCGATCTCGGCCAGCGACGCACCTTTTCGCAGCATGTCGGTGGCTAGGCTGTGCCGCAGAATGTGCGTGCCGATATAGGCTTGCGGCGGACTAATGCCGGTCGCGTCATAGGCATCCCGCAAAATCCAGCGAAGGATCTGCGCGTCCTTGAACCTCTTGAACGGCGGTTTCACCGACACGAACAGCGCGCGGTCCGTGCCCCGGCGCTCATTCTTGATGTAATCGACAATCGCCTCACCAACCTCCGCCGACATCGGCATCCGGTCGTGCAACTGCCTCTTGCCGCGGATCAGGATTTCACCAGCACGCCAGTCGATATCGTCCAGTTCTATCGCCGTCACCTCTGGGGGCCGAAGGCCCAGCCGGGCGATCAGCATCAGCATTGCATAGTTGCGTCGGCCCGTTTTCTTGTGGCCGCGCACCACCTCAATGAGCCGGTTGACCTGTTCCGGCTCCAGATACCTTGGAATACCTGTCGGCTTCGGCTGCCGTGCCTTTGGCACAGCGTTGCTTAGGTTTCGCTCCGTCTTGCCGCTCCAGAACAGGAACTGGAAGAGGTTGCGCAGATGTGACGGACCGGTCTTGTCGCGTGGCGCGTTTTGCGCCTCCCGCAGTCGAAGGATGAACCCGGTGATGTCACCGGGTTTGATCGTATTCAGATCACCCAGACCGGTGCTGAACTTCGCGGTCAGGAACCGGTCACAAAACCGCAGGCAGTGATAGATCGTGTCCTCAGACAAGCCGCGCTGACTGCGAAGATAGGCTTCGTATTCACGTTTCAGCACCGCCCTCGGAGACATGTCGAGCGGCGGTTCTGAGCGTGGCGGTGCGCCCGCGTTTTCAATGAGATAATCCCTGAACCGATTGATGCGGTAGCGACAGTGTTTTTGGTCTCTCGCAGAAGCCGCACTGATGATCGGCGTCGCCAGTTGGTCCATACGATCATCGGTCAGATCAGTGGGATAGACATTTGCCTCCAGCATCGCCCCCCAAATCGTCTCGGCTGTGGTCCTGTAATTGGCGATGGAACGGAGACCGTATCCCTCCGCCTCGATCTGTAGGGCAAAGCGACCGGCATGGCTGCCAGCTTTCAGTTTCCGCGTCGTCGTTTGGTCTGGGTGCGTATCATTTTCCATGAGTGTTTCCTTCATGTGGTTGAAGGTTCCACCTATGGCAGATCGCCACACTTACATGGCGGTCCTGGACTTCAGTCTTATGCAGCCGGAAAACGACAAGAACCGTAGGAAACAAGCCCTCGTCCGAACAAGTGCGGCATAATCCGAAGCGCGGCATTATGGGTCAGCTCATGCGCCAAGGTGCCGTAATATCCTGCGGCCCTGTGAAAGGTCGCGATCGGCGGCATGTGGATGCGGTCGGTCTTAATGTTGTAATAGGCGCGCGGCTCCTCGGTGCTGTCGATCTGCGCGCCGCTCGCGGCAAAGAATGCCTCCAACGCGGGGTCGGCCACGGTGCTAAGATCACGGGGCGGATCGGGCAGGATGTAGAATTCAGTGGGCAAGCCCTCGATCTGGTCGGCGTTGAACACGCGGTAGGCCTTGGCATAGGGGATCTGACGCTCCTCGCCGTTTTCGTCCTCGCGCTCGACGGTGCCGTATTTCACCACGGTGGCGGATTTCTCACCCTTGCGGACATGCCCCCCAAGCTCCTTGGCCTGATTGAACGTCATCCAGCGGGCTGAGCTGTAGTCCTTGGCCATCGCCGTGGCCCAAAGCATCAGGATGTTGATGCCCCGATAGGCTTCGCCGTTGAACCGCTCGGGCAAGCTGACCGATGCACCACCACCCGTCCACGGCTTGCGCCAGGGCGGTGTTCCCGCCTCGATCTGCGTGATGATCTGATTTGTGACATGGGAATAAACGTCAAACTTCTCTGCGGTCATTTGTGACCCTCCTTCGCGTGACGCGGTCCGGGTCTTCCCCCCTTTCCGCCAATGGGCGGGCCTTCCTGTTCTGATCTTTGGAATGCCCATGCATTCCGAAGGGCAGAGCAGGTAAGGGCAAAGCCCGTCCTGCGGCCCGGCGGGGCCGTGACAACCGGGTGGAGGGCGTGAATTTGGGAGGGAACCGCGCGCCTGCGCGTGGGAGGAACCGGAATTCTCGACCGGAACCGACGCCACAGGCGGCGCTTGCCGGTTTTCTCGGACCTGACAGGATGGCAGGCGGATCAACAGAATTTGGAAACTGTCAGGGTTGGGGTGAGCGGGCGTCAGCCCGTCGATCCCCTGCCCTGTCTATCGCTCATAGCGAGACCGGCGCACCGCCGGGATCACAGCTGCGAAGAGGCTACATAAAGCCAACAACCTTGTTTTGCTCAAAATAGTAACGATCCCGAGCAGGCTTGATATCCAAAGCAGTGCCGAACGGATGCGCCTGAAGCGCTAGTGCGGGCCAGCCCTCATCATCACGCACCGGGAAGTACGTCACAATAATTTCATCGTCAGCGGTCAACATGCTTGGAATATCGTTCCAACGCAGAAGCGGCGCGTCCGTGATTTGCCCCTTGGCATTCTGGACAACCTGGCCTGCCAGCGTTTGTTGCCATGCTTGGATTTCATCATCCGTCTCAAGTAACACGAAATCCGGTCTGGGATCAGGCGACAACGACGGGTCTTTCACCCGAAATGCATAGATCGTCGGCAATGCCCCTTTCGGGGTCCCATCCGGCGCTTGATACAGCATGGTGTCGTAAACGTCCGTGTACTTGGGAAGCGGATGCGTTTTCTTTTCTTGTTTTTTGAAGAGGCCAAACATTAGGAAACCGTACCAACCGAGATGGTCTTCAAGCCCTTTGGCTGGTCGCGCCCTTCCCCTTCGAACGATGCGGGAACAGCATCAATTCCGATATCCCAAAGGGCTGCAAGCAAGCCACCTTTGGCAACCATGTCGGCAGCCTCTTGACCGTAGGCGGCAACAAAATCATCGGTGGTCGCGAACACTTGTGGGCTATTGTCCGCAATGCGCTGCGCCATTGATTTTACGACAGGCTTGTCCTTGTGATAGCGATCTTCAAACACTGTGTGGTTCCTTTCAGTTTTTAACGTTCTCTGCCTCTATCGCGATCGCGGCCCTGCCCACGCTCGGACACACTATCCCGCCCGCGACCGAGAATGTCATCCCGCCGCCCATGGTCACGGCCCTCGCCGTCACGAACGACAATGTCCCGTTCTACCGCAGCCGCATCACGCTTCTGTCCGATATCGCGCGCACGCCCAAGGATGGCGTCCCGACGATCTCGGTCTGGATCGTCAGGCGCAACCCTCTCGCGCCCGACATCCGGCGCTTGCACTTCAGGTCGATCAACATCGCGCCCCACCACTGCCGCTCGGCGCGCGTCCATATCGCCACCCCGCTCGGCACCAGCCTGCGGCCTCTCAACCTCGCCCATAACCCTCTCCTTGATCCGTGACATCGCCGCCTCGGCGCGGCCCCAAAGCTGATCCAGCCGCTCACGCGCGGTGGCAATGAAGGCGCGCCCCCGCTCCATCAGCTCAAGCCGCAATTCCAACTGCCGCCAGCCCAGCTCCTGGCGCTGTGCATTGCGCGCCTGCGCCGCACGGAAAGCCTCGCCGCGCTCCGTGACGATCCCGCGCGTTTCCTGAGCATTGGCCGATGGCCCGATTTTCGGCTCGGGCTCGCGGCTGAGCTCAACCACCTTCTTCTCGTGCTCAAGCGCAATCTCTTCCTGCCCGCCCTCGCGCGCCCGCTCGACCTGTTGTTCGGCCTCAGACCGCTGAACATCGAGCGACCGATGATCGATCCGCTCCGACCGCCCTGCCCGCTCAAGGGCTGTGTTCGCATCCCGCGCCCAGGCTTCGCGCCAGCCCATCAGCAGGTCCGGCGCATTCCAGCTGCGATCTTTCTTGCCGAACCCCTCGCCAGTCAGCTCGCGCATCGTCAGCATGACATGCGCATGGGGCTGACCGTGACCATCACGGGCCTTGCCCTCGTGAATGGCCACGTCCGCGATCATGCCGCGATCGACAAATTCTTGCTGTACGAACCCGCGCAACAATTCCAACCGCTCGCCTCGATCAAGCTCGCGGGGAAGAGCCACTTCGATCTCGCGGGCAAGCTGAGCATCGCGGCGTTTCTCGACGGCTTCGACCGCGTTCCAGAGCTGGTCGCGATCGCGCATCCAGTCTGGCGCACTCTCTGGGGCCATGATCTCGGAATGCACGACCCCGCCTTTGCGGGAATAGTCGTGCTCCAACCCCTGCCGGTCATCCCGCAGCCGCCCAGCCGTCCGGTAGGCGGCGGCTGCGACCGATGACCGGCCACCTGCCCGGCTGATCACTTTTGCACTGAGATGATAGATCGCCACGCTTGGGACGCCTCTCTTCAAAACAGGGTCCAGCGCCTGGTTGCGCTGGTCGGGAGCGCGAGGGTGAAACCCTCGTTCAGGCGGCATCGCCGCCTTGGGGGGAAGCCGTCCGGCGCGGGGGTTTACCCCCATGAGGACGCGCACGTTGTCGAAGACAATGTATAAGCGCGCATTTAACTCTTTTCAACCTATCAATCCGCCACTACATTCGCCCCCATTATTGCCGAGGTTGCTCCATGTCCCAAAGCCGCCATCCCGACGCCCGGATCAAAGAACTGGCCGAGAAGAAAGCCCAGCTCGACGCCCAGATCGCAGCGCTCGATGCCCGGCGGCGTCTCTCCGAAAAGAAAGACGAAGACCGCCTCAAATGGCTCCTGGGCACTTTGGTCTTCGACCGTTTGAGCGCCGAACCTGCTCTTCAGAGCATCGTGCGGCGCGATCTGCCAGACCGCCTCACCCAGCGGGATCGCGACCGGGGGCTCTGGCAGATTCTGTTTCCTGACGCGCAAGAGGACCGGTCATGAGTTTTGTTTTGGAAGCCCGCCACTGGGTGATCATGATCGGCGCTGTGATCGTAGCCGCTGCCGCCCTGATCCTCGCTCCGCAAACGGTCGCGATCTACCCGGTGACGACCTATGCCTTCCCGATCATCGCCGTGGCCACCATCCTCGACACCCTCGGAACCGCCGCAGAGCGCCACAGGACACCGCTGAAGCTTCTCGCATGGCTCTGCCTGTGCGCTGCCACCCTCACAGCGCTGACGCCCCTCAGAGGCCCGCTCAGCGACATGCTGACGACTGTCCAGGCATGGACGGGCGCTGGCTGGCCCCTCCCCCGTGCCATTTGGGAAGGGCTCAAGGGGCTGGCGCGGTATTCTGATCCGCAGAAACAGGCCATGGCGATCTCCTTCGCGCTTGGGGCCTTTGGAGTGGCTGTCGCTGTCAGCACCCCGCTGGTGGCGATCTTCAATCCACGCATTGGCCGCAACCGCAAATCGCGCACGGGCCCGTGGCAAGCGGGATGGATGGACCCGCGTGACGTGGCCCAGCTTGTGCGCAACAAGACCGGCCTGCCCCTCGCCCTGCACAAGGGCAAGCTCCTGCGCTACGTCAAGAACGATGCGAAGGGATGGCGCGGCGGGCATCACCTCGTCGTCTCCGGCACACGGGGCGGCAAGGGCGTCAGCGCCGTGATCCCGGCGATCCTCGATCACCAGGGGCCGGTCGTCGTCCTGGATATCAAGGGCGAGAATTTCGCGGTCACGCGGCGGCACCGCGAAGAGCTTGGGCGCAAGGTGGCAGTCCTCAACCCCTTCGGCCTCGTCGAAGACGGACAGGATCAGTTCAACCCGCTCGACTACATCCGGCCCCATGAGCTGGCGCGGGACGTGGCCCTGGTTGCGGACGGCCTGGTCAAACCCGAACAAGGCGACGGGGCGCATTTCTCGGAAATGGCCCGCCAGCTGGTCGCGGCGGCGATCGAAGTGATCGTGACGCAGGAAGAGCCGAACCGGCGCAACCTGATCGCCGTCGCCGACCTGCTTCTGTCCGCAAACCTCGACGGCACGCTTGAGGCCTGGGCTGAAAACGCCGACCTTGTCGGCCACCGCCCTGCCCAGACTGCCGCCACGATCCTGCGCGCAGGTGACAGAGAACGAGGATCGATTCAGACGGCGGTCTCAAAAGCTTTTGAGTGGATGCAGTCCGACAACATGCGCCACTTCCTGGCCGGGTCCAGCTTCCGTATGGATGATCTTCTCGATGACCAGGTCGATCTCTTCATCGTGGTTCCGCTCGATCAGGTGGATAAGCAAGCGATCTTCATGCGCCTGTTCATCAACCTCGTGCTGGGCACGGTCGTGCGCCAGGACGGGCGGCGGAAGGTCAAGGCCCCGATCCTGCTGGTTCTCGATGAATTCGTGCGGATGGGCCGTATGGAGCAGATCATGAACATCGCCAACGTCGCCGCAGGTGCTGGTGTTGAAGCGCTGTTCGTTACCCAAGATACTGGTCAGGTAGAAAAGGCCTATGGGCCAAACGATGCCCGTTCGATCTTCGGTTCCTGCATCACCAAACGCGTCTTCAACCTCAACGATATCGAAACCGCCGAATGGGCAGCGCGCCACCTCGGGGAAAGCACTGTCTATTCTCAGCAAATTCGAGAGGGTAAGGCCCCGAACGAGGGTCGGGATTTTTCCTACTCGGAACAGCGTCAGAAGCTCATGACGGCTGAACAGATTACGGGCATGAAGGCAGATGATCTGCTGCTGTTGGTGGGTAACCGCAACCCGCTCAAGGCTAAGCAGAACCTGTACTTCAAGACCAGGGCCTATGCTGGAAAGTTCGACTCTAACCCTTTGCATTGAGGGCAAGTGCTAAAGTTATCCACAGGCTTAGGTGTTAAATATGGGTTAGATTCAGTGTTAAGCTTTGCAAAATCCTCGCAAGCTATTGAAACATTAAGACGATTTCTGATGTGCTGTGTGTGAAAGTACGATAAAGCGTGTGTGAAAGTACGATGGAGCGTGGGCAAAAGTACGAAGCTGCCTCGCGTGGGTGAAAGTACGAATAGGCATGGATTTCCAGCTCCCCCCGCCTTACTGTGGGTGAAAGTACGAAAGGCATCCCTGTGTCCGATGAAGCCGTAATCAATCGCTCTCCTCTTCTGCCGGATCGCTATCCGCAGGGTGACTTCTTCGTCTGCGACATCTTCGATGCCGTTCCCAAGGCTGACATGGCCTCGATGGAACATCCGATTTTTTCACTTTCTACCAAGCCGGATACCCGCGTCAGGGAGTATGAGCACAACGGCATCAAGATCGCGATCAAGCCGTCTGTGGATGGGTTGGCGACTGTCCATGACAGAGACATTCTGATCTACTGCATCAGCCAGCTGATGACGGCCATCAATGATGGCAAGGAAGTTTCCCAGACTGTCCGGTTCCGCGCTTTCGACATGCTGGTAGCCACAAACCGCAATACCGCAGGATCTGGTTACGCACAGTTGAAGGCTGCTCTTGAGCGCTTGGCCGGAACGCGGATCAGCACTAACATCGTGACCGGGGGCAAGGAAATCTTCCGAACCTTCGGCCTGATTGAGAGTGCGGAAATTGTAAGGGAAACCCGTGATGGCCGTATGCAAGAGGTTGAGATCAAGCTGTCGGACTGGGTATTCAACGCGATAAGGTCAAAAGAGGTCCTGACGCTGCATCGCGATTACTTCCGCCTGCGCAAGCCCCTCGAGCGGCGCATCTATGAACTGGCCCGAAAACACTGTGGAGCGCAGAAGGAGTGGCGGATCAGCTTGTCGCTTCTGCAGAAGAAGTGTGGATCGAATTCGACCCCGCGAGAGTTCAGGCGTCTGGTCCTGAACATCGTACGCGAGGATCAGGAACACGACCACATGCCCGACTACGCCATCGCTTATGATGAACGGGAGGACATGGTGACCTTTTCGAACCGTCAGAACGTGAAAGTGGTCCTGCCCCGTGCGATCGCGCCCCAGCTTGATCCTGACGTCTACGAGACAGCGCGGATGCTCGCGCCCGGCTTTGATATCCACTATCTTGAACGCGAGTGGCGCGAGTGGCTTCCAGAGACGCCGCGCAACCCGGAGGCAGCCTTTCTGGGGTTCTGCCGGAAGTGGATGCAGAACCGGAAAAATACCGGATAATTTTAAATACCGGATTTTTCTTTATAGAGCGCCCAGGCCTCCTCAATCAGAACACCTTGCTGCACCCCCCTGCGCTTCGCCTCGTTGGCGATTTCTTCAGAGATACCAGGCAAGACCTTGGCATGAATTTGCCCTGTCCGAGGGCTTGGCTTGCGCCCACGACGCTTCTGGCCGTCGCGCGCCACGAACCCAAGCTCCTCCCCTGCCCGCTCGGCCTTCTCGATAGCCTGCGGGCTGCGGTCCTTCTCCCGGCTTTTCAGGCGGCCAAGGTCGATGTTGAAGGCTTTGCCGTCCGACATGTCAGATCCCCTCTGCCAAGCGTTTGTACACAGCCTGGGCAAACAACGCTGCGTTCTCGATGGCTCCGTCCATGTTTCCCTGCGCAGGCATGTTTCGTAGGTCTCCGCCGAACTCGAAGAGGGCAGAAAAAGCCGCACGCTCCATAAGAGGCGGGTCGATCAGGTCCACACCCTGAGCTGCCAAGGACTCGGCGATGCCAGTGTGCTGTTTGGAACGGATAGCCTTGGTCATGGTGAAGACCACCGCATGCTGGATCTTACGATCCAGCGCCTCTTCCTCTTCGGCAATCAGCTGGAGTGCGCGCACGCCGATCGTGGCGTCCAGTGTTGTCGCGCGCATAGGCGTAATGACGAGGTCCGCTTGCGAAATTGCCCGCGAAACCAATCGAGAGGCTACACCCTCAAGGTCTACGACCACGATTTGACCATCAGTGTCGTGCTGCTTGATAGTCCTGACGATGTCAGACTCCGTCACGTTGGACAGCACATTGATCCGCTCGGGTAGGGGGGCTCGATCAGCCCAGAGCGTCAATGAATGGTTGGGGTCACAATCCAGCATTACGACACTTGCACCAGCATGGGCCAGCTCAGTCCCTAGCAAGATGGCAGCGGTCGACTTCCCAGCACCGCCCTTTGGCGACGCGATCACTACAGTGGGCATGGATGACTCCCGATTATCCAATAATTATAGTAACCGGATTTTTTAAAATATCCAATAATTTTTATTGGCAAGCTCACGGGAGGCCAATGAGCGCCGGACGGGAGGCTCCTCACGCGGCAAGCCTACGCCTTGCCCCCGAGGGCATTGCCAAGTTGGGTAATTGTGGGCGCAAAGGGGGGCGAAGCGTGAGCGCTTATGCGTTCATCTCGAGCGCATAGTCGTTCCACAGGCTGAAGGCGTCAGCCCGTGCGTGGCGGTATGAAGATGCGGTGAGACGATAGCGGCGGGGACGGAAGAGGGTGTTGATCTGGTCATGGGCGGCGAGGAATCTCTGCGCCTGTCGTTGGGACTTGAAGCGTCCCATGATCTTCTCTCGCCGTCGCGTTGGTCTGTGTGAGCCCTCGACCAGGTTGTTCAGCCCCTTGTGTGCCCTGTGGTCGGCGTCGGGAGCCAGGTTCCGGATTGGCTTGAAGTAGCTGCGCAGCTTGTCGGTGATCATCACACGCGGCTGGCCGAATTGCGCGATGAGCCTTGCCAGAAAGCGCCTCGCGGCTCTGGCGTTCCGGCGGGTTTGCACGAGGATGTCGAGCGTGTGGCCATTGGCGTCAACCGCCCGCCAGAGCCAGTGTTTCCTGCCGCGTATCGGGATGACGACCTCGTCCAGATGCCACGACACAACAACTTGGCAATGCCATCCTAAGAGTCTAAGAGGCGCCGGTGCGCACAGATCGTCCGTTTGGTCGCGCTGCACGGGCTGAACATGCTGGGGAACAGGGAAGTGGAGAAGCTGCGCCAGAGGGCCACGGCCTGACGGGACTTCCGACGGCGCCCCCTCGCGGGCGCCGTTTTCCTTTGCGCAGACCGGGCATGCGGGAACCGGTCTGCCGGGCCACCGTTGAGGGGGCAACGCAACGGAAAGAAAGGAAGACCGGCATGGCCGTCAATCTCAAGGGACTGAAGGACAACGCCCGCAAGGCCGCCATCGAGGAACTGCAGGCCTGCATGTCCGACGGGCTGTCGCTGTCGATGGCGCTGAAGCAGGCGCACTGGAACCTCAAGGGGCCGAACTTCATCGCGGTCCACGAGTTGCTGGACGCGGTCAAGGCGCGGCTGGACCCCAATATCGACGACATGGCCGAACGCATCCAGCAGCTTGACGGCACGGCCAAGGGGACCGTCGAGACGGTGGCGCAATCGACGAGCCTTGACCCCTATCCCACGGACCTGAGCGCCAGCGACGACCATCTGCGCCAGATCTGCGAGCGGATGCGCGCCTATGGCGGGCGGGTGCGCGACGGAATCGACACGGTGGGCGACGCCGGCGACCAGGACACGGCGGACCTGCTGACCGCGGCCTCGCGGCAGGCCGACAAGGACCTGTGGTTCCTCGAAAGCCACCTCGAGAAATAGGCTTTCGCGAACGGCCCCGCCCTCAGCGGCGGGGCTTGCCCTTCCAGGTGTCCAGCCAGCTGCGGAACCGCCGCCGCGTCTGGCGGCCCTGCGCCCCCGCCCTCGCCCGCGCCGCATCAGTGCGGGCATCGACCCGGTCCCACGCCCGGTCGGCCCGCCGGACCGCGGGATCCACGGTGCGTTCGCGGAGATTCTGCGCAAGCTCGCCTCCTATCCACGGCAGAACGAACTCGCGACGGCCCTGCGGGAAGTCGGCCGCGTCGAGCGCACGTTATTCATGATCGACTGGTTTCTGGATGCCGATCTGCAACGCCGCGCCCAGATCGGTCTCAACAAGGGTGAAGCGCATCATGCGCTGAAACGCGCCATCAGCTTCCATCGCCGGGGCGAAATCCGCGACCGTTC
>SXGR01000292.1_pt1 | contig 21489 bp, 17 predicted proteins | sample 3174711 | NCBI WGS metagenome assembly SXGR01 (sample SAMN11356860, study PRJNA531348) | freshwater metagenome | isolation source: freshwater sample F1-60 | place: China: Fuxian Lake, Yuxi | collected 2017-12-25 | reverse complement strand
TCATGATTGCGTCAGAGGTTCTTCTTAAATAATCATCATTACGATGTAACCGATTGTTGATCAGTCGAATACTGATGACTTTGGAGCGAACTCCTGGCTAGTTGAGGAGATGTACGAGCGCTACCGCGACGAACCCGAATCGTTGTCAGTGGCGTGGCGCGAGTTTTTCAGTGATTACAAACCTGTCGGTTCGCCAAAGGCTGACCCGACGGGTGAGCTGATTAGACCGATTCTTGACGAGTCGCCTGAGTATGTACTAGAAAGTTTTTCTGCGCCACCGGTAGCTGTGACAAAACTAAAATCGAAAACTGAGAAAGTTGTTTCTGGCAACGGCAAGTCGGCGATCAAGGATGAGATTTCGCCAGAGGCGCCACCGCGTGCGCCGCGACCTTTTGTCGCTATTGAATCTGTCGAGCAAAAGCCCCTAGAGACTGTCGAACCAGAGCCGCTGCGCGGTGCGTCGAGTGTGATCGCCGTAAATATGGAGGCAAGCCTCGCGGTGCCGACGGCGACGAGTGTGCGCCAAGTGCCGGCAAAACTTCTCGAAGTGAACCGCAAAGTAATCAACGGCTATCGCGAAAGAAGCGGAGAAAGCAAGATTAGTTTCACGCATTTAATTGGTTATGCGATCGTGCGCGCGGTCGCAGACGCCGTGCCGAATATGAAACATGTTTATATGGTCGACGAACAAGGCAAACCACAGATCAAAAAGTTCAACCGTGTGAACATGGGCTTGGCAGTTGATGTTGACAAAGGTAAAGGTCAACGCAGTTTGGTGGTGCCTGTCCTACGCAATGCCGACACCCTTGATTTCGCGGGTTTCTTGCTGACCTACGAGGACATAATCCGCAAGGTTCGAGCCAACAAGTTGACACTCGAAGATTTTCAGGGTGCAAATGTCAGTTTGACCAACCCAGGCACGATTGGCACGCAAATGTCGGTGCCGAGATTGATGGCCGGTCAAGGTTTGATTGTCGGCGTCGGCACGATTGATTATCCGGCCGAGTTTCAAGGCAGCGATGAGCGTGCACTCGGAAGACTGGGCGTGTCGAAAGTCGTGACTATTACGAGCACATATGACCACCGCATAATTCAAGGGGCCGAAAGCGGGATGTTCTTGAAATATGTGCATGAGTTGTTGATCGGCGAGCACAATTTTTATGCCGATGTGTTCAGCAGTCTTGGTGTGCCGTATGAATCGGTGAAATGGCGGGATGATTCAAACTCGCTTGATAGCGAAGATGCCTTGCTCGAAAAACAAATGCAGATTGCGACGCTGATCCGAGTGCATCGCGTACGCGGACATTTGATAGCCGATCTTGACCCGTTGCATTGGCGTGCCCCGCGAATGCCACGAGAACTTGACCCAGCCACATATGGCCTCACCGTTTGGGACCTGGATCGCGAATTTTTGACTGGTGGCGTCGGCGGTGTCAGTCGTGCGACCCTTGGCGAATTGTTAGGTGTGTTGCGAGATGCATATTGCCGCACGATTGGCGTTGAATATATGCACATTCAAAACACCGACGAACAAAAGTGGATTCAAGAACATTTCGAAGGTGTCAAGCGCAACGACTTTGCAGTTGACAAGATTCGTGTGCTTGAAAGGCTTAACGCAGCCGAAGCATTCGAGCGCTTTTTGTCCACAAAGTATGTCGGTACGAAACGGTTTGGTCTCGAAGGTGCAGAATCGGCGATACCGATTCTTGACAAGATTTTGAATCTCGCCGCCGATGCAAAAATGGACGGCACGGTCATCGGCATGGCCCATCGTGGTCGGTTGAATGTGTTGGCTAATGTCGTCGGCAAAGAATACGACCAGATTTTTCAAGAGTTCGAAGGGTATGTCGACCCGTCGTCGGTACAAGGCTCGGGCGATGTCAAGTATCACCTTGGGGCAGTCGGCGAGTTCGTCGCCGAAAGTGGCGCAAAGATGCACGTTGAGTTGGTTTCAAACCCGAGTCACTTAGAAGCAGTCAACCCTGTCGTGCTCGGTACGGTGCGCGCGATGCAAGATCAGATTGATCCGCCACTCGCTTACAGCGTCTTGCCGTTGGCAATTCATGGTGATGCGGCGTTTGCGGGTCAAGGTGTTGTTGCCGAGTGTTTGGCGATGAGTGACACATCCGGGTATCGCGTGGGCGGCACGATCCATCTGATTATTGACAACCAAATTGGCTTCACGACTTCGCCCGAATATGCGCGCTCGTCGCAATATTGCAGCGACGTTGCGAAAACCGTTCAAGCACCGATATTTCATGTCAACGGCGACGATCCAGAAGCGTGTGTACGAGTTGCACAACTGGTGTTTGAATATCGACAAATGTTTCACAAAGATGTCGTGATCGACATGATTTGTTATCGCCGATATGGGCACAACGAGGGTGACGACCCGAGTTACACCCAGCCGTTGATGTACAAGGCGATTGCCGAGCGTCGCAGCGTGCGTAAACTTTATGTTGAAACTCTCGTTCGGCGTGGCGACATCACGGTCGAACAAGCCGAAAAGTCGTTGACTGATTATCAGGCCAAACTTCAGGGTGCGTTAGAACAGACTCGTGCCAAGACGACCGAGAAAGTAATCGCCGCTAAACCACCGGTGCCGATCGGTGTAATTCCGCATTTTCAAACAGGTGCACCCCGCAAAAATTTAGACGCGGTGTTGACGCAGCTTCGTAATTATCCGAGCGACTTCATGGTGCATCCGAAGCTTCTGCGCCAGTTTGAAGCACGAGATGCGATGATCTTGAAAGACGGCGAAGTTGACTGGGCGACTGCCGAGGCGTTGGCAGTCGGCAGTTTGGTTCTCGAAGGCACTTCGGTTCGACTTGCGGGGCAAGATTCGCGTCGTGGAACTTTCAGTCATCGTCACTCGACTCTGATCGACTACTTGAATGAAAGTCGCTTCGTGCCGTTGGCGCAGATTCCGGGCGCGACAGGCAAGTTTTGGGTCTATGACTCGCTGCTGAGCGAATATGCGGCGCTCGGTTTCGAATATGGATACGCGCACGCCAACCAAAAGGCACTCGTGATATGGGAAGCACAGTTCGGCGATTTCGTCAATGGTGCGCAAGTAATCATCGACCAGTATCTGGTTGCAGCAGAAGATAAGTGGCAGCAGCGCAACGGGTTGGTGTTGTTGTTGCCACATGGATACGAGGGTCAAGGTCCCGAGCATTCTTCGGCGCGAATCGAACGGTTCTTGCAACTGTGCGCCGAAGACAACATTCAGGTTTGCAATCCGACGACTTCGGCGCAGTACTTTCATTTGTTGCGTCGTCAGGTGAAACAAGATCACATCAAACCGTTGGTAATTTTTTCGCCGAAGCAACCACTGCGCATGAAACAAAGTCGCTCACGAATAGCCGAATTATCAACTGGAAGTTTTGAAGAGGTGCTCGACGACTCGACTGTCGCGAACGCCGACGAGGTTTCGCGAATTGTCTTCTGCAGTGGCAAAGTCGCATGGGACGCGTTCGCCGAGCGTGATAAGCGTGGTGCAAAGTATGCAATTGTGCGGCTTGAACAGCTCTATCCGTTTCCGATTGAGCAGATCAAGCAGATTTTGGCGAAATACAAGAATGCAAAAGAATTGGTCTGGTTGCAAGAAGAACCAGAGAACATGGGACCAAGATATTTTGTCGACGACCGCATCTGGTCGCTGAAGCAAGATGGCTACAAACTGCACCATGTGGCTCGAGTCGAGTCGGGAAGCCCGGCGACTGGATCAAAGACAATTCACGATCAAGAACTAGATGATTTAATGGCACAAACATTCGCTAACTGGTAACTAGCCAGCGGTGGTTGAATGAAAGGGTGATCAAATCGTTTTCGCATGTCGTAGTCGACGGCTCGAATCTCGCGACAGAAGGTCGAACCGAGCCAAGTCTGAGACAACTCAATGAAGCCGTGTTGGCGTTCATGAAGGAGTTTCCAGGGACGAAAGTGACCGTGGTTGTCGATGCAACATTCGGTCATCGAATCGATCGTCGTGAGCGAGCCGAATTTGATGAAGCGATCAACAACAACGAACTTGTTGCACCACCCGCCGGCGCCGTCGGCAGGGGAGATGGCTTCGTGTTGACGATTGCCGACAAGGTCAAGGCGAGCGTGTTGTCGAACGACAGTTACCAAGAATTTCACGATCAGTATAAATGGTTGTTCGATGAGGGTCGATTGATCGGCGGCAAGCCGGTGCCGAATGTGGGTTGGGTTTTTATTCGGCGACTGCCGGTGCGCAAGCAGTCGGGTCGAGAGTCGTCGGCAACTTTGCGTCGCGCCAAGTCGGCTCGCACGTCGATGCGACCAATGCCAGTACCCAAGTCGCCGCCACCGAAAGCCTCGGTGGCGAAGTTGAATACGCAAAAGGTGATTGCACAAAAATCGCAACCACCAAAACTCAACGAGTTGACACCGTTCTTGAATTTCGTCGAGAAAAATCCGATCGGTACGAAAGTTAAAGGTGCAGTGGATAGTTATGCGTCGCACGGTGTGTACGTAAAAATCGGCGAAGTTTCGGGCTACTTGCCGATGCGAATGATGGCCAACCCGATCCCGCGAAGTGCGCGAGAGCACGTGAAGCTTGGCGCAGTGTTGAGTTTGGTCGTTGTTGGTTACACGCCATCACGGCGAAGCGTTGAACTCGCCGTATTTGGCATGGAGTCTCTAGCGACGCACAAGGCTCCGGTGAAGACGCTCACGCAACGCAGTGCACAAACTAAGACGCATACGTCGCGGGGTCAGCAGGCGAAGAAAGCCAAGCGTCGATCGCGGCACCGCAAGCCAGTTGCAAAGAAGAGCGCGCCTGGTAAGAAGCGTTAAACACTTTTTGAGTACGGTGATGTCGTGCTAATCGCGACGTGGAACGTAAATTCGCTCAAGGCCCGACTTGAGCGTGTCACCCAGTGGGTCAATGAGAATCAACCAGACGTGTTGTGCATGCAAGAAACAAAGATGAAAGACGAAGTGTTTCCTGCCTTGACATTTGCCGAAATGGGTTATGAGTCGGCACACTTTGGTCACGGACAATGGAATGGTGTGGCGATTATTTCAAAAGTTGGTTTGACCGATGTGGTCACGAACTTTGCCAAGCCGATTATGCCCGATCACGAGGCGCGCATAATTTCGGCAATGTGCAATGGCGTGAAAGTTGTGAGTGTTTATGTGCCCAATGGCCGATCGCTTGAAGACGATCACTACAAATACAAACTTGAGTGGATGAAAAAATTAAAACAACACGCTGACGCAATCGCCAAGCCCAGTGAACGGCTAGTGATTGGTGGCGACTTCAATATCGCACCATCTAATGACGATGTATGGGATGTCACCAAATTTGCGGGCGCGACGCATGTCAGCGCGCCCGAACGCGAAGTGTTTGCAGATTTGTGTGCGTGGGGCTTGACCGATGTGTTTCGCGAACTACACCCGGAAGCGAAAGTTTTTTCCTGGTGGGATTATCGCAATGGAAGTTTCCACAAAGGTGAAGGTATGCGGATCGACTTTTTGCTGGCGACAAAGTCGTTGCTGGACGAAGTTGAGGTGTCGAGCATCGATCGCAACGCGCGCAAAGGTGAAAAACCAAGTGACCATGTGCCAGTGACTATTACATTGAAGAATACTTCGACGAAATTTAAAAAGTAACACAATGTCGGAAACTGAGCATGGCGATGAATCAGTGCAGCGATACGAGAGTGCGTTCAAAGGTTTTCATGTTCGCACTCAACAGCATTCGCCAACAGATGTGAAGCGCGTAGAAATTGCCCAAGAGTTGCGCTTGGCAATTGATGAGTTGTTGGCGACATCAGCGCCACTTGAAGAGTTGGAAGAGACGCATAAAATAATTAATCAGGCTGTCTCGCGATTGCAGTCGCGACCACACTCTCACGAATATGTCGGCCCGGCCGAGGGTTCGCTGGCGCCGATGAACAGTTTTCTCGACCGCAGTCCGATCATTGGCTCGATTAATCCACTGAGCGCGCCGATGCGAATGGGCATTGACGGCGACGGAGGCAAAGATTCGATCGTCGTGGGTCATGTGACTTTTACATCGGCATACGAGGGTCCGCCAGGTTGCGTGCACGGCGGTTTTATCGCGGCATATTTCGACGAAGTGTTGGGCGTGGCGCAGTCGCTTAGCGGCAATCCAGGCATGACCGTGAACTTGACGGTCGACTATCGCTCGCCAACGCCGCTGTCAAAACCGGTTGTATTTCGTGGTTGGGTGGCATCGTTTGATGGTCGCAAAATCAGCGTGGTGGGCACTCTGCACCACGGCGAAACGCTGTGCGCCGAAGCCAAAGGTCTGTTCGTATCGATGCGACCCGAGGTGTTTCAGCGATTGCTTGAGATTCGTCAGGCGCAACTGGGCTGAAATTATCTGAGCGTTTGAATTGCGTGCCGGGGCTCGACACGAGCGACGATCGACAAAACATCGGGCCCGATTGTTTGCGCCGTCATTAACCCGACTATTTTCGCCAGCTCTTCAGTAGTTTTTGGGAGTTGTTTGGCGATCAATCGGAGTTCGTAGTCGCTAAAGACATTCGCCACGGGTTGCTTGATCACGCGAGCACGACTGCTGCGCCAAGCACGCAGATCGTCTTCAAGACTTGTAGCACGAACACTTCGTGACTTTGGCTTTTTGATAACCGGAGACTCGGTGATTTGTGGGTCAGCACCGACGATGTTTGTAAGCAGGTTGCTTTGCCCGGCCGTGCGACCTCTGCGAGTCTCGCACCATGTGACAAACAGTCGTTGCGACGCGCGTGTGAGTGCGACATAGGCGAGGCGCACTTCTTCGTCTTGTTGATCTTGGGTGATTGCCGAACTATGTGGCATCAAGCCAACTTCGGCGCCGGCGACCACGACACAACCCCATTCGCGACCTTTGGCCGAATGAAAAGTAAGGACTTCGACACCTTCGGTGCTGCGTTGGTCAGCCGAAGTCGTGCGCATCCATGAAGTAAAAGTTCTGCCGTCGACATTGCCGGGGTGGTCAAGTTTTAGAAATACCTGTACCTGCTCGGCGACCCAACGTTGAATCTCGGAATCTGGTTCGGTGAAAACATCGGTGACCCATGTTGTGAGTTCATCGCGGTTAGTACTCTGCGCGGCATCGGCTATCGCCGAATTTAATTCTTTGGACGGGCGACTTGTTCGGACCGGAATATTGTTTTTGACGAGTGCGTCGACGATCATCTCGCTTTGAACATTCGTGCGCACGAGCACCGCGGCTGACTGCCACGGGTTCACGCCACCAGTGTTTGCAAATTGCCACAAGCAATCGGCGACACCCTTGGCTTCGGCCTCGGCATCGGCGTAGCCATGGAGATTGACCGGCTCGGCACTCGGTTTGATTGCGCGCACATCTAAGTGAGTATCGACAAGTTTCGCCACGGTCGTAGCGGCATTTAAAATTTCGGGTGTGCAGCGATAATTATTGGGAAGTCGCAAGACTGTTGTGCCTCGAATCTTGTCTGGGAGTTCATCGAAGAGTCGTTTGTCTGAGCCGTTCCATCCATAAATTGCCTGCATCGGGTCGCCGACGATGAACACATCTGCGCGTTGTCCTCGAATCGCTTCGAAGAGTTCGTATTGCAGTGGATTCATGTCTTGTGCTTCGTCGACAAAAATATGGCGGTATCGCCAGCGCACGGCTTGGGCGTAGGCGTTGTCGAGACGCATCGCTTCAACGACGCGAGCGATGAGGTCATCGAGGTCGAGGGTATTACGCTGAATTTTTAGTTGTTCATATTCTTTGTAGATCGTCGCGATCTCGTTGTGCGGGGCGGCGGTGTATCGGCCAAGTCGTTTCGCGGTTTGTGCATAGTTCGTCGGCGAGATGAGCCGAGCATGCGCCCAATCAACTTCTGTGAGTAGTTCTCGCGGGCGATTTGCCATTGGGTGGTCGCCCGCGGCTTGGGCGATAAGTTGTTGGCGATTGTGCACGATCGTCGGCATTTGTTTATGCGTGTCGGCGAGGCGTTGCCGCAACAGGGCGAGTGCAACCGCGTGAAATGTGCCGACGGTTACCGATTGTGAATCACGGGAAACGCCGAGAGTTTTTAGTCGGCGGCGCATCTCGCTGGCTGCTTCGCGGGTGAACGTGATTGCCAAGACGCGTTGTGGATCTGCAGTGCCTTTGGCGATGCGATAGGCGATGCGATGGGTCAGCACGCGTGTTTTGCCAGAGCCTGCGCCGGCGTGCAAAACGGTTGCAGTTTCGGGGCAAGTAACTGCGGCGCGTTGATCGGCATCCATGCCATGCAGTAGTTGGTCGGCGTCCACACCATAACGCTAGGCGGTGGGTGTGGCTGCGAGAAACTAAGTTTGGGGTATGGCTTATCCGCAAAAATTATTGAATCGTGGTGAGCATATAAATCTTGATTTGCACCCGCATTGGGTTGTGCTCGTCAAGCCGGGGTCGATTGTGGTTGTACTGATTGCCTTGACGATTTGGTTGCAACAACTTGGTGACGGTGGGTTGAAGATGGGTGGAAGTCGCGTTCTGCTTGTTGCGATTCTGTTGGGGTTGATTAATCTTGGATCTGCGGTGTTGCGCTGGTCGCGCACTTATTTTGTCGTGACTTCTCAGCGCGTAATTTTTCGCGAGGGGGTGTTGGCGCGACGCGGTGTTGAGATACCCCTTGAACGGGTGAACAATGTGAATTTCAAGCAATCAATTTTAGAGCACATGTTGGGTGCTGGTGACTTGTTGATTGAGTCGGCGAGCAAAGACGGCCAACAGAAGTTTCATGACATTCGTAATCCGGAACAAGTGCAGAACATGATTCACGAGGCGATTCATGCGCGCACGGGTCGAAGTGCTGACACAAGCCCAGTTGTCTCTCAACTCGAGCGACTTGAGGCGATGTTGTTGCGCGGGTCGATCACACAATCTGAGTTCGATGAGCAAAAGCGTCGCATTCTCGGCTAGCAGACTAAAGTAATGGCCTTATCCGAGATCGCTGTCACCGATTCTGGTACGCGAATTCAAAACTTTTTAGATCGTGCTGGCCTGAGTGATTTCCCTTGGAAGACCGCAACTGTTTTGTACACGATTTCTTGGGGTTGGATGTTAATCGTCCACGACTCATATTGGAGCGACGACTGGGAGATATTTACTGAGTATGCAAAACCTAGCGATGATCTTCTAGGGCTTGCTCCTTGGTACCAATTCGTAGTCGCGCTTGGGCGAGTTCTGGGAACTGACCTGAGCAGAATATTCATTTTGAGCAGTTTCTTCTTGGGAGGATTATTTTTAAGTGGAATTCTCCGAAAGTGTACGTTTTTAGATCAAAAACAACGTCAATTCATTGTCTTGGTCTTCTTGGTTCTTCCATTCAATACAGCTCGGGTCAGTTTAATGGTGCTGCATTACTCGCTGTCATATCTTATTTTTTTTCTTGCCTGGTATTTATTGGTCAATTTTGCAACACGAAAGATATTTTTATTTTCAGTAATTTTATTCTTTTCGAGTTTTTTGATGCATTCATTGCTGGTGTTTTATTTTTTGCCAGTTTTGCATAAGTTTTTATTGTCAAAGGCTTGGAGCGTAAAAGCAATACTTTTGTTCGCGCGGAAGAACTTGATAGTGCTTACTTTGCCTTTTATTTACTGGGTGATGCGGTCAGTTTTTTGGCCTGAAAAAGTTAAGTACCATGACGTGAGTTTTTCAGGGTTGTTCAAGACGATCAATTTTGTATTGGTTTTCGGCAGTTTATTGCTTTTGGTTTTTATTCTGCAGCTTAAATTGGTTGCGATTAAACGGTCACTGCAAGTAGTCTTTGCTGGTCTACTGTGCTTATTTTTTGGAATTATTGCCTATGTAGTGTTGGGCTTTTTCCCACCCAACTGGTCGTTTATCTTAAAATATTTTGTAGGTTTTCTTGGCAGGTCTGATTTTTATTCGAGACATCAAACGTTGCAACCACTTGGGCTTGCACTTCTAATTGTTGGTGTGGTTGGGTTGTTGCCAAAGTTCTTCCAGAAGTTTACAAGACAAGTTCAAGTGTTAATACTTGCTATTTGTAGCATGATCAATGTTGGCTTTGGCTTTGAATACATAACCGACTACGCAAAGCAGAATAAGGTGGTAAGCGAACTGAAAAATATCAGCGAAGAAAATTCTCGAATCAATTTTCAGTTCGTAGATCAGACGACATTGTTGAATGCGCGCGGTCGGGCATATAGGCGAAGAGATTGGCAAGGTCTAATTTGGCTGGCGAATGGAGTTGATTCAATGCAGTTGAGCAGAGTCGCTACGTCGTGTGAACTTTTTGCACGCCCCCGTAGGGCTGCCCAGGTTGTAAAGTTGGTGTTGATTAAGGGGCCAGAAACTCATTGGCAGGCGCTGAAGAATTGGGTGAGCGATGGCGATATGGGGTTCAAGGTGACTGTGGATGACACGCCGGGCGCATGTAAGCCTGAGATGGTGACGAGCGAAAGAGTTTCTGGGGCAATTCCGATTCTGTTTTATTTCACCGGGGTCAAAGACTGAGCAATTAGTAAGCGGCTCCTAAGTAAGCTGTGAGGCGGCGTTGACGGCGCGGACTTGCCAGCCGTCGATTTTTGCGTTGGCGTCAGCGAGAATGACGATGCAACCGCCAAAACCTCCGCCAGTCATGCGCGCGCCGAAGACACCGGGTTGCGAAATCGCCGTTGCGACTGCCGCGTCCATTTGTGGGGTTGAAGTTTCAAAATCTTGAGAAAGCGAATTGTGGCTTTCGATCATCAAGCGACCAGCAGATTCGAGATCATCAGAGCGCAACATCGCGGCAAAGTCGCGAACGCGCTGGTTTTCGCTGACAACATGGCGAGCGCGTTGAAACACTGTTTTGTCGGTGATGCCGGTTAATGCAGGCAAACTGGCGAGGCGAAGCGGACCGACTATTTTTTCGGCCACACCACACTGTGCGACGCGTTTGCTGTAACTGCTTGTAGCAAGGTTGCGCTCGGCAATAAATTGCACGATGATTTTTGTGTCGTTGGGTAGTTGCACTGGCGAAATAGTCAGTTCGTGGCAGTCAATTAACAGCGCATGGTCACGGACGCCCGATGTGACGGCAAGTTGATCCATTATTCCGCAGGGCACACCGACGCTTCGAAATTCTGCGCGCTGACAAAGTTTTGCACGCTCGACTGGCGTGCCCGTATCGCCTAGGGCAAGTGCAGTTGCAACTTCGAGTGCGGCGCTCGACGACAAGCCCGCGCCGATCGGAATTGTGCACGAGATTTCGCCGTCGAAACCGTGCGCATTATTTTGCATTTCGGCGGCGACGCCAGCAATATAGCGACCCCAAATAGGCGTGATTTTTTCGGGTGACGAAATCGGCAATTGAAACTCGACAGGTTCTGGCTCGCTTTGACTACGCAGGCGCACCGTTTTTGGCGCGCGGGTGCCACGAATAGTGGTGTAACGGTCGATTGCCATTGGCAGAACAAGCCCACCCGTGTAGTCGGTGTGATCGCCAATCAGATTGACGCGTCCCGGCGATTGATATGAAAGCAGCCTTTCAGACATAGTCTTTAGACACTATATAGATTGAGCAAAAACCGAAAGCAAACGAAATCATGGCCCGTGTAAAAATATCGCCGACAATCGAACTTGAATACGACACATTTGGTGACCCAAAAAATCCGGCGTTGCTTTTGGTGATGGGGTACACCGCACAAATGGTTGGATGGGAAGAAGAATTCTGCAAAATGTTCGTTGCAAAAAATTTGTACGTTATTCGTTTCGATAATCGCGATTGTGGGTTGTCGACAAAGTTCGACGGGGTGCAAGTTGATGTGAATGCCGTGATAACTGCAGCTTTGATGGAAGAGCCGATGCCCAAAGTGCCATACACACTTTCGGACATGGCGAGTGACGCAGTTGGTTTGCTTGATTTTTTGAAGATCGAACGCGCGCATGTTTTGGGTGCATCAATGGGCGGAATGATCGCTCAAGTCATGGCGATTGAGCACCCGACGCGATTGCGAACATTGACATCGGTGATGTCGATGTCGGGTGAGCCAGAATATGGACAGTCGGCACCCGAAGCGATGAACGCGTTGTTGTCGGTGCCGCCTTCTGATCGCGATGGCTACATCGCACACTCGCCGATTTATCAGGCGTTTCATTCGAAGAAACATCGCAGCGTTGAAAACTCGAAGCGGGTCGCGGCGCGTGATTTTGACCGCAGTTATTATCCGCAAGGTGCGCCACGTCAGTTAGCGGCAATTTATTCGACGGGTCGACGCACCGAACAACTTCGCGCTTTAAAAACGCCGACGCTCGTGATTCACGGCAAAGACGACACGTTGATTACACCCTCGGGTGGTGAGCGCACGGCAGAGTTGATTCCTAATGCGAAACTTGTGTTGGTCGACGACATGGGGCATGACTTGCCACAACCACTGTGGGGCAAATTGGTCGAGATAGTTTCTGAATTCGTGTCGACAAACTAATTTTGTGGCTAGTGCATCGCGCGGCCCGTTATCGGGCTACAAAATTATTGAGATTGCGGGCATCGGACCTGGGCCGTTTGCGGCGATGATGTTCAGCGATATGGGTGCTGAGGTTGTGCGCGTTGAGCGGGTGCAGGCGGTGCGCGACGCGACCGGTAGCAACTCGAATTGGGATGTTATGCAACGCGGACGAAAAAATATTGCGATTGATCTCAAGCACGAAGATGGTATTGAAGCGTTGTTGCAACTCGTCGAAAAGGCTGACGCGATGATTGAGGGTTTTCGCCCCGGAGTAATGGAGCGTCTTGGCGTCGGGCCAAATGTTTGTCTCGCGCGAAACAAAAAACTTGTGTTCGGGCGCATGACCGGCTGGGGGCAAGACGGACCGTATGCGAACGCTGCGGGGCACGACATTAATTACATTGCGCTTGCTGGAGCGTTGGCGCATTTTGGTCGTGCGGGTGAGGCACCCGTGCCGCCTCTAAATATGGTCGGCGATTTTGGCGGTGGCGGAATGTTGCTGGCTTATGGCGTTGTCTGTGCGTTGCTTGAAGCACAACGAAGTTGTGCTGGTCAAGTTGTTGATGCTTCAATGGTTGATGGTTCAGCGATTTTGATGTCGATGTTCTGGGGTTTTAGAAACATTGGTATGCATGATGAAAATGCGCGGGGCACCAACATGCTCGACACCGGCGCCCATTTTTATGATGTTTACAAATGCAAAGATCAAAAGTTTGTTTCGATTGGGTCAATCGAGCCACAGTTTTATGCACAGTTGTTGCAGCTCACCGGCTTGGCTGAAGATGCAGAGTTCGCGAGTCAACAAGATCGTGATAGATGGCCGGTGTTGAAAAAACGTCTCACTGCTGTGTTCGCAACAAAAACGCAGGCCGAGTGGTGCAAAATTATGGAGGCGACGGATGTGTGTTTTGCGCCGGTGTTGACGATGAGCGAAGCGGCGAAGCATCCGCACAATGTGGCGCGCGAAACCTTTATTGAAATCGATGGTGTCGTGCAGCCTGCACCAGCCCCAAGATTTTCGCGGACGCACTCGAGTGTTCCGCAAGGGCCAGTTGTGGCCGGTGAGAACACGCGAGAAGTTCTGCAGGCTTGGGGAGTGAAAAACATTGACAACTTGATTGCACGCGGCGTTGTCAAGCAAAGTGCGAGGGTGAAATAAATTTATGGCGACGCTCGTATGTTTTCACGCACACCCAGATGATGAGTGTTTGGCCACTGGCGGGACCATTGCGCGGGCCACCACCGAGGGGCATCGCGTTGTTTTAGTCGTTGCCACCGACGGCGCATATGGTGAAGTGCCTGCGGACTTGCTGCCTGGCGAGACGCTCGCAAATCGACGATTCAAGGAAGTTACTGAATCAGCAAAAGTTCTGGGCATCGCCAGACTTGAGATGCTCGGCTACAAAGACTCAGGTATGACGGGCTGGTCGCAAAACAGTGATCCAGCAGCGTTCATCAATGCTGATGTTGACGCTGCAGCGCAGAAACTGTCGAAGATTTTGACTGAAGAAAAAGCTGATGCAATTACTATTTACGATTGGCACGGCAACTACGGACACCCAGATCACATCGCGGTGCATCAAGTCGGACATCGCGCCGCAGAGCTCGCAGGCGTCACAAATATTTTTGAGATGACGACGAATCGTGATGCATTTCGGCGAATGCGTGAAATGGCGCTGAGTAATCCCGAAATCTTGAGTGGGTCAGAAGGCATTGGTGATTTTGATCCGGACGCGCCTGCGGATGATGGAAATCCGATGGGTGAACCAGAGAGCGTGATTACGCATCAAGTAGATGTGCGTAAATATTGCGACCAAAAGAAAATGGCGATTGCGTGTCATCGAAGCCAAATCACAGACACCTCGTTTTTTCTGAATATGACAGACGAGATTTTTGAACTTGCGTTCGGCACAGAGTGGTTTATTAAACACGGTGAGACTGGGCCGGCGCGCGACCGCTGGCTGTTTGAATAGCGCGAGACCAGTTGCAGTCGATTCGAATTGCATTAGTGCGTCACGGTCGGGCTTCTGCTGGGTGGGACACAGCGCTTGACCCGGCTTTAGACGATTTGGGTCGCCAACAGGCCCGAGATGTGGCTGGCGAACTTGAACAGATTTTCACGGGGCAGCAAGTTCAAATAATTTCAAGCCCGTTGTTGCGCTGTCGGCAAACGGCAACCGAGTTCGCAAAATTGCGCGGCACATCTGTGCGAGTGTGTACTGAAGTTGCGGAGATTCCGTCGCCAGTTGGTGTTGAGATGTCTGGGCGAGTTGATTGGTTGCGGGTGGCGATGCGGGGCACTTGGGCTGATCTGGGTGAAGAATATGTCGCGTTTCGGGATTCGGTTGTCAGATTCGCGCGGTCTATCGACGCAAACACTGTGATTTTTTCGCATTTCATCGCAATTAATTCGGTCATGGGCTTTGTTCGGGGTGACGATCGTCTCGTAATTCACAGTCTTGACAACTGCAGTATTACCTTGCTCGTGCGCGACACGAATGGCGATCTGCACATTGCGCAGGAGGGTCATGAAGCTGACACGCTGATCCGTTAGATTTGAAGATCATGGCTGACGATAAAAGTGCCGCAAAAAAAGATGATTTGCGGCAGCAGATTCTTGATTTAACTGCGGAATATTATGACGTGGCGTTTCCGGAAAAACCATTTTTGGGAGGTATTTCACAGATACCTGTGTCGGGAAAAGTATTTGATGGCGATGAACTGACAAATCTCGTCGATTCATCGCTTGATTTTTGGCTGACCTCGGGTAGGTATGCACATCAATTCGAGGAAGAGTTTGCCAAGGTGATGGGTGTGAAGCATGCGATGCTCTGCAACTCTGGGTCGTCGGCAAATTTGCTTGCTGTTTCAGCACTGAAGTCAGACCGTCTCGGTGACCGCGCACTGGTTGATGGCGACGAAGTGATCACGCTTGCGGCTGGGTTTCCGACAACTGTGAATCCGATTGTGCAGAACAGACTTGTGCCAGTGTTCATTGATTGCGAACTCGGCACTTATGATGCGACGGCTGAGCAGATTCAAGCTGCAGTTTCATCGAAGACGCGGGCGATTGTGATGGCGCACACACTTGGTAATCCGTTTAATTTAGATGCGGTAATGCGAATCGTCAAAGAAAATGATCTCTTTTTAATTGAAGACTCATGCGATGCAATTGGTGCGATGTATGCCGGTAAACCGGTTGGCTCGTTCGGAGATTTGTCAACGGCAAGTTTTTATCCGGCGCATCATGTGACCATGGGTGAGGGTGGCTGTGTACTGGCAAAAACTGCGAGCATGCGCAAAATCGTTGAGTCGCTGCGTGACTGGGGCAGAGATTGTTGGTGCCCAACTGGACATGATGACACATGCGGCCGCAGATTTGACTGGCAACTTGGTGGTCTGCCGTATGGCTATGACCATAAACATATCTATTCTCATATCGGCTACAACTTGAAACTGACCGACATGCAGTCTGCTGTCGGCGTAGCACAACTAAAGAAGTTGCCAAGATTCATTGCAGCGAGGCGAAGAAATTTTAATCGACTTTATGAGGGGCTAAAGAAACATGAGGAATTCTTTGTCCTTCCAGCCACGACACCAAAGTCTGAACCAAGTTGGTTTGGATTTTTGCTGACGATCAGACCAGATTCCCCAATAAGTCGGTATGACTTGGTTCAGCATATTGAGTCACGACGCATTGCGACCAGACAGTTGTTCGCTGGCAATATATTGAAGCAACCGGCATATGCAAATGTTCCCCATCGGGTTGTTGGTCACCTCACAAACTCAGACATAATTACGACGAATACGTTCTGGATCGGTGTCTATCCAGGTTTGACCGATGAAATGATCGACTACATGATTGCGACGATTGACGAGTTCATGGCCAAAGTATGACCGTAGCAAAAAAGCTTATTTCGATCGTGGTTCCGGCCTTCAATGAGGAAGACTGTATTGAAGAGTTGTCTCGGCGGCTTACCGAGGTAATGAATGACTTGATCACTTACGAATTTGAAGCTCTGATTGTTGAAAATGGCTCGACAGATGGGACTTGGTCACTTTTGCAACAAATTGCGGCGACTGACAAAAGATTCAAACCAATTCGATTATCTCGGAATTTTGGTATGGACGGTGGAGTTACGGCGGGTCTCGAAATTGCGTCTGGTGACGCATGCGTGATCATGACGGCAGATCTGCAGGATCCACCTGAATTGATAACTCAGTTTGTCGAAAAGTGGGAAGTCGGATACGAGAATATTTTTATGGTCGTCGAGAAGAGATCAACCAGCAATATTTTAAGACGAGTTAACTCGAAGTTGTTTTATTTCATCGCGGACCGTTTGACAGGTGGCTTAATTCCAAAAGATGTTAGCGACTTCCGCCTGGTTGATCGGAAGGTTTATGAAGCAGTGAGGGCGATGGAAGAAAGAAATAGATTCGTTCGGGGTCTGTTTGCGTGGGTCGGCTTTAAGTCTGTTGGCATCAAATATCCGCGGCCTGCGCGCTTTGGTGGAGAGTCAAAGGCCAGACTTTCAACCGTCTTGCGACTTGCAAAGCATGGAATTCTTTCTTTCTCAGATATTCCACTTCGATTTATTACTTGGTTTGGTCTCGTCTGTTCAGGATTGGCCCTCGGCACCATGGTGCTTTTTGCTGCGCTCAAATTTACCATCGGTACGCCGTTTGCCGGCTTCGCAACAATCGTGACGATCGTCTTGTTCTTCTTCGGATTGTTGTCATTTATGATGGGAATTTTGGCCGAGTATGTCGCAATGATCCATTCGGAAGTCAAAAATCGACCAAATTTTGTGATAGCTGAGAAACTGAACCAATAGTTTTTGATTCAAACTTCAGGTGTTGATTTTTTGTGGTTGCGCTTCTGTCGAGCATTGAAGCCAAACTTCATTGCAGAGTTGAATTCTTCGTCCGCTAGATAGGGAAACTGATCTTCGATTGATCGACCCATCTCTAGTTTTGGTTCGATCATCGTGTCTGGGTGCAAAAAGATATCGATCACAGCCGGTCCCTTTGCTGAGAACAATTCGCTTCTGATGTCTTCGATTTTTTCAACTTTGTGGTAGTCAATTCCATAGGCTTTTACGACTTTTTCAAAATCTGGCTGACTATACCCCTTGCCTGTTGCGTAGTGACGACCAGAAGAGTACGAGTCTTGAAACTGTTTGATAATTCCATATCCGAAATTGTTGAAAATTATCAACTTAATGTTGAGATTATGAAACTTCATTGTTTGTAATTCTTGAATGTTCAATTGTGTGCCCCCATCACCATTAATCGAAATAATCTGCTTTTCAGGATTGTAAATCGCCGCACCAATTGACGCTGGAAGCGCATATCCCATCGGTGAATTTCCGCCGGCCGTAAAAATTATTTGTTTGGTTCTTAAGAATGACAGGAAGACCCAGCACGCACATGCGCCAGTGTCAACTGCGATGATCGAGTCGCTTTCCAGATAATTATGAATCCTGCAAACGGCTTCAAGCGGCGAGATAGTGCCGTACTTTTCTGGAATACTGCTTGCAGTTTTTCCAAAATAGTTTTTCTTAATTTCTCTCCAGTAAGCATTCCAAGAGTCAGATTGTGGTGGGGTATTTATGTCGCTAGTAGATATTTTTAATGCGACCAAGTCAAGGTTGATTCCTGGCTCATAATTTGGGTTGTTGCGATACTTGATCAGTTCTTCGTTATCGACGTCTACGACTAAAACTCGCGCTGACTTTGCAAACGAATTGGCGTTTCCGGATCGCTGTCGATTGTCAAGTCTGCTACCAAGCACTAAAAGACGATCACAGTTCTGAATCAGAAAGTTAGCACCTCGGTTTCCGTAGACACCGATGATTCCACAATAGTTTTCGCTTTCGTGATTAAAGTACGTGATGCCATTCCATGATGAGACAAATGGAATTTTATTTTTAATGAGCCAATCTTCAGTCTCTTTTTCTGCACCGGCAAGACCGACACCAGCGCCAAATAAAACTAGAGGGCGCTCGCCAGATTTGAAAAATTCATTGACTGATTTTATGAAGCTCATTAGTTTTGGCGCAAGTTCTTTTTCGGTGGATTTGAAGTCAATCTCGGAGTACTCACCAACCTCAGCTTGCTGAATATCCATTGGTATGTCGATAAGAACCGGGCCCATTCGACTTGTTGTAGCGATGCTGTAGGCCTTGCACAGTTCTTTTTTGAGCATCCGATGGTCCGTGATCTTTACGGCGTATTTCGTTATTGGTTTGACCATATCCACGATGTTCGTCTCTTGAAAGCCTGCCTGTCTGACTTTTGCACCTTTGTAGTTGAGTTCCTCGTTTTGATTCACTTGACCAGTGATATGGATTGTCGGTATTGAATCAAAAAATGAGCACGCAATACCGGTAATTAGATTTGTGGCCCCTGGACCGCTAGTTACGACGGTCGCGCCAACAATTCTGTTGGTGCGCCACAGTGAATCAGCAGCCATAGCCGCAGCTTGCTCATGTTGGAAGCATGTATATTTCATGCCAGAATTTCTGCCGATCGCATCGACTATGAACGCACACGCCCCACCTGTCATCAAAAAGACATTGGTTATACCTTTACGTTTTAGAAATTCGGCAACGTACTCGGCTCCCGTCACAGGCTAAATGATACTCTTATTTCGCTGTTCGATATGAATTGTGATTCTTATGGTTGACTAGTTGAATAGATTTATGACCTTGAGTCGGATACTTTTGTTGTTCTCATGAGTTGCATTGGGTGGTTGATTTGAGCAAACTTGTTTCGATAATTGTGCCGGCTTTTAATGAGGAGCTCTGTATTGAAGAACTCGTCCGTCGTCTGAAAATTGTGTTTGAAACAAATCAAAACTACGAGTTTGAGACTTTGATAGTTGAAAATGGTTCGACCGATCGGACTTGGGAGATATTACAAAATATTTATGCCGCCGACGGGCGTTTTAAAGTAATTCGTCTCGCGCGGAATTTTCGAATGGATGGTGGCATCACCGCTGGCTTGCATTTTGCCAAGGGCGACGCATGTGTGTTCATGACAGCAGACTTGCAGGACCCGCCTGAACTAATAACTGAGTTCATTAAACAGTGGGAATCTGGTTATGAAAATGTGTATATGCAAGTATCGAAACGAGTTGGTACGGGTCCGATCAGGGCTTTCAACTCAAAAGCGTTTTATTGGCTCGCAGGCAAGCTCACCGATAATCGAATACCTAAGAACGCTAGCGACTTTAGGTTGTTGGACCGGAAAGTTTACGAGGCTGTGCGCGCAATGGACGAACGCAATCGGTTTGTACGCGGTTTGGTCGCATGGGTCGGCTTTAAGTCGATTGGTATTGAGGCAGAACGTCCTGAACGATTTGGGGGCGAGTCAAAAGCTCATTCGCTCAAAGTGCTCGATCTTGCCTTCAAAGGCATTTTTTCGCACTCGTATGTGCCACTGAAGTTCATTACCGCTAGTGGTGTCGCAATTTCGTGCTTGTCAATTATCTCACTAATTATTTGTGTGGTGTTCTGGATTGCAGTTGGCGTGCCTTTTGCCGGTTTCGGAACGATCGTCTCGATCGCCGTTCTTGCTTTTGGTGCGATTACCTTTATGCTTGGAATAATCGCTGAATATCTGGGTTTGATTTACGAAGAAGTAAAAGGTCGGCCTAACTTCGTTGTTGACGAGCACCTTGGGTTTGCACAAAGTGGGTCAAATTAATGTCGCCCAAGTACTGTCTCGTGTTCGGTGCGCATGGTGCTATCGGTGCGGCGGTTGCACTTGAATTTGAGAATAATGGCTATGAAGTCTGGCGATCTTCGAGATCGCAGAAGCCAGGCACCATGAGAAGCTTGGTCGCAACTGGCGAAAGCGAAGCCGATAGTCGCTCAATGCAGTCACTGCCAGAATTTGATGCCGTCGTTTGGGGCCAAGGATCAAATCTCAACGATTCAGTCGACAACTTCTCGGAGCACGATTTTGACAAAATTTTGAATGCGAATGTCAGGTTTGTTGCTTCAACTCTCTCAACATTGCTGAGTCAAAATAAAATTGGTGCTGGATCAAAGATGTGCGTCGTTTCATCGATTTGGCAGGACGCGATTCGGCCGAACAAACTTTCTTATGCGGTTTCAAAAGCAGCATTGAGTGGTTTGCTCAAGTCCGTCGCATTAGACCTGTCGGACAGAAAAATTTTTGTCAATGCAGTATTGCCTGGAGTTGTTGACACCCCAATGACGCGGGGTGTATTGAACGATGAGCAGATACGGGCAGTGCAAGACCGAACTGGGTTTGGGCGTTTGGTACAACCTGAAGAGTTGGCTGCGTTAATTTATTTCTTGTGCTCTGAGTCGAACAGATGCATTTCTGGTCAGTCAATCGTTGCCGACTTGGGATTCGCCAATGTCAGACCAATCTGACCGAACTGTTTTAACAGTAAGTGCTAAGTCGCACAAGTATGAAGTTTCAATCAGGGAAGGAATTTTTAGCGAGGAGGCAATCTTCGCAGAGTCAGTAATCGTTGCCGACTCAAGGTTCAAAGATATGTTCGAGAAAAGTGTTGCCAGCAATTGTGTATTCGTTGCCGCAGTTGAAGCCAACAAAAACCTAGCGACTGTTGAAAATATAATCGTCGAACTTCAGAAGCTCGGTGTCAGGTCGCACTCAACAGTTATTGCTGTTGGTGGGGGGATTATTCAAGATCTGATGACCATGGTTGCGTCAATTTATATGCGTGGCATTTCTTGGGTATATGTGCCGACGACACTGCTGGGGATGATTGACTCTTGTATTGGGGGTAAAAGTTCGATCAATACTCGCACTGTCAAAAACTTGATTGGCAATATCCACCCACCGTCCCGAATCTATGTCGATACCAATTTCTTGGTGACTCTTTCGGAGACCGACTATCTCTGTGGGCTTGCAGAAGCATCAAAAATTTGTTTTTGTAAAGGTGAAAGTGAGTTCAGAAAGTTTTTGGATCTCGCTCAGAGTAGGGCGCCAAGTGATGTCGCAAAAATGGTCGCACATGTT
>SXGR01056774.1_pt1 | contig 21491 bp, 19 predicted proteins | sample 3174711 | NCBI WGS metagenome assembly SXGR01 (sample SAMN11356860, study PRJNA531348) | freshwater metagenome | isolation source: freshwater sample F1-60 | place: China: Fuxian Lake, Yuxi | collected 2017-12-25 | reverse complement strand
GGAGCTGGTGCACGCATAGGTGCCCATGCGCTGGCGGGCCTTAGCGAAGGCCACGGCGGAGTGGACCATGGCCTGCTCGTTCTTGGCCTGAAAAAAAGGGAGCTTCGAGCCGCCGAATTCCTCGAGGGCTTGGCCGAATCCGGTGACGTTGCCGTGGCCGAAGATACCGAAGACGCCGTTGATGAGGCGATGCTCGGTGCCGTCGCGGCGGATGTATTGTTGCGGGAGAAACTTCACCAGCGCGGCGGCCATGCTGAGGGGAACGGTTTTGCTCATGGGTTTTCAATTATAGAGAAGTGGTAGGACGGGAGGCGGCCAGCCTTGGTGCGCAGGGTCGAGCGTCCACACGTGCTCGGGGAAAACGTGAAGCCGGTATAGGGATTGCCGGGCAAGTGGCGAATCATCCGAAGGTAATATATGCCGTAGCCCGGAGCGGAGACTTGTGCATGATCGAGCCCGGGCGGAATCACGACCGTGTCGTGCGCGCGGACTTTGAGCACGGCATCCCCGAGTTCGGCTTGGCCGTAGCCTTCGGGGTGCGTGAAGCGATAGTGGTAGATTTCAGGTTGATCGTGGTGGTGCGGCGGGTAACTGGACCAGCGGCCGGGGTAGTTCACGACTTCGCCGAGCACGAGATTCGCTTCAGGGCACGTCGAGTGGTCAAAAATGAGGCGCACGTTGCGGAGGCACGCGTTCTGAACGAGTCCGGCGCCGCGATACTCGGGTTTCAGATCAGCCGGACGGTAGAGCGTCGGCGCGAATCTGCGCTCGTTCACTGTGCGCACGATCGCCCATTCGGTGTCCGCCGCGAGCGCGCGGATCGCCACGGGCGTCGCCGGTCCAAGGTGCAGCGCGGTCGGCGCTTCGTCGAACAGACTCCAGCGCCGCCCCGCAAAATCCAACTCGGCCCCTCTGTGCAACAGCACCCATGCTGTCTCGCTCGCGTGCGCCTCCATGACAGTCTCGCTCGCCGACATCTTGCGTATCCCGAAATCCATTTCTGGTTCGGCCATCGTCACCATCCTGGTTCGCCGCGCGCGGGTGATGGCGGAAAAGCCCGGTGGAAAACCGATGCGTGGACCGGGGAGGAGGTTACCGAGTGGAGCCATGGAGCGTGTGAGGCGGGGAAGCAATCGCGGCCAAAATGTAAACGTTCTCATTTCCTTGGGGGTCAATCTCATTTTTTCACTCGGCGTACCGTTTGGCCGTGTCACCGTGTCGGTTCCCCGCATGTCCACCCCTCCGCCTGCCCCGCTCGCTCCGGCGCTGTTTTCGCTCGCCGGCCGCCGCGCCCTGATCACCGGTTCCGGCTAGGGTATCGGGCTCACTCGCGCGCGCGGTCTCGCCGCCGCCGGGGCCTCGCTGGTGCTCAATGATCGCGATCCCTCGCGACTTGCGACGGCGGTCGCGCAGCTGCGCGCCGAGGGCTTCACGACGGAAGGCCGCGGCTTCGACGTGGCCAAAGCCGCCGAGGTCGAGGCCGCGCTCGCTCAATTCGAAACCGAAATCGGCCCCATCGACATCCTCATGAACAACGCTGGCATCCACCGCCGCGAGCCATTGGAAACGATGCCGTTGGCGCTGTGGCGGGAGGTGCTCGACGTGAATCTGACCAGTGTGTTTCACGTCACCCGCGCTGTCGTGCCCGGAATGATCCGGCGCCGTTCAGGTAAGATCATCAATATTTATTCGCTCAATTGCGAAGTCTCGCGTCCGACGATTGGCAACTATGCGGCGGCCAAAGGCGGACTTAAATGCTCACCCGCCCGATGGCCTTGGAATGGGCGCGGCACAACGTTCAGGCCAATGGACTCGGCCCGGGCTACATCCGCACCGGCATGACGGGCACGCTCACCATCGATCCGGAGTTCGACCGCTACATCCGCACGCGCACGCCCGCGGGGCGCTGGGGCGAGAAGCGCGAGCTTGTCGGCACGGCAGTCTTTCTCGCCTCGCCGGCGGCGGATTTCGTCAACGGCCAGATCATCTACGTGGACGGCGGGCTGCTGGCTGCCCTGTGAAACGTTGGTCACGGAAAAGCGCTTGACACGGTTTTGCTGGGAAATGTAATCGTTTACAATTTCTTTGTCCGCCCCACGCAAGTTTGCCGAATTGTAACCCAGCGCCGTTGCAATGCCCCGCATGGTTGCGTGTCCTCCACTCCTCAGATTTGCAACCTCCCCACTCTCCCCGCTTTCATGAGAACTCCTCCCTGTGTCTTCGCTCTGCGTCCCTCACCATCGTGCCGTCTGGTGGCTTTCCTTCTCGCGCTGGTCTTCTCGTTCGCGATCGGGAGAGCCCAGGGAGCCAATGGTTCGCTTTCGGGGAAAATCACCGGACCAAAGGGCGCGCCCCTGGCCGGTGCCACCGTCACGCTCGCCCCCGGTCTCGAAGCTGCGACGGATCGTGAGGGTGATTTCTATTTCGGGAGCGTGCCTCCGGGCTCGTATACCGCGCAGATTGTTTATCTGGGGCTGCCCTCGAAGGATCGCGCGGTGACGATCGGACCGGGCCAGCCCGCGTCGCTGACGGCCACGCTCGGCGATAACGTAGTCCAACTTCAGGCCTTTACCGTGGAAGGCACGCGCGGGGGCCAGGCCAAGGCGCTGAATATCCAGCGTTCCTCTGAAAACTTGAAGGAGATCGTGGCGTCCGATGCGATCGGCCGCTTCCCCGATGCGAATGCTTCTGAGTCGCTCCAGCGTATGTCAGGCATTGCGCTCGAACGCGACCAAGGCGACGGCCGGTTCGTGTCGATCCGTGGGCTCAACGCCGATTTGAACAGCACGCAGCTCAACGGCATCAACATCCCCTCCTCGGAAAACGGCACCCGCCGCGTCAATTTCGATTCGATTCCCTCGGATATGCTCGAGGGCATCGAACTCACCAAGGCCGTGACACCGGACATGGATGGCGACGCCATCGGCGGCAGTATCAATCTCAAGAGCAAGACGGCGTTCAGCCAAGAGGCCCGCATCTTCAACTTGTCGGCCGAAGGCGCGTATAACGACTACGCTGAAAAATGGGGGCACAAGCTCGGCCTCTCCTATGGGCAGCGATTCGGGGGCGACCGGTGGGGATTTATTCTGTCGCTGAGTGATTCCTCCAAGAAACAGGCTTCGCTCGATAGCGAGGCGGGCACGCCGTGGGCCCTCAAGAGCGGTGTCTTCGTTCCGGACGGGAATTTGGATATCCGCGAATACCAGATCCGCCGCATCCGCCAGGGCATCAGCGGCTCGCTTGATTTCCATCCGACCAAGGAGGATTCGTTTTTCGTGCGCGGCATCTACAATCATTTCTCGGATACGGAGAACCGCTTTCGCGAACTCTTCCGCAACACCGCCGCCACGACGACTGTCATCAATGCGCAGCAGGGCACGGTGGTCGGCCGGCCCATCCAGATCGACGTCAAAGACCGCACCGAAGATCAGAATTTCTACAATGTCACCGCGGGTGGCGAACACACCCGCGGCGCTTTCCAGATCGACTATCTCGCGGCGATCTCGCGCGCGGAGCTGCCTGATCCGTTCCGCAGCGAATACGTTTTCCAGAGTCCCAATACCAGTTGGATCTACGATCTCTCCGATCAATACCGGCCGAAACTAACCGGTGCCTATCAAACCGCGATCACGCCGAATAACTTTACGTTGAACAGCCACCGCATCCGGAAGTCGCTGCAGCAGGACAAAGAATTTACGGCGGCCCTCAACGTGCGCCGCGACACCAAATTCGGCGACCTGAACGGCTATTGGAAGGCCGGCGCCAAGTATCGCGGGCGCGAAAAAACCGCCGATACGGAAGATTTCCGCTACAATGCCAATGCCGCCGTGAACCTCGGGGCACTCGGGCTCTACCGCCCGAGCAGTTTTCGCGCGGATTCCGCGAACCCGTTTATCACGATCAACCCCGTGGCATTTGACGGCTACTTCCGCACGACCCCCGCGTCGTTTGTCCTTAATCCGCTCACGTCGGTCTTGGGCTCCCGTTCCGTCGATTATACGACCAACGAGGACGTGGCTTCGGGCTACGGCATGGCGAGCGTGACGTTGGGGGATTTCACCGTGCTCGGCGGCGTGCGCGTCGAACAGACGGAGTTCAAGACGAGTGGTTGGAAGATCACGGCTCCCGGCACGGCGGCCCAGACCTTCACGCCGCTCAATGTGGCAAATTCCTATACGAACTGGCTGCCCGGCATCCACGCCCGCTACAAGGCCGGCAAACAAATTCAGTTTCGAGCCTCCTTCAATCAGAGTCTCGCCCGGCCAAACTACGGTGATTCCGCAGGCACGGCCAGTCTCGATCTCGCGAACAACGTCGAGAGCCGGGGAAATCCCAACCTCAAACCCTATCACTCGGATAACTTCGACGCCTCGGTGGAGTATTATCCGAAGGCGCTCGGGGTCTGGTCGGTCGGCGTGTTTGCGAAGGATATCAAAGATTTTATTTTCCGCCAGACGCTCGCCGGTGCCGGCCAGAGTGGCGCGGATCTCGCTACGCCGCTCAATGGCACCAAGGCCACCATTCGCGGCCTCGAAGTCACGTGGCAGCAAAACCTGACGATGCTGCCTTCGCCCTTTGACGGCCTCGGTATCTACAGCAACTACACCATCAGCGACGGCAAAGCCAACTACGGCGCCGCACGCCCCGGCGAAACGCTGCCATTTTCACGTCAGTCCCGGGATATGGGCAACCTCGCCCTTTCGTATGAGAAATACGGGTTCATGCTGCGGGTTTCACTGAACTACCGCAGCCCTTACATCGAGGACGGCGGCATCGGTTCCAACAAGGCCACCGACCTCTGGGTCGACGATCACAAGCAGGTGGACATTAGTTCGAGCTACAAACTCTCGAAACGTCTCACGGCCTTCGCCGAGCTGACGAATGTGAACGAGGAGCCGTATATCATGCACTGGACCGAAAACGGCGGACTGCTCCGCAAAGCTGAATATTACAAGTTCGGCGCAAGTCTCGGTATTCGATTCAAGCTGTGAGGCGCTCGAGTCGGGCGCTCACGTCTCCGGGCTCCCCTGAGTTGCTCTTACTTTCGCCCGCGAATGCCGGCACGGAGACGTGCCCGCCACCTCTCCGACTGATCCGTCGCACTATAAAATCTACGTATTCAAATCTGTTGTTGGCTACACTTCTGCTCGCCCTCCCGTTCAGCGTTGCCTGCGCACCTGCGATGCGCACTCCCGCTCCAGACGCGCTCAAACCCCGCGTCGTCACGGAGCCCACCCCGCACGACACCGACGATCCCGCGATCTGGATTCATCCGACCGACCGCGCCAAGAGCCTCGTGCTCGGCACCGACAAGGACACGGACGGGGCCCTCTACGTCTATGATCTCGATGGAAAAATCGTGAACCGCGTGGGTGGTTTGAAACGCCCGAACAACGTCGACCTCGCCTACGGCTTTTTGCTCAAGGGCAAGCCCACCGACATCGCCATCACCACTGAGCGGGAGCTGCAGCGCCTGCGCGTTTTTTCCGTGCCCGACATGAAAGGCTTGGACAAGGGCGATCTCGTCGTCTTCGACGGCGACAAGACCCGCGGCCCGATGGGTATTGCGCTCTACCAGCGCCCGCGCGACGGAGCGCTGTTCGCGATCGTCGGCGGCAAAGCCGGCCCCGCCACCGGCTACCTCGCGCAATACCGCCTCGCCGACGACGGCACCGGGCAGGTCAAGATGAGCCTCGTCCGTCAGTTCGGCGCCTACTCCGGCAAGAAGGAAATTGAGGCCATCGCTGTTGATACCGAGCTCGGCTATGTTTACTATTCCGATGAGAGCTTCGGCGTTCGCAAATATGCGGCCGATCCCGACGCACCCGACGCCGGCAAGGAACTCGCCGTGTTTGGCACCACGGGCTACACGCAGGACCACGAGGGTATTTCAATTTACAAGTTCACCAACGGCACCGGCTACCTCCTCGTCTCCGATCAGCAGGCGGATCGGTTTCGCATCTATAGGCGCGAAGGCGAGCCCGGCCGGCCGCACGAACACACGCTGGTCAAAACTGTGCCCGTCTCCGCGATCGACAGTGATGGCAGTGAAGTCACCAGCCTCGCACTTGGACCCAAGTTTCCTCACGGCCTCTTCGTCGCGATGAGCTTGGGCAAGGTCTTCCACTTCTACGCGTGGGAGGATGTGGCAGGTACTGACCTTAAGATTGCACCGAGCGGCGTGCCGCGCGAGAGGTGAAGTGCCGCACGCGTGGCCCTCTGATGCGTCCTCAATACTTCCGACTTTGTTTATACGCCTTCTCGCTCTGGGCGGCGGCGGTTGCTTGGTCGGCTGAACCGACCCCACTCCTCCGCGCCCACGCTCATAATGACTACGAGCACACGCGTCCGTTGCACGACGCGTTGGCTTGCGGCTTTGGCAGCATCGAGGCGGATATCCATCTGGTCGAAGGACGCCTTTTGGTGGCCCACGACAGGAAATCAGTAACGCCCGAGCGCACCCTTGAGGTGCTTTACCTTGATCCGCTGCGCGAACGCATAAAACAAAACGGCGGACGCGTTTATCGCCAAGGTCCTACGGTTACCCTGCTCGTCGATGTGAAAACCGAGGCGGGGGCGACCTTTCGGGCGCTGCATGAAGTCCTGCGCGGCTACGCGGATATTCTCACGGTGTTTCGCGCGGGCGTCGTCGAGCCTGCGGCCGTGACCGTGGTCTTGTCCGGCAATCGCGCCCGCGCAGAGATCGCTGCCCAACCGGAACGCTACGTCGCGATCGACGGCCGGATCGAAGACCTCGCCACGAACTCCCCGGCGACGCTCGTGCCCTGGGTGAGTGACAATTGGCAAAAGGTATCCACGTGGAAGTGGACCGGCCCGATGCCCGAGGCCGACCGCGCCAAGCTCCGCGAGCTTGTGACCCAGGCTCACGCACAGGGCCGGCGGATTCGTTTTTGGAATACACCGGACCGGCCGGAGGTGTGGCAATCGCTGCACGCCGCCGGCGTCGACCTCATCGGCACGGACCATCTCCCCGAGCTGCGGGACTTCCTGCTCCCGTTCGCCACCGGTGCACGCTAGACATGACTGAAACCCCATACCTGAACATCCCGGCTGACCGATCGTGCTGCGGACAAACGCATCGACAATCCCGCTGCCGCGTCGAATAAAACTCTACCATGGCCAGCCTGCAGGAAGTCGCGCAACGCGCCAAAGTCTCCATCGCCACCGTCTCCCGGGTGCTGAACAAATCCGACAAGGTTGTCCCGGAGACGCGCGCGGTCGTTCAGCAGGCCTTGCGCGAACTCGGCTACCGCCCGAGTCGCGTGGCCCGCCGGTTGCGGATGAAGGACGGCCGGGCCCACCTCGTTGGGCTGATCATTCCCGATATTCAAAACCCGTTTTATGCCGAGATTGCCCGCGGTGTGGAGGATGCCGCCTATGCCGCCGAATACGCGCTCCTGCTCTGTAACTCCGATGAAAACCCCGAGAAAGAGCGATTTTACCTCAATGTGATGCTGTCCGAATCGGTGGACGGCATCGTGCTCCCGCCCTTCGACGACACGGATGCCGCCGTCATCGAGATCGCCGCGACCGGGATGCCCGTCGTGTGCGTGGATCGCAGCATGGCCAAACTGAAGACCGATTTGGTCGAGGTGGACAACCACCGCGGCGCGTTTGAAGCGGTCTCCCATCTGCTCGCCAAAGGGCACGAGCACATCGGACTGATCGAAGGTCGGTCGCAGGTCTCGACCAGTCGCGAACGCCGTCGTGGCTACTTGGATGCACTGGCCGAGCGTGAGATCGCCGTGCGGAAGGACTTGATGCGCGCCGGTGATTTCAAGCAGGATAGCGGTCGCATCCTCGCCAATGAACTGCTCGCTTTGCGGAAGCCGCCCACCGCTCTTTTCGTCTGTAACAATCTGATGACGGTCGGCGCGCTCGCCACGATCCATCAGCGCGGCCTGCGCGTTCCGCAAGACGTCGCGATCGTCGGCTTCGACGATCTACCGTGGGCCGAGGCGCTCGATCCTCCTCTGACGGTGGTGCGGCAGCCGGCTTATGAGGTGGGGCGCGAGGCCATGGAGCTATTGCTCAAGCGCATCATGGACCCGGACCGCGCCCCCGTGACGGTTCGCCTTCTTCCCGAAATGGTGACCCGTAGCTCCACCTAGCCCATAGGCTATTCGCCTCTGTTGATTGTCGTGCAAACCGGTCTGTTAAGGCTTGAATCGAGCTCAAAATGTAAACGTTATCACGACGTTTCGTTTGCTCCCTTGGATTGCTCCACCCGTCCCGCCGCTGCTCTCCCTAGACCCATGCCCTTCGTCTCGCCCTCGCGTCTTCTGTGGTGTGTGGCCCTCGCTTTATGCGACAGGTTGGCCAGTGCGGCGCCGTTGCCGGCCGCGGAGCCTCCGAAATTGGTGGTGGTGCTGGTAGTCGATCAGTTTCGCGGTGATTTCATCGCGCGCTACCGCGAGCATTTTGTGCCGGGTGGCATCCGGCTCCTGCTCGACGGAGGCGCGCACTTCACCGATTGTCACTACCGCCACTCCGTCACGAAGACGGCCGCCGGTCACGCCGTGATTCTGAGCGGGGTGCACGCCGACGTGCACGGAATCATCGCGAACGACTGGTTGGATCGCGCGACGCTGAAAAAGGTGAACAGTATCGATGACGACACGGTGGAACTCATCGGTCTCGGCGCGCCCCGGGGCGGCGCGAAGCTGCCTACGACCAAGGTGGCATCGGGGGGCTCTCCCCGCAATTTCCTGGCCACCACCGTGAGTGACGAATTCAAACTCGCGCACGCGGGTCGCCCCAAGATCATCACGATTTCGAGCAAGGATCGCTCGGCGATTCTGCTCGGCGGCAAACTCGCCGATGCCGCCTACTGGATGGACAAGGGGCGCATGATTTCATCGACCCACTATCACAAGCAGCTGCCCGAGTGGGTGCAGGCATTCAACGACGCCGGCCGCGTCGAGTCGTTCTTTGGGAAAACGTGGGAGCGGTTGCTCCCGCTCGCCGCCTATGAGGCGCTGCACGGGCCCGATGACCTGCCGTGGGAATATGCCGACCTGGGCCTCGGGCGCACGTTGCCGAAGCGGATCGACGGTGGAGCGGCGACGATCGGCGCGAAATTCTATAGCGCGTTCGAATTGTCTCCGTTCAAGAGCGAGGTGCTCATGGATTTCGCCCGCGCGGTGCTGGAAAACGAAAATCTCGGGCGCCGCGGCGTGACCGACTTTCTCTGTGTGAGTTTTTCGGTGAACGATTCGATTGGCCATGACTACGGTCCGGACAGTCACGAAGTGATGGATATCATGCTGCGCACCGACCGGATGTTGGCAGACTTGTTCAAAGTCATCGAGGCCCGGGTCGGATTGAAGAACTGCACCATTTTGCTGACGGGCGACCACGGTGCTCCTCCGGTGCCGGAGCGATTGAAGGCTTTTTCACCCGGCATCGACGCCGGGCGCGTCGACCACAAGCGGGTGCTGGCCACCGGCGAGGCCGCGCTCACCCAAGCCTTCGGTGCGTTGCCCGAGGGGCGCCGCTGGTTCGTCACCGACAGCACGGCACTCATTTTTTCGGTCGACGTGCTGAAAGAGCGAAACGTAGCCCCGGCGGCGGCCGAGTCCGTGCTGCGCGACTCACTGCTGACCATTCCGTTTGTCGCGGCGGCATTTACGCGCACCGAACTTGCGGCGCACCGGACAACGGGGGAATTCGGCGCCGCCGCGCAGTTGAGTTTTCATCCGTTACGCAGCGGCGATGTGCTCTATATTCCCAAACCGTATTGGCTCGATCGCCCGACGGGCACCAATCACGGCACGCCCTATGGCTACGATACGCACGTCCCGCTGCTGTGGTATGGCGTCGGCGTGAAGCCCGGTGTGCGCACCGAACGGATCGGGGTCGATGACATCGCTCCAACGCTCGCAACGATTCTTGGCGTGCTCGCTGCGCCGCGCGCCCAGGGCCGGAGCTTGTTCTGACGATGACAGCGATCCCGCCTGCCGCTCCGCTGACACCGCGTGCTGTCCTTACGCTACGCGGCATTCGCAAGGCATACCCGGGGGTGGTGGCGCTCGATGGGGTCGATCTCGAACTTCGCGCGGGAGAAGTGCACGTGCTCTTGGGGGAGAATGGGGCGGGGAAATCCACGCTGATGAAAATCATCAGCGGTGCCGTTGCGTGCGATGCCGGGGAGGTGCTCCTCGATGGCGTGCCGATCGAGATTCGCGGACCGCGGCACGCGCAGGCGGTGGGGCTCGGGATCATCTATCAGGAGTTCAACCTCATCCCGCACCTCACCGCGGGAGAAAATATTTTCCTCGGCCGCGAACCGCGCCTCCTGGCGGGCGTGATCGATCAACGTGCGTTGTTGCGCGCCGCGCAAAAAATCCTCGACGAGCTGGGCGTGGCCATCGATGCGCGGTCGGTCGTCAGCCGCCTGAGCGTCGCGCAACAGCAGATGGTCGAGGTGGCCAAAGCCCTTTCGCTCAATGCCCGGGTGCTCATCATGGATGAACCGACCTCGGCGCTGACGGAGCAGGAGATCCGCGAACTCTTCGCCACCATCGCTCGACTCAAAGCTCGGGGCGTCGCCCTCGTCTATATTTCGCATCGCATGGAAGAGCTGTTTGCGATCGGGGACCGCGTGACGGTGCTGCGTGACGGTCGCCATGTCGGCACGCGTCTGATCGGTGAAACGACGATGTCCGAACTCGTCCGGCTGATGGTGGGCCGCGATCTCAAGGACCAGTTTCCCAAACAAGCCGCACCCGTCGGCGACGAAGCCCTCCGCGTCGCGGGGCTACGGCGCAACGGTGTGCTGCACGACATCAACTTCACGCTTCGGCGGGGGGAAGTCGTCGGCCTCGCGGGCCTCATGGGGTCGGGCCGCACGGAGCTGGCCCGGGCCGTTTTCGGTGCCGATCCGATCGACGGTGGGCGAATTTTTGTGGGTGGACACGAACGGCAGATCGGATCGCCGCGCGCCGCCATCGGCCTCGGTCTGGGATTTCTCACGGAAGACCGGAAGCATCAGGGGCTCGTCCTCGGACTATCGGTGCAGGAAAATACGTGCCTGCCCAGCGTCGGCGCGTTTTCCCGTTTTGGCGTGATGCAGGTCGCGCATGAGTCGGCGGCGACCGCCGCCCGCATCGCCGAGCTGCGGATCAAGACCCCCGGTCCGCACCAGCGCGTCGTCACGCTGAGCGGCGGCAACCAGCAGAAGGTGGTCCTCGGCAAATGGCTCACAACCGCGGCCGGTGTGTTCATCTTTGACGAGCCGACGCGAGGGATCGACGTCGGCGCGAAGGTGGAGATTTACCAGCTGATCAACCAACTTGCGGCGCGCGGAGCGGCGATTCTCATGATCTCGTCCGAGTTACCGGAAATCCTCGGCATGAGCGACCGCATCTTGGTGATGCACGCGGGCCGCATCGCCGGCGAATTTACCGCCGCCGAGGCCACGCAGGAAAAACTTCTCGCCGCCGCGCTCGGCCGCGCCGGGCTCCACGCCGCATGAAACCGCGTGAATTTCTCGCCCACTCGGGCCGCCAGTTTGGCACGCTCGTCGGACTGTTCGCGCTGTGTGCGGTGCTGTGGGCGCTCACGCCACATTTTCTGACGGTCTCCAATCTGCTCAACGTGGCGCAGCAGACGTCCATCAACGCCGTCATCGCGGTTGGTCTCACGTTTGTCATCATCAGTGGCGGGATCGATCTTTCCGTGGGTTCGCTCGTCGCGTTTTCCGGTGTCGTCACCGCGAGTTTGCTGCAACGCGCCGTTCCGGTCCCGCTCGCGCTGCTCGCCGGCCTCGTGACGGGTCTCGCGTGTGGCCTCGTGAACGGCCTGCTTATCACCTATGGTCGGCTGCCGCCGTTTATTGCCACTCTTGGTCTCATGAGTGTGGCCCGCGGGGGCGCACTGCTCTACACCGATGGCCGGCCCGTGTCCGGCTTCGACGAAGAGTTTCGTTGGCTCGCCACCGGCGAAGTCCTCCGTGTGCCCGTGCCCGTGGTGATCATGATTGTGGTCTACGTGATCGCGCACTTCGTGCTGCGACGCACCCCGTTTGGCCGCTATCTTTTCGCCATCGGCGGCAACGAGGAGGCCGCACTGCTTTCCGGGGTCCGCGTGCGGCTGCACAAGACCGTCGTCTATGGGGTCTGCGGTCTCCTGAGTGCGCTCGCCGCCGTGATGCTGACCGCTCGGCTCAACTCGGCGCAGCCCATCGCCGGCATCAACTACGAGTTGGATGCGATAGCCGCGACGGTGATCGGCGGCACGAGTCTGCTGGGCGGGCAGGGGAGTGTCGTCGGCACGCTGATCGGCGCGCTCATCATGGGCGTCCTCCGCAACGGCCTGAACCTGCTCGGCGTGTCCTCGTTCATCCAACAGGTCGTGATCGGCGCGGTCATCATTCTCGCCGTGCTGCTCGACACCGCCTTCAAGCGCCCGAAGCGCTGAGCCCTCTTCTATGAAAACCCACCGCTTCTTAACCCTGAGTCTCATCACGGGCGGTTTCGCGCTCATCGCCGGCTGTAACCGCACTGAACCCACGTCCGCGGCCTCCGTGGCGGGCGCGACAGCCGGCAAGCCCACGGTTGCCCTCGTCGTGAAAACGCTGAACAACCCGTTTTTTCTCGATATGCAAAAAGGGGCCGAAGAGGCGGCGAGGCGATTCGGCGTGAATTTGGTCGTGCAAGCCGCCGACCGGGAAATCGATGTCGAGCGGCAGATGCAGATCATTGAAAATCTCATCGAGCGTAAGGTCGCCGCGTTATGCATCACGCCGAGCGGCTCGCGCGAGATAGTCCCCGTGATCGTGAAGGCCAACCAAGTGGGCATCCCGGTGGTGATCGTCGACACCCGCGCTGACGAAAAGGCGCTCGTCGCCGCCGGTGGCAAGATCGCGACATTCATCGGTTCCGACAACTATGACGGCGGAAAACTGGCCGGTGCGTTCGTCGCCGAAAAACTCGGCGGCAAGGGCCACCTCGCCGTCCTTGAGGGCATTCCCGGTCACGAAACCGGCGACGCCCGCCTCCGCGGTTTCCGCGAAGCCGTCGCGAAATTTCCCGGTCTCAAGATCGTCGTCTCGCAGCCTGCGAATTGGGAACGCGACCAAGGGTTCAATGTGTTTCAAAATATGCTCCAATCGAATCCCACCGTGACGGCGCTCTTCGCGTGCAACGACCTCATGGCGCTCGGTGCGATTGAGGCGATCGCCTCAGCCGGCAAGGCGGGTAAGATCGTCGTCGTGGGCTTCGACGCCCAACCCGAGGCACGCGCGGCGATCACGAAAGGCACGATGTCCGCCACGGTCGCTCAATTTGCATCCCGCATGGGCAGCACCGCTGTAGAAAACGCAGTCAAGCTCCTCGCCGGGGAAAAAATCGCTGACTTCACGCCTGTGGCGATCGAACTGATCAAGTAGGGCGGTCTCCAGTCCGCTCTTTTTTGCGCATTACGCTTTTGCACCCAAGGCGGGCTGAAGCCCGCCCTACTTCAATCCACCGCTTCCGTCCTTTTTAGTTTCTCCCATGAAATCCAAACTCAATCTCGCTCTCGTCGGCACCGGCCGCATGGGCATCGCCTACGCCCGTTATCTCGCGAACCGCGTCCCCGGTGCGACGCTCTACGCTGTCGCCGACGTGCGGGCCGACGTCGCCGAATCCGTGCGCGCCGAATTCGGGGCCGCGCGCGCCGTCACCGACTACCGCGACCTGCTCACCGACAAAAATGTCGACGCGATCGTCGTGATGACGCCCACCAAGCTCCATCGCGACGTCGTCATCGATGCCGCCCGGGCGGGCAAAGCGATCTTTTGCGAAAAGCCGCTCTCGCTCGCGATCAAGGATGCGCACGCGATGAAGGAAGCCGTCGTGCAGAGCGGCGTGTTTTTCCAGCTCGGCTTCATGCGCCGTTTCGACGCCGGCTACGCCGCCGCGAAAAGGAAAATCGCCGCAGGTGCGATAGGGAAACCGTGCGTTTTCAAATCCACCTCGAAGGACAAAGCGCGCCCGAGCGTCGATTATCTCCGGCCCGAGAACAGTGGCGGTCTTTTCATCGATATGGGCATCCACGATTTCGACCTCGCGCGCTGGTTTATGGGCGAGGTCACGAGCGTGCACAGTGTCGGCGGTGTGCTCGCGTATCCCGAGATGGATGGCATCGGCGATTGGGACAACGCGATCAGCACCCTGCGATTTGCGAGCGGCTGCATCGGCTCCGTCACGCTCAGTCGCAATGGCGTTTACGGCTACGGAATCGAGACCGAGATCGCCGGCACCGAGGGCACGATCCAGATCGGTTACGAGCGCGAGACGCCGATCCTCGTGATGAAGGACAATGCCATTTCGCACGATACGGTGCCCGGCTTCTACGAACGCTTTGAGAACGCCTACATCGTCCAGCTTCAGGACTTCGTGCAGAATCTCCGCGACCACCGCCCGCCGCCGATCACGTGCGACGACGGCATCGCCGCGCAACGGATCGCCTTGGCGGCCACCAGCTCCGCCCAGCTGGGCACTGCGGTAACCGTGTAGCTCCGGTCGGCGTAATGGACGCGGAACGCTTCGCCATTCGCAGGGGTTGGCCGGCGGCGAGGTTTCGCGATGGAACGACGACTCCGACCGGCCTCGTGCAGACAAGAAATGCGCAGTGATTCGCATCGTGCGCTGTCATTCGGCGCTTTGCTGCGGAACGGCCACGCGGCAAGGTGGGCTTAGTCCCAGTTCATTATGCCTGCTAATTGTAAATCCCGTGCCGTGTCCGCCACCCCAGGCGGGTGTGTGACTGGAATCTGGCTGTGGCGGATTATGCGGCGGCCCGGAGGTTGGATCAGACCTCAGTAGACGACCTTGATTCTGGTAGAAGCACGAGCAGGTTCACTTCCCCGTGATTTTCGTTGAGGGGTCGAGTGGTGGGGATGGGTTGCGGCCAGTTTTTCAACTTTTGTCGGGGTCGCGCACCCGTACTTCGATCTGTGCCTTGCGGGTGAGCCGCAGGCGCAGTTTGCGGCCGCTGCCGTCCGGGAGCTGGAGATCGCCGGCGTTCAGATCCTGCAGCACGCGGTCGATGATTTTGCGCAGCTTCGGGGGGGGGGAGTTCACCGTGGGCACCAGATGCACTTCGATCTCCGTGCCGGTCCAGCGCAGGACGCCGGCGCTTTGGCTCAGCTCGCGGAAGTAGTCGTGATCGTCGCGATAGTTGTTGTAGGCGGCTTTGAAGGGCGTGAGGGCGCGGTAAAACAGATTGCGGGCGGTGATCTTGATCGCGTCCATCAGCGTTTTATGGCCGGTGTCGAGGCGGACCATGCTTGGCACCACGAGTTGATCGATCCGGGAAACGTCCCGCTGCAGGGCGTCTTGCTCGGCTTGGTTGGCGACTAATTTTTGGTGCAGCTCGTCGAGCTTGAGCGCGCGTGCAGCCCGGTATTTTTCAAAACGTTTACTGGAACAGGTGGCCCCGCTCCCCGCGCAGGCGGTTAAACCGCTTCGAAAACGTGCCCTGCAACCATTGCATGCCCCCAACGAGGTTTCCCAGCGGGGTTTCCACCGCCAGATGATAGTGGTTCGACATGATGCACCACGCATGGACCCGCCAGCCGGCTTTCCCGCACGCCTCGCCGAGGCATGTCAAAAACGCGGCCTTGGTCTTGTCCGCCCGGAAAATGTCCGCCCGGTAGTTGCCCCGGTTCAGCACATGATAGATTCCGTCCTCCGCTTCGAGCCTGAGTGGGCGTGCCATATTGCGCGACAGCACGGCTCACCCGCCCGCCACCGTCAACCCCAAACCCCAAAGCCTGACCCCATTTTCTGACTCCGACGAGATGGGATATCGCGCGGTCGCGGGGAAGATCCACATCCACGACCTGCACGCGACGATGTTGCACCTGCTCGGCATCGATCACACCAAGCTGACCCACCGGCACCTCGGCCGCGATTTCCGGCTGACCGATGTGTATGGCGAAGTGGTGAAGGAGATCATCGCCTGACCGGCCCGGCACCCGCTATTCCGGCAGCGAGGCAAAACCCCGCCTCCCCGATCCCAGTCCGCGATGAATCTCACCCCAGGTTCACTTGTCCCTTCCGGATGGCTGCTGGCCGCCCTCTTTCTAGCCTCCGGCCCTGCGATCTCGGCCCAACCTGCTCCGCCCAAAGCCGAGCACGAGCCGAGCACGAGGTAGTAAAGCTCTCGCCGTTCTCGGTGAACGGCGCCGACGACCAGGGCTATCTGGCGACGGCCACGATGGCCGGCACACGCCTGCGCACGGAGTTGAAGGACCCTCCGGTCGCGCTCAGCATCCTCAACAACGCATTTCTCGACGACGTCGCGGCCGCGATCAGCCCGATGACGGCGGAGTTTCTGACGGACATTGCGGCAACCAACGTGATGGAGGCGATGGAATACGGAATGAACGCGCGAATTGAAACCGACGATGCGCGCACCGGTGCGTAGAGGCCGGATGTCGCGATCAAAATCGGCGGCGGCAATCGGAAGTGCGGCGAAAAGAAAGACAGCAACCAGGCTGCCGGGAATGGTGGTCCGTCATGACTTATTCGGCGCCGGCGGCAGGGCTTCGATCCACGCGAGGTTGAAGACGTAGTGATTTTGGCTCGTAACGAGCTGGATGCGGCCATCGCGCGACTGGGTGATGGCGAGATAACCGGTGGGCTCCGCCAGCGTGTCGCTCATCTGAAATTTTACGTGCGTGCCGGGCTCGGCTGCGCGCAGAGGCCCGCCGGGTGTGAGGAGCCGGCGGTCGGGCCAAGTCCTGCCTTCGTCGTAGCTCAATGCCGCAAAGAGTCCGTAGCCGGTGAACTCGCCGCCGGCGGACTTGAACGCGAGGCCCTTCCGGTTCTTCCATTCGCGCCACTGGTCGGTGAAGGAGCACAGCAGGATCGGCCCCTCCTTCAGTCGAATCATCACGGGTTTCTGGGTGTTACTCACGACGGGAAATTCGCTGATGCCCCATTCCCACGTCTCGCCCAGATCGCGCGAGTAGCTGACGGGCATCTTGAAATTGAAACGCTCCTGCTCGGGCAGGCCCGCGCTGAGGCGGCCGAACGCCATCAAGCGTCCGTCAGCCAGCTCGACGATGGGCGCGTGGATGCCGGCGATGAACGGGCCGCTGCCGCCGGGCCGCACGTGGTCGCCGCCGCGCAGGTCGCGGCCGCGCGACTGCCACGTCTGGCCGCGGTCGCGGCTGACGACGAGCGAGGAGTTGTCGTAGGGCATCGCAATCGCGCCGTCCCGCGTGCGGATGGGGTTGTTGGCCGGCTCGCCGCGCGGGCGCAGCACCTCGGGCTTCGACCACGTCGCGCCGTTGTCGGTGGAACGGCGGACGAGGTTGTCGCCGTGGCCGCGAGCCTCGGTGAAGTGGAACAGGGTTCGGTCGCCGTCCCACCAGATTTTCGGCGCGTGGTCGTTCACGTCCTGCGCGTCCCAGAACGGCGACGCCGGCTCCCATTCGCTCGCGCCGAGGCGCAGGCGCGAGGCGGCATTGGAGGTGGTGAGATCGGTTTCGCCGAGCGTGGAGAACCACACCGCGAGCAGGTCGCCGTTCGGGCACTCGGTGATCGACGGGCTGTGGTTCTGGCTGATGAACACGGGGCCGACGGCGCCCGGCGGAATGCGCACGAAGAGTTTCGGGCCCGCGAAGAACGGCACATCCGCCGGCGGCGGCGTGAGGTGCGGCACCGACTGACTCACGTTTTTCGCATTCAGCGGCGGCGTGGCCATCGGCAGCGGCTTTCCTTTCGGCAGCTCGCCCTGCACGACGCGAAACCCGATGCGCGGGCTGGCGGAATTCTGCGCCCACGAGCCGCGGTTCGCGGAGCGCAGGAAGCGGATCATTGACGAATGGAATCCCCCGCGAAACACGCGCAGGTCGCCATCGGAGCGGCCAAGCGGATCGGTCTGCGCGCCGCTCTCATACGGCCCATACCAGTCGAGACACCATTCGGCGACATTGCCGTGCATATCGTGGAGGCCCCAGGCATTCGGCGTCTTCCGCGCGACGCGCAGCGCGCCCGCGCCGGCGGCCGGCGCTTCCTCCGCCGGATGCACCAAGCCGAGGACCGTCCCCTGCTCGAGCGTCGACGCGGCCGCGCCCGCCCGGCGCCACTCATACTCGCGCGGCATCGCGCCGGCCGGGAAGTAGACGCCGCGAAAATTTTCCTCGCCGAGCCACTTCTGGTGCGCGTCCGGCAACGTGTCGCCCGTGTGGAAGAGTGTCGTCGTGCCGGCGCGGCACGCATACTCCCACTCCGCCTCTGTCGGCAGGCGGTAGGGCCTGCCCTCCTTCTTCGAGAGCCACGCGCAGAAGGCCACCGCCCGCTCCCAAGTGATCCCGCTCGCCGCGTCATCGTCCGCCGGCTGCGCCTTCGGGTCGCCCTTCTTGAAGTTGGGATCGAACTGCAGGTATTGCGCCATTGTCACCTCGGTAACGCCCATCAGGAACGGCCGCGTGATTGTGACGCGGTGCGCGGGCTTCTCGTCGAAATCGATCCGGGAAAAATCCCGGTGCATCTCGGCCATCCGCTTCGCCCCGAGATAATCCACAACCGGCGGCCCGTCCTGGCCCACGGTGAACGTGCCCGGCTCGATGCGGACGAGCGCCATGCCGATGGAGTTGGTGATGGGCGGAGTGGCGGAAAGTGCGAAGGGCGCGTGCAATGTCGCCGCGAGGATTGCGAGGGCGGGTTTCATCGTTTCGAGCCGGCTGGGATCTCCGATCACTTCTCCCACGGCGAGCGGAGCGTGGGTTTCTCGGTCAGGAACTCCAGGCCGCCGCGCAGCCTGCCTTCCTTGGTGAAGAAGGGGTGGAAACCCTGGCCGTTGATGCCGTTGTCGTCGTAGCGGTCCCGGCGGGTGGAGATGGCGCGGCCTTCGCGCAAGGCCCAGCCCATCCAGCCAAAGCCAGCGGTGGAGAGCTGTTCGTGGTAAAACTTCACGACTTCCGCTCGCTTGGTGTCGTCGAGGCCGCCGGGGATGGTCTCGTTGCAGAGCAGGGGCTTTCCCAAGTCGCGCCGGATGTTCTGAAAGAGTGCGATCTGCTTGGAGAGTTCGGGGGCGGTATGGGTGTAGGGGTGGGCGCAGAGCACGTCGGACAGCGGTGCGTAGAGGCGGATGTGCCCCTCGCCTGGCACGGTGCCGACCAGGATGGGCTGCCGGGCACCACAGGCGCGGACGGTGGCGGCGATTTCCGAAAGCCACTCGAACTCCCGCTTGCTCGGCTCGTCCTTGAGGCTGCCGGCCTGCGGTTCGTTGCAGAGGTCCCACGCGAGGATGCGGTCGTCCGATGCGAGCGGGGTGACGAGTGCCTTCACATACTCGAGCGGCTGCCGCCAACCGGGCTTGAGGTTCTCGACGTAGGTGCCGCCGTAGTCGAACTTGGAATCGTGCCAGCGATTAAAGAGGCAGGGCATGACCTTCATGCCGTTCTCGGCGATGGCGGCGACAGCATCCATGAAGTTCGCCGTGACTTTCTCCGGGTCGCGGAGCCAAGCCGTGAACTCGATCCAGAGGCGGATGCAATTGACGTGAATCTGCCGCGCGAGGGCGACCTCCTCGCGCATTTTCGCGCCGTCGTAAAACCACCACGCGTCCTCGATGCGGGCAGCCCACGATGGCACCATGCCCAGCCCACGCAGCCAGCCGTAGTCGGGATACACGTGCAGCGTCGGCTTCGGGAACGAAGGCTTCGGGGGCGCGGGTAACGCGGGCTTCGGCGGGGCGGGCGTTTGCGCGAGGATGGGGGCGGCCAGGCCTCCGCCGAGCGCGGCGGCAAGGGTGGTGAGGGCGTGTCTGCGCGTGACTTTGGATTTGATGCTCATGCAGTCGGAATGGTCGTTGGGAAGGTGGTTAGTCATGACTTCTTCGGCGCGGACGGCGGGGCTTCAGGGATGAAACTGCAGGTCAGCGGCGCGCATGCTTCACCACGAACTCGACCAACTCGCGGCAGCGGAAGAATCCCTCCCAGTGCGTGTGCCCCTGACCCGGCGGGATGATCAGTTCCATTTCGCCGCCGAGCGCAGTGTAGCGGGCTTTCATCCGCGCGGAATTGGCGTCGAGCGGCACAAGCTTGTCGGCGTCGCCGTGGATGGCGAAGAGCGGGATCTTCGCCGCGGCCAGCGGGGCGAGCCGATCGATGGGATTGTGCGCAGAGAGATTTTTCTCCAGTTCCGCGGGCGTCATCCCGTAAGCGGGCGCGGCCTTGGCGAGGCCGGGCCAGCTCGCGAGGTCGCACACCGGAAAAATCCCGGCGAACGCGGCCACCTTCTCGGGATTTTCCGCGGCCCAGCAGAGCGTCATCAGCCCGCCGCGGCTGCGCCCGAGCAGCACGGCCTTCGGCGCCATGCCGCGGCGCTCGGTCAGCTCGCGATGGAGCGCGGTGTAGTGCGCGCGCCCTGCCGGGTTGCCGTGGGATTCCCCGACGTCGATGCCCGCGATGCTGACGCCGGCCTCGAGGAGCTGGCGCAGCAGCCATTCCTCGTGGTGATTCGGCGAGTTCGGCAGGCTGGGCGCAAACAACACCCAGGCCCGCGGCTTGCCGGCCGGCGCTTTGGGAGAGAGCGCGAGAAACGCGGGGCGGTCGCCGACGGCGAAGAACTCGCCCGTCACCGGAAAGCCAGCCTGCGGCGGCAGCGCCCACGCGGGAACGGCCAGCGCGGCAAGGAACGGAAAGAGCAGCGACTTCATCGGTGGCGTGAGTGGCGGAGAATTTGGTTTCGCGGGAAAGGCGCTCGCGGGTTTCCCGCGCACCATCGCGCCGGCAACGGCCGGTCAGAACCGTCCGCTGATCCCCGCCTTGATTTGCGCGTGGAAGAGATCGGCGCCGCGTTTCCGTTCGGGGATGTAGATGTAGGGCTTGTCGCCGAGCGATTCGTTGAGCGCGTTGACCACGTCGGCGAAGAACGTGAGGCTCGGGCGGAGCGTGTAGCTCGCGTTGAACTCCAGGCGGCGCTTGGAAAAGTCGTAGGAGCGAAGCGCCGGGTTGGGATTCAGCGTCTGGCCGAGGGCACGGCTCGAGTAGTTCAGTTGTGCGCGGAGCATCCAGCCGCGGTGCGAATAGGAGAGCCCCACGTTGCCGCTGCGTGGGATGAAGCCCGGGACCTCGCTGCCGCGGAGGGTGGCGCCGAGGGAGCCGTAGTCGCCGATGGTCTCTAACCAGGTGTAGTTCGCGTAGGCGCCCAGGCCGCGCAGCGCCCCGGGCAGGCTGGTGAACTGCTGCTGGTAGGCCAGCTCCAGGCCGCGGATACGGGCTGCCCCGCCGTTCACCTGCGTGCTCAGCGTGTAGCCGGCGTAGTCGCCGCTGAAGCCGTTGTTCGGGCCCGTGCCGATGAGGCCGGCGTCGGTGGCCACGATGAAGTCGCTGATTTCCTTCAGAAACACACCCGCCGAAAGCATCCCGGCGGGCTTGAAGTAATACTCGATCGTGGCGTCGAAATTGTCGGCGAACTGGGGGCGCAGGCTCGTGTTGTTGGAGACGACGCGCTGGGTGGTGTCGT
>SXGR01301195.1_pt1 | contig 21506 bp, 30 predicted proteins | sample 3174711 | NCBI WGS metagenome assembly SXGR01 (sample SAMN11356860, study PRJNA531348) | freshwater metagenome | isolation source: freshwater sample F1-60 | place: China: Fuxian Lake, Yuxi | collected 2017-12-25 | reverse complement strand
TTCTCCATCTTTTAAAATACCAGCTTTATCATCATTAAGATAAGGAGTATAATACTGGACACGATCAGCACCCCAGTTACCAGCACAAAAAGCATTGTAATCAATATCTCTAAACTCCTGACGACAGTCCGGATAAATGGCGTGATCCCCCGCATGAATACCCATTGCGATTTTAACTTCTGTATTTTTTTCATTTGCTATACTTAATGCTACTGATTGAATAATTGAACTAAATATTTTATTACGATTAGGTACAACTGTTGCCTTCATATTTTCTTCAGCATAGTGACCTTCAGGAACTTCTTCACCACCGGTTACAAGTGCTGAGTTAAGTAATTGGCTTAAACCATTAAGTTTAATTACTTGGTAATTAATTTTAGAAAAATGATGCATGATAACTTCTGTTGTATCATTTTTGTATTTGATTTCATCAGCTTTACTATTTAAATAATTTACTAAATCTTGAGCACGTTCAAGCTCAACAGAATGTTTTTGTCCATAATCAAAGGATAGTGCTGTAACTTCATAGCCATTGGTAAGTAGATGAAGCAGCAATGTGGAGCTATCCATACCTCCTGAAAGGGAGAGGACCGCCTGCTTATTTATTGTTCTATTCATTTTGTTTTTAACCTTTTTTTCTTTTTTTCTTTTAGAGAATCTAAATATTCTTTTGTGTATTTATGCTCTACCCTATAAGGACCCTTGGTTGTAATACTACGGTCATAATACCAAGTAGAGATAGTACCTGTGTTATTAGTATACTCTCGAGTGTATTTTTGAAGAGGTTCAACTTGAATTTTAGGAACGTATGCCATAACTTTTATTTATATTAATATAAGAAAAGGGTTGCAGAAAAGCAACTTTCTCTCAAATTATTTTCTAATTATTTTACGTTTTGAACCATCACTATACAAGTAAATTACTAATTCATCTTCTTTAACGTTATAAATAGGACGACCCATTATATCATACATGCCGATAAGTTTTGGTTCTTGTTTATTAAATACATTTATAGACGTTGTATTAGCGCGTTTACACACGTCCAATCGCCTAAACATAAATGTATCCTGTCTCAAGCATTTATTCCACCACTGAGCATATATTAATACTCTACCGCTATCCTTAAATGTAAAATCAGCTAGTCTAGTTTGAGTATATCCCAAAAAGTCATTATCAGGAAAATCATACTCCATTCTAATTTGATAATCAGTTAAATTATCCCACTCTTTCTGAGTCATCGTATCCATCCAAGGACCTTTATAGAACACCAAGTAGTATTCCATACAAGTATCTTTTATTGGTCTATTTTTAATATAATTCATTTCAAACAAATACCTCTTACAATCAGTTGGTTTTATTTGCCAACCTAATCCAGCACCAGGGAATTGAACGATTTCGATTGGACGATAAAGTGTTGTATCACACTTCAAACACTTGTTCCATACCTTCAAATACAATTTGTATTTACCCTTAACATTAAATTGAACCTCTACAATACCACGAATATCCTGAACTGTATCAGTTTTCTTGGTTTGAAAATCATACACCATAAACATATAATCCACACAGGTATCATCTAAAACTTTACCGCTTACTTGCCACTTATAGTAATTACGTTCATTCCATTGTTGGAGTTTCAATGTGCTCCAATCACATTTTGCGTTTGCTGTAATGGAACTAAACAGAACCACCAGCATTAATAATAGTTTTTTCATAATTTTATTTCAATTAATTTTATTTTTTGTGTAAAGGCATCCAGCGTGATATCCAATGAATTAATTATTTTAGTATCATCAGTAATATCATAAATGTTTATATAAAACCTATAACCACCGTTAGTGCGACCAGTAAACCTAGGCTCACCTTGCTCAAGTATACTATTTATTTTTTTAACAATAGCACTACTGCTTAAATATTTTATTATCCATCTATTATTTTTTTTCTCAACTACTACCCTAGTTAATGAATCATTTAAATACATTTTAATATGTCCTTTAATAATGTGACTGGCGGCAGTTTGAGCATCATAATGAATTGGTGTTTTAACGTATTGACCAAATACATTAGCTGTAATCATTAACATTGCTACCAACAATAAATTTTTCATATCTAAATTTTCTTAAATCTACAAGCCAAAATCATAAACTCGGCCATTTTTTTATGACCACCTGCTGTCATATGGCATAAAAAGTCCCCACAATCGGATTTTAAAATACAATGTGATTTTGCTACCTTAGCACCCACAATCGAATCAATCAGTAGTTGCTGGAACTTGGCATACCGCTGTGGATATCCTTTGTATGCCTCTCTATTACTGACATTAATACAAGTTAACGGATCAAAACCCGTAATTACAATTGGTATTACTTGTTTTTCCAAACACATATTCACAATTGCCTGAACATTTTTTACTGATTTCATTGGGGCTCTGTTGCTTGCCATGTCGTTTGCTCCTCCGTAAATAAAACAATAATCATATCCCGATGTTAGATTTAGTTTAGCTACACCAACCATCCAACTGGTTTGTTTGCCGCCAACGGCAGTATTATTGATTGCCATTCCAGTTTTTTTACACAACTGGTATTGCCATCCAAAATCAGCTGCCGAATGTGAATCGCCAATAAATAAAGCCCTCTTTCCTTTAACTGAAATGACTGTGTCTTGTTTGATTGTATCTTGCTTGATAGTATCTACTTGAGGTAGTTCACCCCAGGCTAGAGGATCTCTAACTGCCGGTTTTGATTCTACTACTACATAACCTATTATGAAGCTTAATACCATTAAAAATAATCCGTCTTTAATTCTCATTCTACTATTATTTTATAACCTGTTTCAATTCGTTCAAAGCTTATAATAGTGCCTTTCATTTTTGGAATAAACATATTAGCCAGCATTCCGGTTGTTATGTAAGGGCCTCCTGAAGGATCAACCATACTAATCTTCTCAGTGTCTGAATATACTAACTCGGTATACTTTTTAGACAAAGCAGAATATTCATAAGTTTCTTTATTATATTCATGAACTGCTTTTTCAAACTCACCTATAGTCATTCGTTCGTCAGTCTCGGTATCGGCACAGTAAGCCTCATAAGCCTTATCGTAAACGTTAGGCCAGGCAAAACGGCACCACTCAAAATTTCCTTCCCAAAGCATGTTACCGTCTTCAGTTTCTGTAAAGGTGAATTTATCACCGTACCGGTTAGTATATATTTTACTTTGCATCATATTCCTCCCAGTTACTATAAGTTAATCCCCACTGTAAGCTAAACCATCGCATTTCTCTTTCTGCTGCCTTAGCATACATCCTTAAATTCTTCATAAGGTATTTCTTACCCCACTTCTTAAATTCTTCTCCTTGCTGGACAGTCATTGAGTATTCTTGAAACCATTTCTCTTTACCTAAAATATCATCGTAGGTAACATCATAACCGGCAATAATAAACATCTGATTGATTAGGTCAATAACTGCTTGGTCACGTTTTTGTTCTCTAGTTAGTCGTTTCTTAGTTTCCATAGTTCGTATGTACTATTTGTAGTTTTAAATTTAATATAGTCTTCTCTTTCTTCTAAAATTTCTGTAGCAGTTGTTGTTAACCAAGTAAAACTCATTCGGTGTGGATCTAAAATACAAGATAGACCAACAGCAGGTTTATCGTGTTTTTCTTTAAACCTACTATCTTCCCATTCAATCCATCCTATCTCTCTTCCATACTTTGTTAATCCATCACGTTCACGAACTAGTTTATACTTAGCGTTAGCGTTAGTATCACCAAACAGCAACTTACCCATCTCATCATCCATCTTTAGATTACCATTCTCATCTTGAGTTACTAGTATTTTCTTTTGTTTAATCTTGCTCATATAAAACCTAGTTTTTGTATTTGTTTTCTAATCATAAATTTAAGACATCCTTTCCAGATTAGCAACCTACATTTCCATTTAGGTAGCCTACCTGCCATGTAAGGTTTGGTTTTAGTTAAGATATAATAAGCTACTTCTGAAACACTTTCTACCTTACTGAACTCGATAGTAGCATATTTACCTCTTGCTCTAAAGTAGAAGTAGTGGCCTAAAAAGTATCCTTCAGCCTGTACTGGGCGGTTACCTAAAGGTTTATAGATCCATTTAATCATTCTGTAAGTGTATTAATGTATTGATTTCCAAAAGATACTTTTTCTTTCTTTAATAATTTTATATCTGAAGTTGGTAGATATTGTTTTAATATTTTTGTTTTACAACTTCAACAATACTTTTCATCCATGCACCCATTATGTCTTTTCTCATAAAAAGAACATTCCATATTGACATATCAACATCCCAGATTTCTTTTGGGACTTCTACTTTAATAATTCTTTTATTTTTCATAACCCAATTTCTTTTAATTGTTCAGATGTTAATGGCTTAATTGGTTCGGGGTCTACAAACTTTGGATAGGTTCTTTTTAGTGGTTCTTTTTTGAAAAAGTATCCTGATATATCTACATAAGGTAATACTTCTCGGTTTCCTTCAATGGTGGTTGTACCATTTTTAGCTTTCAGCATCACAATTTTGTATCCAAATTTATTGGATAACCATTTAATAAATTTAACGTGTAATCTTTCCATATTTTTTATTTTTTTAATAGTTTTATATCTGAAGATGGTGTATATTGTTTTAGAGTTTGTATAGCATCTTCAACACAGTAAGATACTATATTTACTACTGCTGAGTCAACCTGGAAGATGTATAATGTTGTTCTACCGCTCATTTTCTAATTTCTCTAATTGTTTTTCAAAATGTTCAATACTACCCCAAATAATAGAGGCATTTGGATCTAGTTTTTTAATTTCATCTACTAATTCTTCTTGTCTACCTCTACTATAAAACCCATGCTCAATATCATCAACTAAGTCTTGTAGGTGTTTAGGACCGTGAATTGAAATGCGTAGATCATAATGTTCCCATTTTGTTTTCCAATCAATAAAACCAATTCCTTTAGTTAACTTACGTAATAAATCATGCAAGGTCCAGTTACGAACTCTTACAATAGATCTATCACTACCAAACACGTGAAGGAAGCGTAAAAACCACCTGGGGCAGAATTTAGGCTTAGCTTCGTAATCCATAGCAAGTACTAAAGGATAAAGAGCATTAAAGTAATCACCATCTTTATTATACAAGTACGTACCTAAGTAACCGTATTTCTCAAATCCTTTAGGAAAAAAGATGTATCTAAAGTCATCTAATTTAATACTACGAGTATAAATCATTCCCTTACTGCGTCCTTTCCAAAACAGGATTGCGTATTTAAGATTTTCCATACGCTGTTTAAACGTCGGTGGGGTATAAAATTTACTATTTTTATCTATTCTACTCATAATTAAGGTATTATAAAAATTACAAAGCTAATCATAGCTGTGATAGCAGCTACCAGTATAAAGAATACTTTTATTTCGTGTTTATCTTCCGTAGAAAGTTTCATAAATCCAATCTGCTAAATTACGTTTCATTTTAGTAATCTTGATATCAACCCGGCGCTTTAAACAGATAATCATATAAGTTTTCGGTTTTTCATCTTGACTTCTAACGTACTGCTTTAATGCTTTACCAAAGTCCTTCTTGTAGATATTGAATAGGAAAAAGAATAGTTTTTTCTGATTATAATCTTCAAAGCGCCATTTACCATTTCTCATCTCAGCAATCTTAGTCTCGACTGTAGATTCATGCTTACTGTAAATAGCAAAGTGGGTGGGGTAAGTCTTAAAAAAAAGCGAATCGGTCTCGCTTAAGTGGTAGGTAAATTCTGGTATAATCATAACTTTTATTTTTTTATCTTATAGTTAAGATAAGAATAATAACTCGATAATGCAACTGTTAGTAAACTTTTCCTAAAGATTCTTTTTTAAATCGGTTTGTTGCTTCTTCAATCTTAGACCTCTTACCCCATTCAGATAAGTGTTTATCGTTCTGAATTGATTTAATTTGTGATTGAAGGGGCGTTATTTCTTGTTTAGGGCCGGTATAGACTTCGTAAGGCTCTTTATCTTCATCTTCGATCTTGCGTTTTTCCTCAGGCATATCTTCAACTATCTCATTTAATACCTGGTCCATTGCATGATCTTCGTCCCACTCTACCTCCTCTTCAATTAGAGATGCTTCTAGCCATTCCTTATTTTCTTCCGCTAATCCCTGCTGTTCTTTTCTTCCAAAAGCAAAGTTTGCTGCAATTACTAATGCAATAGCAAGCGGGTCAAATACGAATATTATAACTAAAAGAAACCAGTTGATAATCTTGTCCATTGGTTGACCTGTAAGGTTTGATAAATATTTTAAAGGCCCTAATTCAGAAGTAGTTATTGAATTAGTTTTAACTTCTAAAATTTTATTTTCAAGTGAGAAAATAGAATCGTTTACTTTATCAAGCTTTCCGGAAAGTCTCTCATCTGATTTAGATGCTGATTCGATTTGCTTGATACTCGCATTGTTAGATCTAACTACTAAATTGCCTTTCTTGTCAGTAAACTGAGTTGTTGATCCTTTGGATAAACTCTCCTTTAAGCCGGAAAGAGATTGCTTTTCTTTATAAATTCCATCTCTAGTTTCTACATAAAGTTTTTTCTTAGTTTCAAGAGCTAGTATTTTCTGATCAATGATACCAGCTTTGTTTGCTGTCTCTTGGTATGCCGATGATAGAAAACCATAAATACCTGCTGAGGTTATGAGGATTAGCACAAAAGCTGCAATTGTTAGATAGGCTCTAAGAAACTTATTTAATTTAGTCCAGTATTGATATAGTAACGAAGCGATTACTAGCTTAGCTACTTCCAGTGAGCCAGCCATAACCCCAACAGCAAAACTTGCACCGGCAAATAATTTCATGATACCAGACACAGAATACAATGCAGCTGAAGCAGAGACTGCTAAGGCTGATAGTGCGATGATATAGGGGAATAGTTTTTTACCCATACTTTAAATGTATGTAATAAGTAACTAACAGGCAAGTTATTTTTCTTTATGTTTGTCGATCTTACTTAGGATCGACGATAAAGCTTCATTTTTAATGAAGCCGGCTTGTTCTGCGTTCTTTAATGCACTTACAACCTGAAACACTATTAACGGGATTAAAACCGTTTCTGATAACCAAGATGTGCCTTTGAAACCTGCTTCAACCATTACTAGTGCTGTTAAGGTTATAATCCAAGCAACTAACGTTTTTAAAATTCTAACTGCTTTGTAAGTCTTAAATCCTTCTCTTTTGGTTCCGGCAACTACTCCAAAGAAGCCGTCCATAAAGATTACTGCAACAATAGCAAGGTACTGCTCTGAGTTTTCCATTGCTAAGTTAAAAAAGTAGCTGCATACAAAAGCAAACGCTGCTGATGTTATAAGTAGTGTCGTCTTCATTTTATCCTATTTCTTCGTCTAGGTGATCTGGTATCCCGTCTCCGTCAACGTCGCAAATTTCAACATATCCGAATGCTTTCATAAATTTAGCAACTCTTTCTTTTAAGTCGTTGTCAGTATCTTCAAACCAATCCTCTTTTAGATTATCGTGATCTAGGATGTTAATTAATGCATTGTAGAGTTTATCAACATCTTCTACTAAATAGATGTCGGATGCTGCAAAGTCTAAGCTAAAAGCATAGTCGTCAATCTGAGGAACTTTTAATAAATCGTTAGTCTTGCCGATCTTTTTTTCTTTTAAAGGCATTTCCTTTCCAAACTTGTGGAAGTACTCACCTACGTAGATGTACCCTTGTCCTTCTTTTAATTGAAACTCACTCATTATTTTAATAGATTATAATATTCTCTGAAATGTTTAATTCTGTCTGGTAGTCCAATAGTACCTCCGTTAACTCTTTTAGTAACTGCTGTAACTGTTGCATCATCAGCACCTCTGTCGCAGATACCCCAAAGCTTGTTTGTATCAAAGAACCAACCAGCAGACGCCAGAGGATACTTGGTTGCTACTAAATCAGGGTTATTTGCTATATCTTCAGTTACAAACTTGTCAAAAGCCATGTAATTTGCCTTTCCAGTCAGTTGAATATAACCACGACCTCTAAATTTAAAACCTTCTCCTGTTGCTTCAATACCATTACCCATTCTTCCGCCGTAGACTCTAGAAGCAATCTTTTGAGGTTGACGAGCATATTGTTCAGCTAAAGCTAAGGTTGGAAAGTATTTTCCAAAAATGCCTTGTAGTCCTTTAGAAGAATAGTTTAAATTCTCTTGAACGGCTTTAAATCCGCCTGATTCGTGACCGCACTGGGCTAGAAAATGGGAGAGTCTTAAAGGAGTTGTTATGTTGAATCTTGTAGCAGTGTCAGGGATCTGAGCAATTACTGCATCGGGAATATGTCCCTTTAGTTTGTCTAATTTAAATGGACCAGAGGGGATTGAAGCTGCTGCAGGTGCAGGGGCAGTATCTGGAGTTGTCCCGAACATCTTATTCCATGTTCCGTCTCCTACTATACCGTCAGGAGTTAAACCGTTGGCTGCTTGCCATGCCTTAACTACCTCTTCAGTCTTAGGTCCAAAATTACCTATTGCTTCAACGCCAAGTTTGGTTTGAAGTTTTTTTACGTTGTCGTTATTGTCGCCTCTTCTAAGTAACATAATTAACCTTCCTCTTCAGGGCTTTTATTATCTTGTTTTTTGTTAATCCACTTATCTACTGACGCAATACCGAATGATCCAAGAACCATCACCATAAATCCGTCAAAGATAATTTTGTTAACTACAAACTCCTTACCGGCATAACCGGTAATGATGTCTACTAAGAATGCGATACAAAGCATTAAGAATGCTATGAATCCAACAACGCTCTTTTCGTTGATTGAGTTGTTGTCGTCAAATAATTGTGAGAAGAATTTTTTCATATTTTAAATTGTTTAGTTGTTTTAGTTAAACTGTCCTGCAACGCTTTCGAAAAAGCTTTCCTGTTTAACGGAACCTCGTTGTTTTCAACGTTTAAGAACATTGCAAAAACTAACGTCTTTCTTTCACCAACTGCTTTAAAACAACTTGAACCAATACAAATACTGGTTTCAACAATATAATCTTTCTTTAACCACTGTATCCCTATAATATTAAGCATCTCCTGCGGAGAATAAATACTATCTATCGATACTTGAACATCAAGAGCAATCCCGGAGTCAACAGGAGTGTATCCTTTATTAACTAAAAGTTCTTCTACTTCCTCTTTTACTCCAAAAGTAACGTCTCTACCCCCGATCGTTTCAATGCGTTGATTATTGTTAACATGCACTTTTACATAAGTTAAATCTTTTGCTGGGGTTAAGGCAAGTAATATGGGTGCAATAATATTAAGCATCGGTTATAAATATCAATAGGATACAGAACCACTGTATCCTGGAGCAATAATATAGAGATTAAGTGTTCCGCCAGAAGTTAGAGTTGTTGTTGAGTATGTAGATACCCCGGGATAGCTACTACGTATATTACTAGTAGAAGAAGAGATTGTAGTATATTCAGAAGATGTAAAAATTCTTACATCCGAAGCTGTTCTCCACTTAGTAAATCTTCCTGACTTTCTAGCAGCTACATAATACTTATCAGCAATATTTAATCTTCCATCATCGTTAACATCAAATCTGTGGTAAGATAACCCATTGATTGTAGATTTTCCTAAAATGATATTAGATACTGTTTGGATATCTGTATTAGTGTAAGCTTGAATTCTGGTGGGAGCATCTACTTTAATATACCATTCTGTATTTGAAGTTGTTGTTCTTGAAAAAGAATAGTATCCAGAAGAATTAGTATTTGATGTAGCATCTAAAGACCATGCCGAAGTTGTAGTAGTTACAGCTCCAACTTCAGCTGATTGATAAGAATAACTTGATTGAGAAGGCCTTTTCCATATAACAAACATTCCATCTCCTCCACCATATTCTTGCATACGAGCAATAAGACTATATGAAGTACCACTAGTTAAACTTACACTACCGTAATTATAAGAACCATATCCTTTTCCACCATATGAAGTAACTATAGTACCGGTATTTACTAACCATAAATCTGAACCATCATCTGAGGTTATTCCAAAAGAATAAGTACCTGTCTCTAAAGGTGTAAAAGTAAAAGTAACTTCAACAGCATAATAATCACCATTACTTGTAAGAGTGGCACCTGCTGATGATAGAGTTGTATATGCTCCAAAATTTAAAGAGGAATTACCAGACATTGTAGTAGAAGATAAAAGTGTAGTATTAGAGTAACTTGTACTAAAACATTTATCCATTTCAGATCTTGTTGAAGGATAATTACTATACTGTGAAGTACTACCGGTTCCGTTATGAGTTTTATAAACTTTAACTGAAGTAGAGTTATTTCCTGATGTAGTTGTAGTTCTTTTATAAAGCTTCACAGGAACGTTTATAGCAGCACCACCACTAGCACTGTATAGATATCCTGAGTAGGTAAATTGACCTAATAGAGAATTCGTTAATAGTAAAAATACAAATAGTAATCTCATAATAATAATTTGCCTCCCATTAATATTTGGTAGTTAAGTATACTTTGACTAGCAATATAAGTACCACCTCCGGTTAGTCCAACTCCAAATGTTTTAGTTAATTTATAATTAAAATTAAAGAAGGGTATAATGATTGGTTTTGATTCAAAAAGAGACTCTGTATAGTACTTTGTGTATGGCGAATATACACAAGCTGCAATAATAGTAGCATCTAGTGCTTTTGCTAATTTGCCCTTATACATAAAACCCCCAATCGCTAAAGTTGAAATCATTTCTTCACCGAAAAGATTGCCGTAAGTCCCAGCGCCTCCGTAGAGAACCGTTAAGTTTTTAATTGAATTTACTCTAACAAATAAAGTTGTATTTGTCCAAGATTTAGGGAGTAAGCCAAAAGCATCTGAAAGAACGTTAATGTGTTTATTTCCTTTTTTATTTGCTCCAATCCATGATCTCATTACTGAAAGGTTGCCTATCCGGGCATTAACCATGTAGTCAGCTGAGAGGCCTAGCGAAGCTGTACCGTCTCCCTTTACCTTAGTGAATGATGCGGTACCTCGAGCGTCTCTAGATCCATCATCTGCTTTTTGGACTCCAACGATATCCCCGGTCATTAATATAGCAGGCTTACCAACTTCAGTTTTAGCTTTAGATGTTGACTTGGCGGTTGAATTAGAAGACTCTTTTTGAGTCTCAGTTTTTTGTTCTTCTACTTGTTTGTCTGTTGGTTTTTCTTCAGTTTTTGATTCTTGGGTTTGTCCTTCACTTGACCCTGACCCGCTGCCATTACCCCCGCTACCAGAAGAGGACCCACTGCTATTACTAGAACTGCTATTGCCTGAAGTATTATTTCCATCGGAGTTCTGGTTCGTATTCGACTGAGGGTTTCCATCTTCTTTTTTATTGCTCGAAGTACTGACTGATCCTGAACCTGTAGAAGTAGCTCCACCCACATTCGATCCCACTGACGTAAGTGACCCGACGTTGGCAATAGAGTTTAAATTCATTACACTATTAACAACGTTTGAAGCCAGGTTAGTCGATGTGGTTGTTGTAGTTGTTGCTACAGCCCCTTGGCATGGAGAGGTTGACTTGTACTTATTATAAGTAGTAAGCATCCAAAAATCAAACGTTCCGTCCTGAAGTTCTAAGTAATTAAACGTTTTAACCTGTCCGTAATAAACAACCACGATCGGACTGTTCATATCAGCTGTTATAAACTTAGTTTCTTTCGTACAAGGATCAATATAAGAATAGAAAAAGGACTGTCCGTTTAAAGTCAGTCCTATTAAAAATAAAAAAAGTAATATTTTAGTTTTTAAAGACACCGTTCCTGATTAAGCTTTCGATTACTTTTGTAGTGGCAGTCTCTAAAGACTTTCTAGTTGCTTTACCAACAGTACTCTGTGAAAACTTCATATCAAGACTCTTTAAGAATGATTCTCCTACTTTAGTTGCTTCTCCTTCTCCTGAACCGATGTAAACTTGGCTGGTCGTGGCATCAACGAAACGAACTTGGAGACGTAAGAAAGTAGTAACGATAACTTTGCTTTTACCTTTTTCAACGGTCTCATCTTCATCAACAGCAAAATCGGCCACAGTAACATAAACAAAGTAACGAGCAGCTTTAATCTTACCCTTTCCATCAATGGGCTCTTCAAAGACTCCTTTCTTAGAGGCTTTAAACTGGGTGACCATCCGTTCTTTAATTTCGGACTTTTCTTCGGTAAATATAAATCTTCCTGTTTCATCTAAATAGTCAAGTACTGCTTCAGCAAAACCCAAACCAACATTCTTTTCTTGCAGGTCTGGATACAGTGCAAGTACTTTTGTCATATCAACGCTGATTACTTGTACAGCATATTTTAGACTGTCTGTATAGTTTGACACTGTTGAGATGTCTCTTGTTTCAATAACATCACGTTCGGTAGTGGTTTTCATAGACCCACATCCGACTAGCGTCATAACTACTAGAGTAGTAAGCTTACTAAACAATTTTTTCATGTTATTTAGTTTTACACCAACCTAAACAAACTTTACCGTAAGTTATTTTTTTTATAAATTTGCAAATTAATTTTTTTACCATGGGTCTTCTTCTTTAGGTTCGGGTTTAGTAATAGGAGTAGGAGCAGTAGCAGGTTTTTCGATAATACGTTCTTTAATAATTGTGTTCGTACCACCGCTTGATTGCTTCTGCTGGTTAGTGTTGTTATTTTGTAAGTTAATGATAACAGGTGCACTAGGTGCTGCTTGCTCTGTTTTAGCATTTTCTTTAGACTCATCATCACCGCCTAGGTGAGTTACAAACCAGGCACCGCCGGCTGTAATAGCTGTGGTAATCGCACCAATAATCGCTTTTTTGGTTGATGACATTACGCTCTCTTCTTTTTCTTCTGACATTTTATTTTTTTTTAATTATTTTAGAAGTTGAAAGTTGTGTATCAGTCTTAACTGATAGTAAATAAAATCCATTATCTAGTGGGGTTAGGTTAACAATATACTTGTATTCACCTGCCGGCATTCTAGTATTAATAACTTCCATTACTTTTCTTCCTACCACATCGCTTATTATTACTTCAGTTTCTGACTCTTGCTTTATACGGAATTGAATTACTACTTCACCTTCTGTAGGATTTGGGAATATAAGTATGTTATCAAGCTCAGATAATTTAATAGGTTTATCTATTCGGCGAACTTCAATTACTCCCATAGCCGGGGTGATATTCATATCACGAGAGTCATTACCGCCTACATATTTAGGACCTGTCCATAAAGCTGCAGTACCCCACTCATCTTGAGGCTTCTTTGCGATAAATTGTAATACTAAAATCTCTTCGCCATCGTTAACTAACTGATTACCTTTCAGATCAGCAGAACCAAAAGCAATTACTCCGCTAGAAGGATTAGTATAAGAAGTCCAATTCATCATCTTTTCAGTTAAGTTAATTTTTTTAAACTCAAGTAATGCTGTGTCATACTTTAATTCTAATTGTAAAGCTCCTAATTGTTTGCCGTCGGTTAACATTCTAACAGGAATATTAACTAAATTACCTTCATCAACTTTTACTTTAGGCATGTTAATCTCAATAGTTTCAGTTACGTTATCGTATTGAACTGAGTTATCGATGATGTAGTTTTTAGCATTAGCAGGGTTGATAATCTTAATAGGTGTCAAACGAGCCATTTTAAATCCTGTATTATTTGCATCCCCTTTAACTGCTACCCAATAAGTAATAGAATCTTTGCCGTTAATAGTATATGTAAAGTTATTAACACCAGGCTTAGAAGTTACGTAGTTAGTTGAAGACCCGTTAATTGAATCATATTCTGATTTAGTGAAGAACCAAACATCTTTTTGTGAGTTGGGCCAGGCAGAGAATCTACCGGCTAAACGTCCGTAAGTTGAATATACGTCAGCGATTGAAATTTGGCCGTTGTGAGCATTTACATCCATGGTGTAGTAGTCGAAACCTGTTGGGGTGTGTTGAGCTAAAATAGCTTGATTAATCTTCTGGGCATCAGCAGTCGAAATGACATTACCGGGGATCATCGTATCTCCTTTTACTACCATACGAACGTTCCAGTAGGTAGTATCTAGCAATTTGCGTAGTACTACAACACCGGAATTGTTAGTTACTCCGGTAGCTACTTGAGACCAAGATCCACCTGTTTTAGGTTTCTTTTCTAAACTAACTGTTAAGTTTTTAGCATCCGTACCTGTAACGTTTTTGAACTTAGCAGCAAATCGAAGTAGTTTTTGATTGAAACGGCCGCCGTAGGAATAAACTATCAGCGTGGTATCGTTACCCCAGTTAGTAGCAGCTTTGTTTGAAAAAGACTTAACACCTGCAACTTTTAAAGTTTTAATAGAATCTAAAGTATTCCAAACTGAACTACCTGCGTGGGTGAAGGTTAGGTCAAAAGTAGCTCCGTTAGAATAGTTATAAGTAGAACTAGTTCCAGTATAAACCAAAGTAACAGTTAAGAATCCTTGAGCATTACTATCTACATACTGTAGATATTGATCAGTAGTGGAGATCTTTAATGACGGAGTAACTGCTGTGAATGCAGTGTTATCATAAAATACTCTGTACTGCATACCGGTGATCTTTTCGGATGTAGAAGTATTATAGAAGTGTAAAGGGGCAACAGTCTGTCCGGCAGTAGTAGTTGCTACTTGATAACCAGAATCAATTACCACCCAATGCCCTGTTCCGGGTGATGTTGCTGCTGATTGTGCCGATACTCCAAAAACGGCTAAGGCCGTTAGTAAGAATAGGATTAGTTTTTTCATTTTTGTATGTTAGTTAATTGAGTTATTGCATGTTGTTTCAACCAAGGTTCAGGATTAGATAACTTGTCAATGAAGTCAAGCTCATACCTGTAACACCATGCTTCCTCTTGTTCAGGAATTATGATGTAGCCCTTCTGTAAAACGTGTAGATGCAAACTCTCATGAACCAACACTACTGCTAGGTTGTTAATCGAATTTAACTGCACATCCTTAACGGCAACTAGTATCGTTCCTTTATTTCCATAACTTCCCTCATTAGAAGAAAAACCGGAAGACCAGAACTCCACCCTCTCACAGACACTATCTAAAAGTTGATACTTTTCTTTATCAACTTCTTTGATTAATTGTAATGCTGAATCTATTTTTCGATCCCATCCATCACCTGCTTTATCTATTTTGATTTGACCAAAAGATAAATTGGTTATAAATAGTAAACAAGTTAGCATGAGAACTCTCATAGATTCTTTTATAAATAGAAAAAGGCCTGTGTTAACAAGCCCTTTCTTAAATTTTTTCGATTAAGTTTTTTTAATGTTGAATTAAGATTGTTTGAACTCCTTTTTCAGTCATTAGGTAGTAAGTTCCGTTACTCAGATCTTTAGTGTCGATAAAGCAGTCTTTGCCTTCCTTTACTACTGCACCGCTGTTATTAATCAGCTTATAAGCAGTTGCTTTAATTGTAAACCCTTCATTAGATGGGTTTGGATAAACTAGAGATGATTCTGGCTTTATAGTAAATACTTTAGAAACTACACCAAATGAATTTAAGACACTGGATGTAAAATCACTTTGAGTATTGATAATAGGTCTGAAATTTAAAATGCCTGAAGTACTAACTAAAGGTTGGACTGTCTTTGAGCTAGTATCAATAACATTATTATTAACTGAACTACGAATCCAACTATCTAATGCTAATACATTACCTCCAGTGCTAATTTCTGCTAAGCCTGTATTAGTTGCTCCTTTAGGTGCTGCTGCTTTCGTACTAAAAATATAATTGTTGCGGAACAAATTGCCTTCATCAGAAACTGTGTGAGATTTTACACCTGAAGCTGTTAAGGTACTATCTCCGTCAAACATTACAAAATTTCTATAACCCATAAAAATTGAGTTGATAATTGATAAACGGGAATTCCTTCTAATACGAGCACCTCTTCTAAAAGCACCTTTTTGAGTAGTTGTTAATTGATCCCAACTCATACCTGCTGATACTGGACCCACACAAGTAATATTTGAGAATACAGCTGCCGTCAAAGGTAATCTACCAGAACCGGAAGCATCATTATCACTTTCAAAACATTCTGAAGTAGAAGCACCGGATGGAGCATTCCAACTTAAATCAAAGTAACCAGTATCTTTATAAGCAATACCAAACTGCACTGCACCTCTGTATCCGAAATCGGTGTCAAAATCATCATCAGTTCCTCTATAGGCAATTAAATGTTTTGCATTTACAGTACCACCAAACCACTCATAAGAATCATCTCCTGAGTATGAAACTTGGATATTATCTAAGGTTGTGTTTCTACCAACAGAAGCTAAAGTTAATGCGTTAATTTCTTTATTAGGTTCAAATGCTAGTCCTCCAAACTCAATTCTTGTATATTTAATTATACCGCTATTATCATCATCATTAATTCCACCATACTTCGCTATTGTAGGATCTAATGTTATATTATTAAAACCTTCTACTTGAATATCAGGACCTTGGTTATTAATTGCTCTTCCGCATAATACAATACCACCCCAATCACCTCTATCTCTAGAACCAATAGCTTTAGCTGAAGTGAACTGAACAGGGCTAGTTGATGTACCATTAATATTAATCAAACCGCCTCTTTCAACAACGATAGTAGCATACTGCTTTGGTGTAGCTTGTGTATTAGATAAACCTCTAATTAAAGTACCGGCAGGAATAATTAACCTACCTCCCATTTTAATAACCACTAAACTTTTTAGTAAATAAACTTTAGAAGGATCTAATGTAACATCGCTTGTAATCTCAACTTTACCTGTTGAGCTGAAGAATGTAACTGTGTCTGTAACCTCTGGATAAATTGTTGTTTTGGGATTCCATTCGGTCCATCCTTTAGTCCAGTCTTTAGAAGGATCTGTACTTAACGCCCCAGCGTAATTAACTTTTTCAAAGAACTGGGCTTGGGTTGTTGCAAGTCCTAGAAATGCAACTAACATAGTAAGTAATTTTTTCATAAATGTTTCTTTACTAATAAAGATAGGAAAGCCCAGGTATAAACCCAGGCTCTCGTATTATGATAAGATTAAATTTTAATTACTTGACTTCACAAGCACCACCGGCACAAGCTGCCTCTCCTGCTAAATCAGTCATATCTTCCATCTCAACTACTTTACTCAAATCAACTTCGTGTAGGTTAGTTATCAGATTGTTATACTCTTCTTCCGAGCAATCCTCAAAAGGAGCTTGAACGTAAGTATGTCTATCGAACGGTAATACTGAAAGCCCGTTGTAGAACTTTCTATTCTCCCAAAGCCACTCTCCAACTGTATCCCATTCATCATATTTAATAGAGATTGTAGCTGAAACGTTGTGAGTATTGTTTCCTTTGCGGTGACCGGGTTTAACCCACTCTTTAGTTACTTGCTTTACTCTTTCTAGAAGATCGAAAGGTGATTCTCTTCTTAAGACTGCACCTTCAGGAGCCTTTTGAGGTACTGTTATAATTGCAGTATCGTGGGGACGGAACTTATCGTCTTCCAATAATTCTGGATGGTAGATGTTTAGATAAGTATAAATTGCTTCGTTCTTACCTACTCTCACTCTTCTTAAATAATAGTCGTTGTGCCATGCATGGATCCCGCTAGAGGTTCCAAGTGCTAGAGAGGTTGTACCTGCAGGTTTAACTGTAGTACATCTAGCGGCACTATTGATTCCTAGAATCTTAGCAACCCTTTCATTCTCAGCCTTCACCACTTCAGCTGCTTCAGACATATCATAGGTAGTGACAACTCCTGAACCGATGCCTGTCATTGATACTCCAATCAAAGCTTCTTTTTCAGTTGTTCTTTTCCAAACCTCTCTTAGGTAGTGGAAGTTAGAATAGCCAGCCTGTAAAGTTCCGATCAAGGCTGCTGCCTTTACTCTATTATTTAAATCCTCTTGAGACTCGATATCCGAAACATTTACTTCACATAAGTTACAGAATTGGAAAGGCTTTAAAGCAATCTCACAGCATGGATTAGTTCCCCACTCAACATTATTAGTAAAGTAAATTCCAGGTTCACCTGCTCCTGATGCTTCGATTCTTTTCCAGATATCCCAAAATTGATCCTTCTCAGTGATTGATCTCAGTAGAACAGCTGAGTTGTTCGCTCTTCCTCTCTGTGAATTTAACTCCCACCAAGCACCTGCTTTACAGGAAATCATTTCGTCGTCGTCAGGTGAGAATAAGCAGATCAAAGCAGCTCTCCTTATACCGCCTGCTAGTACTGCGTCAGCAATATAGCAAACCATATCATGAACTTCAATAGTAGTTAGTTTCTCCCCATCTTCTTTAGTATCTAAAATACCTTGTAACTTAACTAGACATTCCCTTAGTGGTCCTGGTCCGGGAGCCTTCCCGCCAGCAGTAACCAGCCTTGCACCTTTAGGTCTTATATCTGAAAAATCAAAGTCAATAAATGAAGTCCCTGTAAAGTATGATTTCATTAGTATTTTGATAGCGTCAGCCCAGCCTTCTATCGAATCTCCTACTAGAAACCTTTTTTTTCTGTTATACTTAGGTTTTCTAATCTCAGGTAACTTTTCTATATGATCGTATTGAACTGAGTAACCAACTCCAGTGCCTCCTAGTAATAAGAACATAACTTCACTAAATGCTCTCAAATCATCGATAGGGAGATAAGCGCAGTTATAAATACGTGCTGGGTTTAGCTCTATAGGACGGCCTGCAAACTGCATTGATCTCATTGAAGGTAAAATTTTTTTGCTAGTAACGTATTTATATGCTGCCTCAATCTCTTCCACTAATTGCGGATATTTCTTTAGATGCATTGCCTTATTACGAGTAACCAACTCTTCCCATGTCTCTCTCCGGTTTAAATGCGACTGGTACTTCGCATACTTCATAAAAACCGTAATCTCGCTTAGAATTTTTGTTGAAATGTCCATTAGTTTAATTTATACTGTATTTAATAACTAGCCAATTTTTATTAAAAAAAACAGGTTTTTTTAAGAAACCGCTGCGAGTTGAAAAAATTTCTTCGCTAATTCTCTTTTATCAAAACTATCTACTTGAGAAAATGTAGAGGTTGTGTTAGAAGTAGTATCTTCGTAGAGTGGTAAGTCGTTAGTTAGTTCAATATGACCGTTATTGGTATCAATTTTAGCTCCAAAAGTCATTCCATCCATCCCGTATCGATTTTTCATAACGTGAACTCTACCAGTTCCATGAGCTTTATCTTCTTTCTTTCTAGATAAAGATAAACAGAAGTCGGCAACCATGATCTTATCATATGAACCTGCTGCTTTATCTCCTTCGATAATATCGTCTTTTGCTCCCATTCGGTTAACCTGAGAAGGAGACAGAACTGTAATTTTAAACTCTTTAGCCATTCCTTTACATGCAACATACATATCGTCAATCTCATCTTTCCTTTCGGTAAACTTCCTAGAAGGTGGTCGGAGATAATCGATGTAGTCAATAATTACCATATCAGGTTTAACGTCTGCATCAATACACTTCTGAAGGTGGGCTTTCAAGGTTGATACAGTGGCTGCTTTAGGAGGATATTCTTTTACTATCAACTTACCGGCAAGGCCTTCGACTATGCGCTCAACCTGGGATCTATGATGTTGGACTTGTTCAATTGAGTGACCGGTGAAGTAACAGTCAAATCGTTTACCGACGTAATCTTGACCTAATTCCAAAGTATAGTAAACAACGTTGTAACCCATCTTAACTGCATGAGCTGCCATTGCAACCATCATCCAAGACTTACCTCCCCCAGGATTACCAAATACGATACCTAAATCACCAGGACCAAATCCTCCTTGGGTTAGTTGGTTGATGATAGGCCAAGGAGTAGGAATAGTGGGGCGATAATCCTCCCGGTAACGGGTCTCAATATCCTTATTATATTCGTGCCCAATATTCCTATCTTGTCCGGACTTTAACGCGTTATCAATTAAGTGACGAATGGAATCGTAGTCACCTGAGTTTAGAAGGTCAACTGAATTTAATAGGGCTGATTTTAATTGTTGGTTCTTACAGAAGGCGGTAAATTCTTCTTCTACGTACTGAAGTTCGTCGTCAGAATGTCGGTAAGCTTCTTTGACCTGTTCGACAATAGAGGTCTTAAGTACATCGTTATCGATCTTCTTAACTTCTACCTTAAGGGTATCCATTGAGATGACTGTATGATACTTATTCCAGTATCTTAGAATCTCATTGATAATCCATTTATGAGCAGGGTTGGGAAAATGCTCATCAGACAGGATATCGTAAATGTTCTGAACGAATTCTTTTCTGGTTAATAATGCTCCGATGGTCTTTACTTGGAAAGGGGCTCCGTAATCTACTAATGTCTTTAACGCTGCCATTTTTTATAACTTCTTTTTATAACTTGTTTTAATTAGTATACGAACTTATTTGAACTTAGACAACTTAAAAAAGGTATCTGTTGTCCAGTAATCAATGTTTTTAATAAAATGTGCTAGGCCGTCCATCTCATAAAGCTCAATGAAATGCTTTTTGTGGAAATCGTTATTCTCCTCATTAATCAATCCGTTGATATAATCAATCTGCCTATCATCCAAAATTGGATTTTTAAGATCCATTAACTTGTAATGGTTAAGTAGGTTCTGACGAGCAAATAATACCCGGGCATAAATCTGATGTTCAGTTAAATGATCTTCGGCATAATCAAAGATATCCTGCATTGACATTGGAACATCTAGAATATCTGGGAATAGCTTCAAAAGCGTCTTTGGTCCTAATCCTTTAATACCTTCAATCTTATCTGATTGGTCTCCAAGCATTGTTTTGTAAATAATAAAATTATCCGGATGAACCATAAATTCCTTCTTAACGTCTTTTGGTCCGTAGAATACTTTTGTGACCGGTCTGTAGAGAGTAACGTGGTCGTTTACCAGCTGAAGGTAATCCTTATCAGAAGAAACAATAATCATCTGAGAATTAAAACGTCTTGGTAACTCCCTAGACATATAAGCAATCATATCATCTGCCTCTGCCTTATCAATCATTCCAACTTTGACCGGAAGGCATTGTAGGTAATGAATGATTCTAGTAATTTGACCAACCTTTGCATCATTCTCATCATCCAATGATTCAAATGCATCCCAGTTTGTAATCCGGTTAATGCCTCGGTTTGACTTGTATTCAGGTAATAAGTTCTTTCTATTAGTAGAAGATCCTACTCCGTCAAAAATTACATAAACGCCTGTTGGTTGTACCAGCTGAATTAAAGAACCTAATGATCTAATGAATCCGGCTAGTCCTCCGATGTGAGCTCCGTCGTTGTTAGTCATATTAATGGTTGCAAAGTTCCTAAAGAATAGATTCAATGCATCGATTACTAATACTCGGGAGTGAAAATTTTCGTCTGTAGGTACTACCTCTTCTACCTCCTTGATGTTATCAAGTAAGGCTTTGTATTCTGCTTTCATAACTTAATTTAAGATAATAAAAAAGCCCTTGACTTGCAAGGGCTCTTTAAAGTTTATTTTTTAATTGCTTTA
>SXGR01318798.1_pt1 | contig 21508 bp, 20 predicted proteins | sample 3174711 | NCBI WGS metagenome assembly SXGR01 (sample SAMN11356860, study PRJNA531348) | freshwater metagenome | isolation source: freshwater sample F1-60 | place: China: Fuxian Lake, Yuxi | collected 2017-12-25 | reverse complement strand
GTTGAATCACCCCCACCCCAACCCTCCCCCATCAAGGGGGAGGGAGAAGAAACAAATACGACTCCGAAACCCTCCCCCCTTGCGGGGGAGGGAAGGGTGGGGGGTGGGCCACTGCGTCAATCTGATCGGAATGCGCTCTAGCGCAGCAGCAAGAAAAAAGGGCGGGCCTTTCGACCCGCCCTTAGTCCTCTTTAGGAGCGGCTGCCGCTAATGCTCCGCATCAGCTTTCGCCGCGTCAGCGCGAGCCAAGCTCGCGCCTTTACACCTGCTGGATGGCCGAGAGCAGCCAGCGGCCTTCCCGACCGTTGCGCAGGAATGTCCAGATCTCGGTCTGTCCGACCGGATTGACCGCATCGCCCTCGACCACCGCGCCGCTGTCGAGCCGCGTGGTGTAGTCGCGCGCCTTCCAGCTCATGGCGACGGTGGCGTACTCCATGCCGCCCTCGTTCCACGCCTCGGCGAGGTCGCCGTTGTCGAAGACCACGTCCTCGATATGGTTGGCGATGCCCGCACTGGCATTGGCCGAGAGCGTCTCCGAGAAGTAGGACAGCATCTCGGGCGTGACATGCGCCCGCAGCTTGCCGGCATCGCCGTCGCTCCACGTCTTCTGGATACCGAGGAGAAGCTGCTCGAAAGCGGCGTAGTCCTTGTCGGTCAGTCCGATCTCGTCGTTACGCAGCCCGCCGGCCGCGCCGGAGGGGACGGCGCCGGCGGGGACCGGGCCGGATTTGCCGGTGGCGATGTCGAGGGGAGCCACGTCCATCACGGCGCGGCGCTCCAGGGCATTGCCCGGCGCCTCGTTCGGCGTCGGGCTGGCATAGGCGTAGGCCGGACGCGGCGCAGCGCTGTCGCTCCCCGCCTGACGGCGGCGGAACCAGGCGATGGCGAGATAGACGAGTCCGGCGATCAGCGCGCCCTGCAGCAGCAGGCCGAGGAAGCCGGCGAAGCCCTGCAGGCCGTCGCCGAAGAGACCGCTGCCGAACAGCAGACCGCCCAGCCCGACACCGATCAGGCCGCCGAGCATGCCGGCCATGAACGGGTTGCGCTGCATGAAGCCGGGCTGCTGGGCGCCGGCCGCGGCGGGCGCGGCCTGCGCCGGGCGTGGCTGGGTCGCGGGAGTCGTGGCCGAGCGCTCCATCGGCTTGGCCTGCGGCGCGGTCGGCGTCGAGGGCACGGCCTGCTGGGTGCGCGAGCCGCGGCTGCCGCTGCTCGTGTTGCCACCGGCGCGCGCCTCGGCCAGGGCCGGCGCCAGAGCCAGCACGGCGGCCAGGGCCACGGCCATCCAGAGAACGGGTTTGCGAGTCATGAAGCGTCTCCCCAACAATGCCCCTTGGGCAACGCCCCTTCGGGCGGAAATCTTGAACCCCCTTAACGTATGCACTGCCGCCGGTCAAACAAGCTGACATTACAGCTTGTTAATGTGACCGGCGGCGGCGCATCCGTGGCTCTCCTGGCCCAGGCCTGATCGGGTTTCGGCAGGTCCGGGTTGGCTCAATTGGAACCGGTCATGGCGGCGCGGAGTTCCCCCCGGCGCGGTGCCGGAGCGCCGCCTGGTTAAGGGCTGGAAACCAAACCGGGTATCCCGACCTGACGAAACCGCCAGGGGTCCGGTTGACCCGATGTTAAGGCCGCCCCGTGTATCAAGACGCCCATCTGCAAGAGACCGGGGGCGATTCTCGTGCGTATTCTTCTCAGCATCCTGAGCGTCATCGTGCTGCTCGCCGCGCCGGCGGGTGCCGCCGAATCGCCGGGCAAGCGCGACGCGCGCGGCCTGCCGGTGGGCGCCTATTCCTCGAGCTGCGCCTGCCAGTTCTCCGGCGGCGTAGAGCTCTCTTGTTACTGTGCGAACCTCCACGCCAAGTGGTTCCGCACGGTGCTGGATATCCGCTCCTGCCCGGCGCCCAGGGACATCAAGAACTGCGAGGGCGTGCTGACCTGCACGGCCAGCGGCACGACGCCCTGCCCGCAGGCTGCGGCACCCGCCAAGGCCTCGCCGGCGCCCGCCCGGACCTCGCAGGCCGTGCCCGCGACACCGGCCAAAGTCACCCGCTAGATCGCCCGCCGGGCTGCTGACCTGAAGCCTGGGCTCGCTGCGCCTGAGCGCTGCCGGCTTCTAAAAAATCCCCGGAGGCATCTCAGCGTTCGCTAGAGCGCATTCCGATCAGATTGACGCAGTGACCCACCCCCCACCCTTCCCTCCCCCGCAAGGGGGGAGGGTTTTGGAGTCGCATTTGTTTCTTCCCCCTCCCCCTTGATGGGGGAGGGTTGGGGTGGGGGTGATTCAACCAGAACGGAATTCGCTCTAGCGAACGTCTGCATTCGCCAGCGAACGTCTGCATTCGCCAGCGAACCGACGCGGCATCGTCTTGCCTTGGAGGGGCGGCCGGAGCGATGCTCCTCCGGTTGATCCGGGCTTGGGGGAAAGCTGTGCCCGAACGTTTCGACGAGATCATCCAGGCGACGCTGAGCCACGGCGCCGAGACCCATCACGAGGCGACACCGGCGGATTTCGGCAACTTCGCCGGACGGCGCAGCATGTTCACCCGCTGCCTCGCCGTGCTGATCCCCGCATGACGGGCCGCACCCGCTCCTTCGACGCCGCGCGTTTCCGCCAGCGGGCGGCGAAACTTCTGGAAGAAGCGCGCAGCGCTTCTCCCGACCTCGCCCCGCAGCTCGAGCGCCTCGCCGCGGAGTACCTGGACCTGGCCGACGCGCTCGACGAGCTGGCCGGCGACGGGCCGGGGACAGGCTAACCGACCGCCGCTCCTTCGGGCCGCCTCCGTCCGCGCCGGCCTGGCGCTACAACCTTCGCGAGCAGAAGCGCGCCCGCGCGTTTACAGATTTTTCATCGGCGCAGGGGGATACTCAAGTCGGTGATGCATGGAGGAGGGTACTATTGGCCCATATCCTTCTGGTCGACGACGACAACGCCGTTCGTGAAGCCACCACGACGCTGCTGCGCACCTGCGGCTATGCCGTCACCGCGCTGGCCAACGGCCTGAAGATCGAGGCGGCGATCGCCGCGCACCGGCCCGACCTGGTGGTCATGGATATCCTGATGCCCGATCGCGACGGCATCGAGATCATCATCGCCCTGCGCCACAACTTTCCCGATCTGCCGGTGCTTGTCGTGTCGGGCAGCGGGGAGAATGGCGGACTCAGTTTCCTGACCATGGCCCGCAGCCTCGGGGCCGCCGAGGCGCTGGCCAAGCCGTTCGACGGCGAAAAGCTGCTCGAGATGATCGAGACGCTGCTGGCAGGCCGTACGAAAACCGTCGCCGCCAGGCAGGCCGGAGGCGCGACCTGACGCGCGCCTCTCCCGGCGCCGACCCGGCAGCGGCGGCCGCGGAAAGCGACCCGTAATCTTTATGTCACAGACGGCGAATAGGGTTCTCGCCACGCGACGATTCCGTCGCGCGCCCCAGAATCCGGACCCGCCATGCGCCTCAAGCTCCTGTTCGCCCTCGCCCTCCTGCTGCCGGTCGCCGCTGCCGCTCAGGAGGTTCGGATGTTCGACCGCATCGCCACCATCGAGGCGGTGCGCATGCTGCCGCCCGAGCGCGACCGCTCGAAGCGCTCGATCGCCGAGATCGTGGCGGCGAGCGAGGACGGCAACACGCTCGTCTATGTCGACGGGGAGCAGAACGGGCTCGGCTTCGCCGACATCGTCGATCCGGCTTCCCCGCGCCCCGCCGGCTTCCTGCCGCTCGCCGGCGAGCTCACCTCGGTCGCCGTGCGCGGCCCGCGCGCCTATGCGGTCTCCGACACCTCACCCAACAAGCGCGACGTCTCCGGCTACGTCGCCGTTGTCGACATCGCTTCGCGCCGGGAAGTGATGCGTTGCGAGCTTGGCGGCCAGCCCGATTCGACGATCGTCAGCCGCGACGGAAGGTTCCTGGTCGTGGTCATCGAGAACGAGCGCGACGAGAAGCTCGACCGCGGCACCATCCCCCAGCTTCCCGCCGGCAACCTCACGATCCTGCCGCTCGCCGAAGCCGGCCTGGATTGCGCGGCCCTGCGCCGCGTCGATCTGACCGGGCTTGCCGCGGTGGCGCCCGAAGATCCGGAACCCGAGTTCGTCGACGTCAACTCGCGCGGCGAGGCGGTGGTCACGCTGCAGGAGAACAACCATATCGCGATCGTCGACATCGCGACGGCCCGGGTCCTGAGGCATTTCACGGCCGGCACGGTGACGCTCGAGCAGGTCGACGCGACGCGCGACGGCGTCATCCGGCCCGTCCAGCGCCTCGAGAATGTCGTGCGCGAGCCCGATGCCGTGAAGTGGCTCGACGACGAGCGATTCGTCACCGCCAACGAGGGCGACTACCGCAACGGCTCGCGCGGCTTCACCATCTTCCGGCGCGACGGCACGGTCGAGTGGGATTCGGGGAATTTCCTCGAGCACCTGGCGATTTCGCTGGGTCACTATCCGGAGCACCGCTCGGGCAACCGCGGCAACGAGCCCGAGGGAATCGAGGTCGCGACGTTCGACGGCGAGCGGCTGATCTTCGTCGGTTCGGAGCGCGCCTCGCTCGTCACGGTCTGGCGCGACGAGGGTGCGGGCCGCGCGCCCAGCTTCCTGCAGGCGCTGCCCACCGGGGTGGCCCCCGAGGGTCTGCTGGCGATCCCCGCGCGCGGCCTGCTCGTCGCGGCCGCCGAGGCCGACAATCCGGAAACCGGGCTGCGCTCGACACTGACCCTCTACCGTCGCGGCCCGGGTCCGGGATCCTATCCGACGATCCGCTCGGAGAACGGCCCTGACGGCGTGCCGCTCCCCTGGGGTGCGCTGTCCGGCCTTGCCGCCGACAAGCAGGTCCCCGGGCGTCTCTACGCGGTGACGGACTCGGTCTACGCCGAGGCGCGTATCCTGACCATCGACGCGACGCGCATCCCGGCACGGATCGTCTCGGCCGTCACGGTGTCACTGGACGGCAAGCCCGCCTCCGGGCTCGATATCGAGGGCGTGGCGACGCGGGAAGGCGGCGGCTTCTGGCTCGTCTCGGAAGGCAATCCCGAGCGCCGGGAAGGCGTGCTTCCCGACCGGCTGCTGCTGGTCGCGGCGAATGGCAGCATTGAGACGGAACACAGGCTGCCCGAGGCGCTGGCGCGACAGGCGCTGCGCTTCGGCTTCGAGGGCGTGACGGCGACCGGCAGCGGCGCCGACGAGACCGTCTGGATCGCCGTCCAGCGCGAGTGGAAGGACGACCCGAAGGGTCATGCCAAGATCCTCCGCTTCCGGCCGGCGAGCCGGGAGTGGGGCGTTCTCCATTATCCGCTCGGCGAGACGCCTTCCGGCTGGATGGGGCTTTCGGAGATCGCCGCCGACGGGGCCGATTCCTTCGTCGTCATCGAGCGCAACAACCAGTGGGGCGACGCGGCGGTGAAGCGGCTCTACCGCTTCTCGGTCGCCGGCCTCACGCCGGCCGCACCGGGTGCGGCCGGCGTGCCCGTCGTGGCCAAGACGCTGCTGCGCGACATGGTGCCCGAGCTCGCGAAGCCGCGGGGCACGGTACAGGAGAAGCTCGAAGGCTTCGCCATCGACCGGGACGGCGAGATGTACGCCGTCACCGACAATGACGGCGTGCAGGGGACTTCGGGCGAAACCCAGTTCCTGCGCCTCGGCCGCGCGCCGGGACGGTAGAAGGGGCGCCTGCGGTCGCTCCCCGTTCCGTCGCCAGATCGGGGCGCTACGTCCACCAGCCGTAGCTGCGTCCAGCCGTGTGGACTTTCGGCGCTTGATACAGATCAAGGCCGACATGTGATGCGTGGCCCACATTTCCCGCACGATACGGGACCGCCATGCGAGAACCGATCCTCAGAGCCGGGCCTGAAACCGCCGCCTTTGCCGTTGCGTCGGGAATCGATGCGGACGCGGTGAGACGCTTCGATGGCCAACGGCTCCTTCGATGAAAACCAGCTCCTCCCGCGGCCTTGTTACCGAGCACCGTCGGTTCATCGGGATGGACGGCGACGTGGTCGCCACACTGCCGAAATTCGCCGGTGATCCTGCGGAGCTGGCGAAGATCTATCGGGCGATGGTGCTCACCCGCACCTTCGACGCAAAAGCCGTCGCGCTGCAACGAACCGGCCGCCTTGGCACTTACGCCTCCTCGCTGGGCCAGGAAGCGGTGGCGGTCGGCGTTGGCAGCGCAATGAAGCCCGAGGATGTTCTCGTCCCGAGCTTCCGTGAGCACGGCACGCAGCTCTGGCGCGGCACGACGCTTGTTGAACTCCTGCTCTATTGGGGCGGTGACGAACGGGGCAGCCGCTTTTCCGGTCCGACGCAGGACTTCCCGGTCAGCATCCCGGTCGGCAGCCACGCGCCCCATGCGGCTGGCGTCGCGCTTGCCTTCAAGCTGCGCCGCGAGCGACGTGTCGCCGTCTGCATGTTCGGTGACGGCGCCACGTCCAAAGGAGATGTCGCCGAAGCGCTCAACATCGCCGGCGTCTGGAATCTGCCGGTCGTCTTCGTGGTCTGTAACAACGGCTGGGCGATCTCGATCCCGGTCGCCCGACAGACCGCCGCCGCTTCGCTGGCCCAGAAGGCAATTGCCGCAGGCATCATGGGCGAGCAGGTCGACGGCAACGATGTGATCGCCGTCCGCGACACGATGGAAGGGGCCCTGAGCCGCGCCCGTGCGGGAAGCGGTCCAACGCTGATCGAGGCCGTCACCTATCGTTTGGCCGATCACACCACTGCCGATGACGCGGCCCGCTACCGGGATGATGCCGAGGTGAGTGCCCATTGGCGCAACGAACCCGTGGCAAGGCTGCGGCAGTACCTCACCCGGATCGGCGCCTGGCACAAGGAGGACGAGGAGCGTCTCCTCGCCGAGGTCGCGCACACGCTCGATACGGCTGTCGAGCAATACCTCGCCACGGCTGCTCAGCCGATGGAGTCCATTTTCGAGTTCACCTACGCCACGCTGCCCGCCGACCTTGCCGAGCAGCGAGCCTCCGCGCTTGCGACAACGAGCTGACGATGGACGCCACGCTCGTCGAGGCGATCAATCTGGCGCTGGCGCGGGCCATGCAAGAAGACCAGCGCGTCGTGGTGCTGGGCGAGGACGTCGGGAAGGACGGTGGTGTCTTCCGTGCCACTGACGGTCTGCTGTCACGTTTCGGCGAAGACCGGGTCCTGGACACACCGCTCGCCGAGGCGGCAATCGCCGGATTGTCGGTCGGGCTGGCAGCACAGGGTTTCCGCCCGGTGGCCGAGATCCAGTTCACGGGCTTCATCTATCCCGCCATCGACCAGATGGCGAATCACGCATCTCGCCTGCGTACCCGTACCCGCGGCCGGCTGAGCTGCCCCATGGTGCTGCGCTCGCCGTGCGGCGGGGGTATCCATGCGCCGGAGCACCATTCCGAAAGCCCGGAGGCGATGTTCGCCCACATCCCCGGCCTGCGGGTCGTCATCCCGTCGTCACCCGCTTCGGCCTACGGCCTCCTGCTGGCGGCGATCCGTGACCCCGATCCTGTCGTTTTCCTCGAGCCTGCGCGGCTCTATCGCGCCGCCCGGGAAGAGGTCATCGACGACGGCGCAGCTCTGCCGCTCGACCGGGCCTTTGTCTTGCGCGAGGGACGAGACATCACCTTCATCACCTGGGGAACGATGGTGAAGGAAACGCTGGCGGCGGCCGACGCGCTGACCGCCGAAGGGACTTTGGCTGAAGTCATCGATGTGGCCACCCTCAAGCCCCTCGATACCGACACGCTACTCGCCTCTGTGGCCAAGACGGGGCGGGCCGTCATCGTGCACGATGCCCCTCTCACCGGCGGCTTCGGCGGCGAAGTGGCGGCGCGGCTGGCCGGCCGCGGGCTCCTTTCTCTGATGGCACCGGTCGAGCGCGTGGCCGGTTACGACACGGTGATGCCGCTGCCACGCCTCGAACATCATTACATGCCTGGCGTCTCACGGGTCCTGGCCGCCGCACGGCGCGCGCTGGCCTACACATGAAGACTTTCACCCTGCCCGATCTTGGAGAAGGCCTGCACGACGCCGAGCTCGTCGCCTGGCACGTGGCGGCCGGCGATCACGTGGTCGCCGACCAGCCGCTGGTTTCGGTCGAGACCGACCAGGCCGTGGTTGAGATTCCCTCCCCTCGTTCCGGCCGCATCGCGAAGCTCTGTGCTGCAGCGGGAGAGCGGATCAAGGTCGCTGCCCCCCTCGTCGAGTTCGAGGACGAAGGCGCTCATCCCGATACCGGAACGGTTGTCGGCGAGCTCGCCAAGCCGTCGGCTGCACCGCTGCCGGCTCCCCCGATTCCTGCAGCTCCGACTGTCAACGTCAGGGCAACGCCGGCCGTCCGGGCGCGGGCCCGCCAGCTGGGAGTCGATCTGTCACGCGTGAACCCGAGCGGACCCGAAGGCGCCCTCAGCATGCAGGACATCGACGCTGCCGCCATGGCCGCACGCAGCGGTGCCGAAGAGTTGAAGGGCGTACGCCGTGCCATGGCGATCAACATGAGGCGCAGCGGCGACGCGATCGTTCCCGCCACTGTTTCAGATGACGCCGATATCGGCGACTGGGCCCCGCAGGAGGATGTCACCCTTCGCCTCGTTCGTGCGGTGGTCGCCGGCTGCCAGGCGGCGCCTGCGCTCAACGCGTGGTACGACGAGGCGCGGCAGGAACGCCGCCTTCATTCCACTGTCGATCTGGGCATTGCCGTCGATACGCCGGACGGCCTGATCGTCCCGGTGCTTCGCGATGCGGGCCGGCACGACCCGGCCGCCCTCCGGCAGGCTATCGATGCGCTTGCGACCCAGGTGCGGAATCGCACCGTGCCGCTGACCGAGTTGCGCGGTCAGTCCATCACCCTGTCCAATTTCGGAGCGCTGGCCGGACGCTATGCGGCCCTCGCCATCATGCCGCCCCAGGTTGCCATCCTCGGAGCGGGACGGGCCCGCCCGGAAGTGCGCGCGTCCAGCGGTCAGCCATCGATCCGGCGTGTTCTGCCGCTGTCATTGACCTTTGACCATCGCGTCGTGACCGGCGGTGAGGCCGCGAGGTTTCTCCAGGCGGCGATCGCGGACCTCGAACGGCCGGCCCAGGCCAGCGGAGCAGTTCATGGATGAGCTATTCCAGACCGCCGACGAATGGGGCCCCTACAAGGTGGTCCATATCAACCGGCCCGGCGCGGGTCTCAAGGCGGTTGTCGCGGTCGACAACATCGCCTGCGGCCCGGCCATCGGCGGCGCGCGCATGGCGACCGACGTCAGCGTGAGCGAGGCCTGCCGCCTCGCCCGGGCGATGACCCTCAAGAACGCCGCCGCGGGGCTGGCGCATGGCGGCGCAAAATCGGTCATCTTCGCCGATCCCCGCATGCCATCCGCCGACAAGGAGCGGCTCATCCGTGCCTTTGCCGGCGCTATTGCCGATATCACCGACTACATCGTCGGACCGGACATGGGCACCGACGAGCACTGCATGGGCTGGATCAAGGACGAAATCGGGCGTGCCGTCGGCCTGCCGCGCGAGATCGGCGGCATTCCGCTGGACGAGATCGGGGCCACCGGCCTGGGGCTGGCGACCGCCATAGAGGCGGCGCAGGGGAACGCCGGCATCGATCTCAAGGGCGCGCGCATCGCCGTGCAGGGCTTCGGCGCCGTCGGCAAGCACGCGGCGCGATTCCTCGCCAGGCAGGGCGCGGTGCTGATAGCCGCCAGCGATACAAACGGCACCCTCGTCGACCCCGGTGGCCTCGACGTGGCCGCGCTGATCGCCCTCAAGAATGACGGGCGAGCGCTTCACGGGCACCCGAGCGGTCAGAAACTGGGCGTCGACGCCATCATCGACGTCGATTGCGACATCTGGATTCCGGCAGCCCGGCCGGACGTCGTCCATGTCGGGAATGTCTCGCGGCTGAAGGCCCGGCTCGTGGCCCAAGGGGCCAACATTCCCCTGACCGAAGAAGCGGAAGTCGCACTGCACCGGCGCGGTGTCCTCGTACTGCCCGATTTCATTGCCAATGCCGGAGGCGTGATCTGTGCGTCCGTCGAATATCATGGCGGCTCGGAGAGCGCCGCGCTGACCGCCATCGTCGAGAAGGTCGGCGCCAATACGCGCGCCGTGCTGGCAGAGGCACGCCGGACAGGTTCTCCGCCCCGCCAAGCCGCCACCCGACTTGCCGAGCAGCGCGTTCGCGCCGCCATGGCCTCGCGCCGCTGGCGTTAACCAGTGAGGTTTCCCATGCGACGAAAGAAGATTCTCATCCTTGGAGCTGCCGGACGCGACTTTCACAACTTCAACGTCGCGTTTCGCGACGAGGCGGCCATAGAAGTCGCGGCGTTTACGGCTGCCCAGATTCCCGGAATCGCTGGCCGCCGATATCCGCGCCTTCTGGCCGGCCCCTTCTATCCGGACGGCATTCCGATCGAAGACGAGAGCCGGATCGAAGACCTGTGCCGCGAAGAAGACATAGACGAAGCGGTCTTCTCCTATAGCGACGTCACGCACGAGCATGTCATGCATACCGCCGCGCGAGTCCTCGCCGCGGGAGCCGATTTCTCGCTGCTCGGCCCCCATCGCACCATGCTTCGTTCGCACCGGCCGGTCATCGCCGTTTCGGCCGTACGGACCGGCTGCGGCAAATCCCAGATCGCCCGCTGGCTGTCGCGTCGGTTGCGCGAGCGCGGCTGGCGCGTCGCGGTGCTGCGCCATCCCATGCCCTATGGCGACCTGGCGGCCGAGCGCGTCCAGCGCTTCGCAACCCGGGCCGATCTCGATGCTGCCTCATGCACGGCCGAGGAGCGCGAGGAATATGAACCGCATATCGCCGCCGGCAACCTTGTCTTTGCCGGGGTAGACTATGCGGCGATCCTTGCCGCGGCCGAACGCGAAGCCGACGTCATCGTGTGGGATGGCGGGAACAATGACTTCCCCTTCGTGCGACCGGACCTGCACGTCGTGGTCGTGGATGCGTTGCGTCCCGATCAGGTTGCTACCCATCATCCCGGCGAGACCGTTGCGCGCATGGCCGATGTCGTGGTCATCAACAAGGTCGACGCCGCCTCCCCCGAGGCCGTCGAGCGCGCGATTGCCAATGTCGAGGCGCTGAACGCCCGGGCGACGATCGTACAGGCGGGCTCCCCGGTACGCCTCGACGACCCGGGCGCTGTCGCGGGCAAGCGCGTCCTGGTGATCGAGGATGCTCCCACCATCACCCATGGCGGAATGCCGCATGGCGCCGGATACGTCGCGGCGCTGCAGGTTGGGGCCATCCCCGTCGATCCGCGGCCCTTCGCACCACCGGAGATCCGCCGGGTCTTCGATGCCTATCCCCATATCGGGCCGGTGCTGCCGGCCATGGGCTACGGTGCTGCCCAGCTGGAGGGTCTGCGGGCCACAATCGCGCGTGCCGACGTCGATCTGGTCCTGGCCGCCACACCGATCGATGTGGAGGCGCTGTTGCGCCCCGACAAGCGGGTCGTTCGCGCCCGCTACGACTACGCCGATGCCGGCGAACCAAGCCTCGGTACCGCCGTCGACGTCTTCCTGAAAGGGCGGCTACCCTCGCCGGCAGCATGACCCGATTGGTGATTGCCCTCGGCGGCAACGCACTGTTGCAGCGCGGCGAGGCACCCGAAGCCGCCATCCAGCAGCGCAACATCGTCACGGCTGCCGAAGCGATAGCGGCAGTCGCCGCGGATCGGTCACTCGTCGTCACCCACGGCAACGGGCCGCAAATCGGAATGCTGGCGCTTCAGGCGGAAGCCCTGCATGAGGTTTCACCCTATCCCCTGGATATGCTGGGCGCGGAGAGCGCCGGGCTGATCGGCTACATGATCGAGCGGGAACTGGCGGCCCGTTTGCCCGGGCGGCAACTGGCGACGCTACTCACTCAGATCGAAGTCGATCCCGAAGATCCGGCGTTCAAAACGCCGACCAAGCCGATTGGCCCGATATACGATTCGGCCACGGCCGAGCGTCTGGCGGCGGAACGCGGTTGGGTGGTGGCTCCCGACGGAGCGGGCATGCGACGGGTTGTCCCTTCGCCCGAGCCGGGGCGAATTCTGGAGCTTGCAGCGATTCGCGTCCTGCTCGAAGCGGGCGTCATTGTCGTCTGCGCCGGTGGCGGCGGGATTCCCGTTGCAGTCGATTTGAAGGGCACGATCCGCGGCGTCGAGGCCGTCATCGACAAGGATCTGAGCGCGGTGATGCTCGCCATCGAACTGCACGCGACTCACCTTCTCTTGCTGACCGATGTGCCCGCCGTCTATCTCGATTGGCCGCTGGCGAGGCAGGCGGTGCGTTGGGCGACACCGGATGCGCTATCGCCTGACAGATTTGCCGCGGGGTCGATGCGGCCCAAGATCGAGGCAGCGCGGCGCTTCGTCACCCGCACCGGCGGCCTGGCATCGATCGGCTCCCTTGCCGACGCCCCGGCGATACTGGCAGGCAGGGCCGGGACGACGATTGCCGATGGCGGCCCGCGATTGGCGCTCTATTCCGATGGCAGTCCAGCGGCTTGAGGCACTCGGAACGGAACTCGCCCACCTGCCGGCCTTGCGCGAAGGCCGGCGGGTTTCGGTCGATCATCGGCGAACAGCCGGTTGCGCAGCTTCAGGGCTTTGCCGACCGAAGCTTGACGATCGGACCGTCCACCACGAAGCGGCCGTAGCCGTGATGGTGAAGGGTGCGAGGATTCCCCTGTGCCGGATCGATCCAGGCTTTCAGAACCTCCAGCACGAAGAGGTTGTGCTTTGTCACGAGGCGGCTGTCGACGAGCCGGCATTCGAGATTGGCAAAGCACTCCTTCACCAGCGGCGGCGCCACGCGGGCAGCCGGCACCGGCGTCAATCCGCAAAGTGCGAATTTGTCTCCATGGGCTCCCGACACATTGCCGGCCTTGACCACGTTGCGCGCCAGCTTCGCCGATGGAATGGCGATCACGCATTCGCGCCGCGCACGCAGGCCGGCAAAGCTGTAATTGGCATTACTCACGATGCATGCCAGGAGTGGCGGCGCGAACTCCACCATCATATGCCACGACATCGCCATGACGTTCGGCCGACCCTTGCGGACGGTGGTCAGCAGGACGACGGGGCCGGGCTCGAGCAGCTGATAGACCCTGGAAAGCGGGAACGCCCTCATCGCGCATCTCCGGTCAACGCTCGAACCGATATCCGAGCGCAGCCGTTCCGGCTTTGACCCACGTCAACGGTGGCCGGACTTGATCCACGTCAAGGCCGGGGTGCCGGCGGTGGCGCATGATTTTTTCTGCAATAGCTCTGCCGGTATCTTCGCGGCGCCGACAGCAAGGATCGCGCGATGCCTTGGGACATCATCCAAAAGTCCGTCGGCGATGGCTTGGCGCCAAATCTCGCCAGCTATTCGGAGAATTGCGCCGCGTTCTCCTGGACGGCGGCGAGGCGGGAGCTGGACGGCCTGCCGAACGGCGCGCTCAACATCGCCCATGAGGCTGTTGACCGCCATCTCGCGCACGGGCGCGGAGACCACCTGGCCTTGCGCTGGCTGGGCAAGGATGCCTCCCGCCGCGACTTCAGCTACCGGGACCTGGCCCGGCTTGCCAATCGTTTCGCCAATGTTCTCGCCGGCCTGGGCATTGGCAGGGGCGAGCGGGTCTTTGGTCTCGCTGGCCGGATTCCCGAGCTGTACATCGCCGCCCTGGGAACGCTGAAGAGCGGCTGCGTCTTCTCCCCTCTCTTTTCGGCTTTCGGCCCGGAACCCGTGCGCTCGCGTATGGAACTGGGAGACGCGCGCGTGCTGGTCACCACCGAAGCGCTCTATCGCAAGAAAGTCATGGCATGGCGGGCTGAACTCCCGCAGCTCACGCATGTGCTGCTTGCCGAGGCCGGCCAGAGCGCTCTGCCCCCTGGCACGATTTCCCTGGCCGCAGCAATGGCACAGGCCTCGGACGAATTTGCCGTTGTTCCGACGCAGCCGGACGACATGGCGCTGCTGCATTTCACCAGCGGCACGACCGGCCGACCCAAGGGCGCCGTGCACGTGCACGAGGCCGTCGTGGCCCATCACATCACCGGAAAGCTGGCGCTCGACATTCACCCCGAGGACCGCGTCTGGTGTACGGCCGACCCGGGATGGGTGACTGGCATGTCCTACGGCGTCATCGCCCCATTGACCAACGGCGCCACGCTGATCGTGGACGAGGCCGAGTTCGACGCCGAGCGGTGGTACCGCACGCTGCAAAACGAGCGCGTCACTGTCTGGTACACGGCGCCGACCGCCATCCGCATGATGATGAAGCTCGGCATGGACGTCGTGCGCAAATACGATCTGAGCCGCCTGCGCTTCCTCGCCAGCGTCGGCGAGCCGCTCAACCCCGAAGCCGTTGTCTGGAGCCAGGAGGCCTTCGGTCGGCCGTTCCACGACAACTGGTGGCAAACCGAGACCGGCGGCATCATGATCGCCAACTTCCCGAGCATGAATATCAAGCCCGGTTCGATGGGCCGCCCTGTTCCGGGCGTGGACGCCGCCATCGTGGAGCGCAGCAAGGACGGCGTCACCGTCGTCGGGAAGCCCATGGCGATGGGCGAGCTGGCCCTGCGCCCGGGCTGGCCCTCGATGTTCCGGGCCTATCTCCATGAGGACGAACGCTACCGCAAGTGCTTTGTCGACGGCTGGTACCTGACCGGCGATCTCGCCATGCGGGACGCGGAGGGCTATTTCTGGTTCGTCGGCCGCGCCGATGACGTGATCAAATCGGCGGGTCATCTGATCGGCCCGTTCGAGGTCGAGAGTGCCCTCATGGAGCATCCGGCGGTGGCCGAAGCCGGAGTCATCGGCAAACCGGATCCCGTCGCGGGCGAGACGGTCAAGGCTTTCGTTGCCCTCAAGACAGGCCATGAGCCAAGCGACGCGCTGCGCAAGGAGCTGCTCGGCCATGCCCGCAAGCGGCTCGGCCCGGCCGTAGCGCCCAAGGAGATCGACTTCCGCGCCAATCTGCCGAAGACGCGCAGCGGCAAGATCATGCGCCGCCTGCTGAAGGCCCGCGAGCTCGGCCTGCCCGAGGGCGATCTGTCCACCCTCGAAAGCGACGAGCGATGACCGATACCGGCACCAAGCCGCACCTGTCGCGCGCGCATCTTGCCGAGCTCGTGAGTCAGATGCTGCGGATACGTCGCTTCGAGGAGAAATGCATCGAGCTCTATCAGAGCGAGAAGATCCGGGGTTTTCTCCACGTCTATATCGGCGAGGAGGCGGTGGCCGTCGGCGCCATGCAGGCGCTCACGCCCGGCGACGCCGTGGTCGCCACCTATCGCGAGCACGGCCATGCCATCGCACGCGGCGTGCCGATGACCGCGGTGATGGCTGAGATGTACGGCAAGCAGGAGGGGTGCAGCCGCGGCCGCGGCGGCTCGATGCACATCTTTGACGCGTCATCGCGCTTCTACGGCGGTAACGCCATCGTCGGCGGCGGCCTCCCGCTGGCCATCGGCCTGGCCCTCGCCGACAAGATGCGGGGCCGTTCGAATGTTACCGCCTGCTTTTTTGGCGAAGGCGCCGTGGCCGAGGGCGAGTTCCATGAGAGTCTGAATCTCGCGGCGTTGTGGAAACTGCCCGTGCTGTTCGTGTGCGAGAACAACCTCTACGCCATGGGCACGGCGCTGCGCCTGTCGGAATCAGAGGCCGACATTCATCGCAAGGCCCAGAGCTACCGCATCGCGTCCGAGGCTGTCGACGGGATGGATGTCGTCGCGGTCGAGGCCGCCACCCGCAAGGCGGTCGCCGCTATCCGTGCCGGCGACGGCCCGCAATTCCTGGAATGCCGCACGTATCGGTTCCGTGCGCATTCGATGTTCGATGCCGAGCTCTATCGCGACAAGGCCGAGGTCGAGGAGTGGAAGAAGCGCGACCCGCTCGTGCTCTTCACCAACTGGCTCCGTTCCAATGACATTCTGCACGACAGCGACTTGCGAGCCATCGACGCAGCCGCCGCGGACGAAGTGGCAGCCGCGGTCGGATTCGCCGAAGCCGGTACCTGGGAGCCCGTGGAAGACCTGACGAAGAATGTCTATGCGGAGCGCGGGTCGTGAACGACGGCGCAACCCCGACCAGGATCAGGATTACCTATCGTGAGGCGGTGCGCGCGGCAATTCGCGAGGCGCTCCTGACGGATGAGCGCACGTTCCTGATGGGCGAGGACATCGGCCATTACGGCGGCTGCTATGCCGTCAGCAAAGGCCTGCTGGCGGAGTTCGGGCCCGAGCGCATCCGCGATACGCCACTCTCGGAATCCGCATTCGTCGGCGCCGGCATTGGCGCGGCGCTGGGCGGGATGCGTCCCATCGTCGAGATCATGACGGTCAATTTCAGCCTCCTGGCGTTGGATCAGATCGTCAACAATGCCGCCACGCTCCTCCATATGTCCGGCGGTCAATTCAACGTGCCGGTGGTCATCCGCATGGCCACCGGCGCCGGCCGCCAGCTCGCAGCGCAGCACTCGCATAGCCTGGAAGGCTGGTACGCCCATATCCCCGGCATCAAGGTTCTGGCGCCTGCGACGCTCGAGGACGCGCGCGGCATGCTCGTGACGGCGCTGCGCGACCCCAACCCCGTGGTGATCTTCGAGCACGTGATGCTCTACAACCAGGAAGGCGAGATCGCCGCCGATGCCGGGGCAGTCGATATCGACAAAGCCGCCATCCGCCGGCCGGGGCGCGACGTCACGCTGATCGCTTATGGCGGTACGTTACCCAAGGCCATGGCCGCAGCCGATGCCCTCGCCAGGGACGGGATCGAGGCGGAGGTCATCGATCTGCGCACGTTGCGTCCGCTCGACACCGCAACCATCGTCGCCTCGGTCGGTCGTACCCACCGCGCCGTCGTCATCGACGAAGGCTGGAAGACCGGAAGCCTGTCGGCAGAAGTGACGGCGCAGATCATGGAGCACGCATTCTGGAGCCTCGACGCGCCGGTCGGTCGCGTCTGTTCCGCCGAGGTGCCGATCCCCTATCCACGCCATCTCGAGCAGGCCGCGCTGCCACAGCCCGAGGCGATCGTGGCCGCGGCGCGTGCCACGTTGGGGCGCTGATGGGCGAATTCCGCATGCCTTCGCTGGGCGCCGACATGGAGGCCGGTACGCTCGTCGAATGGCTGAAGAAGCCCGGCGATGCGATAAAGCACGGCGACACGATTGCCGTGGTCGAGACGCAAAAAGGCGCCATCGAGATCGAGACGTTCGAGGACGGCGTTCTCGATCAACCGTTGGTCGAGATCGGTGCCAAGGTGCCTGTCGGCACGCCCCTCGCGTTTATCCGCACGGCCGGCGAACCGTCCGCCCCGCCGCCCAAGGCCGTCGCTCCATCCCCGGCACCGGCTCCAGCCGTCCCGTCGATTCCTGCTGCACCGGCAGCGCCTCCGGCGAGGGTCGAGGGCACTCGAATCTCGCCCTTGGCGCGACGGCTGGCAGCCGAGCGCGGCGTTCCGGTTGCGAACCTCAAGGGAACGGGTCCCGGCGGAGCCATCGTCAGCGCCGACGTCGAACGGAGCATCCCTTCTATACGCGCTGAAGCCGCGCCAACGAAACGCCACGGCCTCGATCTGGCCGAGATGCGCAAAGCCATCGCCGCCGCGATGGCACGTTCGAAGCGCGAGATCCCACACTACTATCTCTGCCACGCCATCGACATGAGCGCGGCGCTCGATTGGCTGAAGTCGGTCAACGCGACGCGCGAGCCGCCGCAGCGCCTTCTCTTGGCCGTGCTGCTGCTCAAGGCGGTGGCTCTGACGCTCGAAGAGTTCCCCGAGTTCAACGGAATCTACGCCGATGGTGCCTTCCACCCGAGCAATGGCATCCATGTCGGGACGGCGATCGCCATCCGTGGCGGGGGCCTGGTAGCACCGGCCATCCGCGACGCCGACGAGAAGACACTTGACGAACTGATGACAGCATTGCGCGACCTCGTGTCGCGCACGCGCGCCGGCCGGTTGCGCAGCTCCGAGCTCTTTGATCCGACCATCACCGTCTCGAGCCTGGGAGAGCGCGGCGTCGAGAGCCTCTTCGGCGTGATCTACCCGCCGCAGGTGGTGATCATCGGCCTCGGCACGCCCATGCCACGCCCCTGGATCGTCGACGGTCGCGTGGAAGTGCGGCCGGTCATGACCGCCACGCTCTCGGCCGACCACCGCGCCAGCGACGGCCATCGCGGCGCCCTGCTGCTGCTCGAGATCGAGCGCCGGCTGCAGCAGCCGGAGGCGCTATGACCCGCGACGAAATTCGGACGGCGGTCATCGAGGAGCTGGGCAATATCGCGCCCGAGACGGATCCGGCATCGATCCCGGCAGACGCCGATGTGCGAGAGGCACTCGATATCGATTCGATGGATTTTCTCAACTTCGTGATCGGCCTTCATCAGCGGCTGAAGGTGGATATCCCGGAGGCAGACTATCCGAAGCTCCTCAGCATCGGCGGCGCGACCGCTTATCTCGCCGCCAAGCTTGGGGTCTGACCGGGAAGGAGCACCGTGGCCACCCGCGAGGAACTCCTGCAGCAAGCCGCGAAGCCCACCGCGGACTCGCTACGCCTGCACCCGCTTTACAAGGGCAAGGTCCAGATGCTGCCCAAATGCCCGGTGCGCGGTCTGGAAGACTTTTCGATCTGGTACACGCCGGGCGTCGCCGCGCCGTGCAAGCTGATCCAGGCCAATCCCGACGCGGCGTATGAGCACACCAACAAGGGCAATTGCATTGCCATCGTGTCGGACGGTACGCGCGTGCTCGGCCTCGGCGATATCGGTCCCGCTGCCGCTATGCCGGTCATGGAGGGCAAGGCGCTGCTGTTCAAGTATTTGGGCGGGGTGGATGCCGTACCCCTTTGCCTCGACACTAGGGATCCCGACAGGCTCATCGAGATCGTTCGCGCGCTCGGTCCGTCGTTCGGCGGCATTAACCTTGAGGACATCTCGCAGCCGAAATGCTTTCATGTCCTCGATGCACTGCGGTCCAGCCTGGATATTCCGGTCTGGCACGACGACCAGCAGGGCTCTGCCACGGTACTCCTCGCCGGCTTGCTGAGCGGGCTGCGCGTCGTCAGGAAGGAGCTGCGCCAGGTTCGCATTGCCATGGTCGGCATGGGTGCCGCCAATGTGGCGGTCTACAGGCTTCTCAAGGCAAGCGGCGCGGATCCGGCGTCTATCATCGCCTGCGACAGCAAAGGCACGCTTCACCGCGAGCGGCGGGATATCGCCGCACATAAGGACGATTTTGCCGACAAATGGCGGGTCTGCACCGAGACCAATAGTCGCAGCATCGTCGGAGGCGTGGCCGAGGCGCTGCGTGATGCCGATGTCTGCATCGCATTCTCCCGGTCGGGGCCGGGCGTGATCGATCCTGCATGGATCAGAACCATGGCCAAGGACGCGATCGTCATTGCCTGTGCCAATCCGGTGCCTGAGATCTGGCCGTGGGAGGCGCACGAAGCCGGGGCACGGATCGTCGGCACCGGCCGCAGCGACTTCCCCACCCAGGTCAACAACTCGCTGGGCTTTCCGGGGATCTTCCGTGGCGTGCTGGACGTCCGCGCCCGGACGATCACCGATACAATGGCCCTTGCCGCCGCGCACGAACTCGTACGTTGTGCCGAGGCCAGAGGTCTGCGCGCCGACGCGATTCTCCCCGCCATGGACGACGCGGACGTCGCGGCCAATGTTGCCGCCGCGACCGGCATGCAAGCACAGGCCGAAGGAATCGCCCGGCTGTCGCTGTCGCGCGAGCAGCTCTATGCATCGGCGGCCGACAGGATCGGCAATGCGCGCCGCGCGACGGGTCTCCTCATGCGAGAGGGGCTGATCGCGCCGCCGCCGCCGTGAGTTGAGGGATCATGGCCATGTCGCCGTCTGGCTCTTATGCCCGGGCATCTCTGATGCCGGTGCGGGGCAGATCGACGGGAGGCGCAGCGGGGCAGCCTTGCCGGGGCCATGGCTCGCCTATGCGGCCGCCATTCCGCGATACGAGATGCGCCTGGCGACGCGGAGCGCTTCCTCCCGTTTGACCTGAGTCAATGTGGCACGCCTGCATTTGGCCAATGTTTGCTCCTGGTTAGACGAGGGTTCACCATGTTCCTCGACCGACGTCACGCAGGGCGCGAGCTCGCCGCGCAGCTCCTCCCCTACCGCGATCAGCACCCGATTGTGCTGGCGTTGCCCCGCGGGGGCGTGCCTGTGGGATTCGAGATCGCGCTGGCGCTTGGCGCAGCACTCGACGTGATCCTGGTGCGGAAGATCGGCGCGCCGGAGCACGCCGAGTTCGCCATTGGCGCAGTCGCCGACGGCGTTCATCCCGAGATCGTCCTCCATCAGGACGTCATCGACCAGCTGGAAATCCCGAAGTCCTATATCGATACCGAGGTCACCCATCAGCTTCGGGAAATCAAGCGACGCCGAGAACTGTACCTCACCGGCGAGCCGATAAAACTTGCCGGCCGCACTGTTATCGTTGTCGACGACGGGATCGTGACCGGGGCTACGGTGGAAGCCGCGCTGCGCTCGCTACGCCACCGCCAGAGCACCCGCATCATCCTCGCCGTACCCGTCGCCGCCGCTGATACGATCCAGGACTTGCGCCCGCTGGTCGATGGCGTCATCTGCCTTCGGACACCGCCGGACCTTGGCGCCATTAGCCTGCACTATCGCGACTTTCCGCAGGTGACCGACAAGGAGGTCATCGAGTTGCTGCGTCGCGCGCGCGATCGACGGACCCATGATTCCGAAGATGAAGGCCATCGCGAGAGCTGAGCCGGTTGCTGTAGCCAGGTCTCGATCCTGTCTGCGCCCTTGGACCGAGCACGGATCTCCGCCTTGCGCAGGATATCGTCGGCCGGTGTTTCGATGGCCTCCGCCACGGTCATCTTTTCGGCATGAGCCATCTGCCGCAGGTCGTCGCGATACCCCGCCATGCGGCCTTCGCCGATCACGTGCAGAATCCGCAGCGGCGCGCCAAACGTCGCCGCGAGGGCGCTCGCCCAATCGATGGCAGTACCGGCGTGCGCCGACCCGTCACCCGGAACCAGGATGGTACCGATCGCGGATACTCCTTCCTTCGGCGCAGGCAATCAGGCTCAGCCCGCCGTCTGACCGACGGCAACCGGCAGACTCCTCCTTCCCTCGCCCTCGAGAGCCGCCGCCAGGCCGCGGATCTGCGTCTCACCGAGCGTCTCCCGGAGCAGAAGCTCGCGAGCGCCGGCCTCGAGCGTCGCCCGGTTCCGCCGCAATATCTCGACCGCGCGGCCATAGGCGCGATCCACGATGGCCCGGACCGCCAGGTCGATCTTGCCGGCCGTCTCCTCGGCGTATCGGCGCGGCTGCCAGCCGGGCATCGAGGGCGTCCCCAGGAACGGCGACGGCTCGGCCTCGTACGCGATCTGTCCGAGCTCCTCCGTCATGCCGAAGCGCGCGACCATGCTGTGCGCGATGTCGGTGGCCTTGCTGAGGTCGTCGGCCGCGCCCGTCGAGATATGCGGGAACACGATGCTCTCTGACGCCGGGCCGCCGAGCAGAACCGCGATCTTGTTCTCCAGCTCGGCGC
>SXGR01443486.1_pt1 | contig 21525 bp, 22 predicted proteins | sample 3174711 | NCBI WGS metagenome assembly SXGR01 (sample SAMN11356860, study PRJNA531348) | freshwater metagenome | isolation source: freshwater sample F1-60 | place: China: Fuxian Lake, Yuxi | collected 2017-12-25 | reverse complement strand
ATTATCCCGCCCGCGCCACCAGCGTCACCATGTAGTCCTGCTGGGCGATGGGTTGTGTGGAGCGCGGCGCAGGGGCAAGTCCCAGGGCAGTGATGGCGTAGCCGTAGGCCTGGCCTGTTGCGGCTGAAGGATTCTCCGCGCCAACGACGAGCTTGAGCTGGAGCGCTGGAGCCAGGACGCCTGGGATGCTCGATGAGACGCTCAACTCCACGGTCGCATCGCCTGCGCGGATGCAGGTGACGTCCACCGGACAGCGCGAATCGTTGGTTACCTGGGCGAAGAAGATGAGGATGCGCGCCTCGGGAATAAAGGCGGTCTTCCCCGGCTGCAAGGTGAAGCGCTCGCCGAGAGCAGCCTTGACCGGCTCTACGGTCACGATGGGCGTAGGTATTACGCGCGTCGGCGTGGGCGTCGGTTCATCGTCTGTGGAACAGGCGGTAGTGACGATGGCCGCAGTGATGGCGAGCGCCGGCAGGATGCGCCGAAGCGACATAGGGGCCTCCTCTGGGGCTTCTCCACAGTAGACGCTTCCGGGCGGCGAGAAGTTCCACGAGTTCAGCCTTGGCCCAACTCCTAGCGTGTGACGAAAGCGAAGACGCCTTTCGCGTAGAGACGGGCGACGGGCGCGCACATGTCTAGCGAAGGACTTGTGGGCGAAAGGAATGCTGCTTTCATCCCGCCAGTGTCAGCCTAGTACCAGCCGAAGCCCTTGATAAGGCCCCGCAGGTAGGCGATCTGGCCGCCGTGTTGTAAGACCTCCAAGGCCATGGCGTGCATGCGCGAGTGCATGGGGACGGTGGCAGGCGGGCGAAAGGCGGGCACCTGGCGGTCGAGGTCGGCGGGCGTCACCGTGTCGAGGACGCCGTCCATCGCCTTGCGGCAGGCGCGGTAGTAGTCGAGGAGCGTCGCCAAATCAGGGGCACGGAAGGCGGCTACTTGCGCCAGAGTATGCCCGCCGCCCGACTCAAGCGGGTCGGCCTTCATGCCGAACTTCGCATGCCACCCGTCGGCGATCCACATCTGCTCCTTGCCCGTGAATGCCGACCAGGCCCTGTCCTGGACCCGGGCGGAGTGCCAGAGGAGCCACCCTGCTGGATTGGTGTCTTTGGTCGGCATCTTGTGGAGGTCGTCGGTGGTCAAGCCGGTGACGCTTTTTAGAACGATCTGGTCGTTGCGCTCCAGCAAACCTTTGATGAAGGGGCCGATGTCCATGGCAGGCTCCTGTGGAATGATTGGGATAGTCTACCGCAGGTGGGAAGAGGCGAGTGTCTTCGCGAGGAGAGAGGTGCGCGAGCGGCTAGGTGTAGAATAACCAGCGCTGTCTCGAACCGTCGAGGCGGCGGAGCGTTCCTTGCAGCAAACGGAAGTGCCGCTTCGGCGTGCCTACATCATCTTCGCCATCGTCGGCGTCGCCCTTTTCATCGCGGCCACGGACACGACCATCGTGGTGGTGGCGCTGCCAAAGATCGCTGAGGACTTGGACGCTCAGGTCGGGTGGATCGGCTGGGTCGCCTCCGGCTTCCAGTTCAGCCAGACCGTGACGCTGCCCATCGCCGGCACCCTGAGCGACACCCTGGGGCGAAAACGGCTCTTCCTCTGGACGGTGGGGCTCTTCACCCTTGCGGGCGTGGGGGCCGCTCTTGCCCCGAACGTCTACGTGCTCATCGTCTGCCGCGTCCTTCAAGGCATCGGCGCCGGGGGATTCATGCCATCGGCGACGGGCATCGTCGGCGATAGCTTCGGCCCGGGCAAGCGCGCGACGATGGTGGGGCTCTTCTACAGTGTCCTGCCCCTGGGAGGCATCGCCGGGCCGAACATAGGCGGGGCGATCGCCGACCACACGTCATGGCGCTGGGTCTTCGTTGTCGCGCTTCCCTTGGCGCTGATGGTGCTTGCGCTGGCTGTATGGCTCATCCCCCAGAGGCCGCCGTCCGGGGTGAAGCGGCGCATCGATGTGACCGGCTCCGCGATGTTTGCCTCGGCGGCCCTTTCCTTCATGTATGGCATGACGGCGTGGGCGAACCACCCGGACGACCTCGCTAGCCCGTCAGTCTGGCTCTTCTTTGTCCTTGCAGCGCTCATGACGCTGCTGTTTGTCCGGCACAGCCTGGGCGTCACGAACCCGATCATGGACCCGCGCCTTCTTCGGCAGAAGCCCTTCATCGCGGTGAATGTCTTCAGCTTCGTCCAGGGCTGCGTTCTCTTCGGCACCTTCGCCTTTGTCCCGTACTACGTGAATGTCGCCTATGGACTCTCCGGGACCGATGCGGGCATCATCCTCACGCCGCGCTTCGGCATGACGGCGATCTGTGCGGTCTTCGCCAGCCTGATGCTGGCGCGCCTGGGCTATCGAGCCCTCATGATCGGCGGGGGGCTGCTCATCGTGAGCGGCAACATCGCCGTCGCCTTGGGGGACTATAGTTTCGCGCCCATGGTCATGCTGACGGCCCTCTTCGCCATCACCGGGGCCGGGGTTGGCCTGATCAACCCGGCGGCGAACAACGCCGCCCTGGACTTGGAGCCGGCAAAGCTTGCCGCCATCACCGGGCAGCGGGGGATGTTCCGCGCGCTGGGCGGCGCGTTCAGCATCTCCGTGGCGTCGGTCCTTCTCAGCACATCCAGCACCCAGGCCCGGGGGCTGGAGGCGCATCTCATCATCATGTCGCTGCTCTTCTTCGCGGCGCTGCCACTGGTGTTGTGGATCCCTAAGACGGCGAAGGCGGGCGGGAAGCGAAAGGGCAGAGCGTGAGGGCGCGGCTGCGCAACCCCTACGTCATCTTTGCCGTTGCCGCCGGCGCGAACTTCATATTCGCCGTCGATGCGACCATCGTCGCCGTCGGCATTCCGCGGATCAAGGACGAGCTGCATACCACCCTCGGCTGGACAGGCTGGGTCCTCACCGGCTCCATGCTGACCCAGGCGATTTCGATGCCCATCATGGGCAAGCTCGGCGATATGTTCGGGCACAAGCGGCTCTTCCTCCTGGCGGTTTCCCTCTTTGCCCTGGCGACGCTGGGCGCATCCTTCGCGCCGAACATCTACCTCCTCATCGCATGCCGGCTTGTCCAGGGCGTCGGCGGAGGAGGGCTGGCCCCCCTGGCGGTGGGCATCGTCGGCGACACGTTCACCGGGAAGCGCCGCATGACGGCAGTGGGGTTGCTTTCAACCGCGAACCCCCTTGGCAGCATCCTGGGCCCAAACCTCGGCGGCCTTTTCATCGATCACATCTCATGGCGACTGATCTTCTTGGTGAACGTCCCCATCGCGGTTGTGCTTCTCGTCCTGGCCGTCTTCGCGATACCAAAGATAACGCCGGACGGAAAGAAGCACAGGATAGACGTGACGGGCGCGGGGCTCCTTGCGGCGGCGGCGGTCTCTTTCCTCTACGGCATGACGCACTGGTCCAATCACCCGGAGGCGGCGCCGGGCGCGACGGTCTGGCTTTTCTTCGCACTTGCGATTCTTTTTGCCCTAGCCCTCTACCGCCACGAGCGCCGCCTTGACGAGCCGATGGTGGACTTCGCACTTATCTTTGGGCGCGGCTTCAAGGTCATGAACGCCTTCGTCTTCTCCGTTGCCTTCATGACCTTTGCCTTCTTCCCCTTCATCCCGTACTACGCCGAGAACGGGTACGGCCTTTCGGCGACAGGGGCAGGGCTGATCATGACCCCGCGCTTCATGGCGGCGGCGGTCGCCTCCATAGGGTGCAGTCTCTTGCTTCCCCGGGTGGGCTACCGCATCCCGCTCGTCGGGGCGATGCTCCTTTTCTCCGCGGGCATGGTCCTCCTCAGCACGGGCCAGCATGAATATTCCCTTATCGTCTTTCGCGCGACGCCTGTCTTTCTGCTGGTCCTTATCCTCATCCTTTCGGGCATCGCCGTCGGCACGGTGAACCCGGCGGTGAACAACGCGGCGCTGGACTTGATGCCGGAGCGGATGTCCTCCGTGATCGGGATGCGGGGGATGTTTCGCTCGATGGGAGGCGTCGTCGGCACGTCGACCACGGTCGTGGTGCTCAGCCATTTCGATGATAAGGTGCGAGGGATGGAAGTGGTCTTCTTCGGATTAGGCATGGTCGCGCTGTGTTTGATCCCCCTTGTGCTGACGGTTCCGGATACGGTGCGGAGCAGGAAGAAGACGTAGCGGAGGCTGGAGCAAGGGATAGCAATGGAAGTCTCTCAAAGGCGCCCCTACATCGTCTTCGCCGTCGTTGCCATCGCGCTCTTTGTGGTGTCCGTCGATACAGCCCTCATCGTCATCGGCTTGCCTGTGGTCACCGACGAGCTGAACACAACGCTTGGCTGGGCGGGCTGGACGATCACGGGCTACCAGCTCAGCCAGACGGTGGTGATGCCCATCGCCGGAAAGTTGAGCGATACCTTTGGGCGGAAGCGCCTCTTCTTGGGAGCGGTGCTCTTCTACATCGCCTGCTCCACACTCGCCGCCTTTGCCCCAAACATCTATGCCCTCATCATCTTCCGCATATTCCAGGGGCTCGCCGGCGGCGTCTTCCTTCCTTCGGCGACGGGCATCGTCGGCGATGCGTTTGGGAGCGCCAAGCGCGGCACGATGATCGGCCTCTTCTCCAGCATCTTCCCTCTCGGCGGCATGGTGGGCCCTAACATCGGCGGCGTCCTCGTCGACCTGGCATCCTGGCGGTGGCTCTTCGCCTTCAGCATCCCATTCTGCACGACGCTCCTTATCCTGGGCGTGCTGGTGATTCCCAACCGCCCAGGGATGCCGGGCAAACACAAGATAGACGTGACGGGGGCGATGCTTCTCGCGGCAGGAGTCATCTCGTTCATGTACGGCATGACGGCTTGGTCGAACCACCCGGACGAGCTTGCTAGCCCCTCCGTCTGGCTTTTCTTTGTCATCGGCGCAGCCCTCTTGGCGCTGCTGATGCGCCACGAATATGGCACGCCAGACCCGATGGTCGACCCGAGGCTGCTGTGGCGCAGACCCTTCATCGCGATCAATCTCTACACATTCGCCCATTCAATGGCCCTCTTCGGCACCTTCGCCTTTCTTCCCTATTACCTGAAGATCGCCTACGGCCTCTCCGGAACCCAGAGCGGGGCGATCTTGACGCCGCGATTCGTCTTCGCGACGCTCTTCTCGGCGATCGCAAGCTTCATGATGGTGCGCATCGGCTACCGTCTTCCCATCCGCATCGGCGTCATCATCATCGTGGTAAGCACAGGCCTCCTGGCCCTGGGGAAGTTTGAGGTTGCGCCCATCGCGATCTTGGCAGTCCTCATCGCCGTGACTGGCGTGGGCGCAGGCATCACAAACCCAGCTTCGAGCAATGCCGCGCTGGACTTGGAGCCAGGGCGTCTGGCGGCGGTGACGGGCCTGCGCGGGATGTTCCGCTCCATGGGAGGCGTCGTCGGCATCACGATGACTGTGGTGGTTTTGAGCAATTTCGAGGACAAGGTCCTTGGGCTGGAAGTCGTCTTCCTTAGCATGGCGGGGCTCCTTGCGGCATCGCTCTTGCTCGTCGGGTGGATCCCAGATGAGAAAGTCGCCCAAGGGCGAGCGGGAGTCCGCCGCTAGCGTTACACGCAGGCGAAGGGCCGCCAGGCCGCCGTGCTGAATCGCCTCCATGATGGGGACTCCCAGGCGCGCGGAGATCGGCACCTTGCCTGGGGGAGAAAATCTCCACAGGGCGGTCCGGGAAACTTTTGAGCGGCATGCCAAACTGCATGAGGCCTTCTTCTTGCGGGCGGCGCCCACAACGCACAACATTGACATGGGTGTACCGCGATGCTAGCGTCGCCCGTTGGAACGAGGAGAAGAGGCATGCGTTCGTCGAAGGCCGTTGTCGTCACAGGCAAAGATACCCTCGAGCTCAGAAGCTTTCCTCTGCCTGAGCTCACTGACGATGGCGGGGTCCTGCGCCTGGAGGCCTGCGGCATGTGCGGCACCGATCTCACCTTCTTTCGCGGCAGCCTCAAGAACCCCCGCTCTCCGTTCATCCTGGGCCATGAGCCTGTGGGCATCATTGATTCCCTGACTGATGCCGCGGCGAAGCGATGGGGCGTGCGGGCCGGCGATCGGGTGGCCGTTCAATACTTCACCTGCGGCGTTTGCGAGGCGTGCCGGTCAGGCCAGCAGGGCAATTGTGAAACCGCGACGAATTCCCTGGGCCTTACGCCCGTGACGACGCCCCCTGCGCTCTGGGGCGGCTATGCCGAGCATATGTACATCCCGCCGAACGCGCGCGTCTTCCCCATGTCCAAGGACTTGCTGCCGCAAACGGCTGCCCTCTTCAACGCCCTCGCCGGTGCGATCTCCTGGACCGTGGAGCGTTCCGGGCTTCGGCCCGGGCAGACGCTCGCCATTATGGGGCCGGGCCAGCGCGGCCTCGCCTCCATCGTCGCCGCGAGAGATGCCGGGGCCTCTTTCATCGCCGTCGTCGGTCGCGGGCGCAACCCATACAAGCTTCAGCTTGCGAAGGAGCTTGGCGCAGACCTCGTCATCGATTCGGACAGAACGAACCCGGCGGATGCGATCAAGAGGGCTCTTGGCAAAGGCGTCGATATCGCCGTCGACCTGACGCCTGCCGCCGAGCCGCTTCTCCATGCCTTCGCCGTTATCCGTGGCGGCGGCATCGTCATCGAGGCCGGCGGCAAAAGCGGCATGGAAGTCCCGGGCTTCACGCCCGACCTCATCCGCAGCAAGAACGCGACGATCATGGGCACCAAAGGCCCTACGATTTCAGGGCTGGAGAAGTCCATCGCGCTGCTGGAGTCCCGCAGGCACCCCGAGCTGGAACGCCTGGTGACCCATGCGTTTCCTCTGGAGCGCGCACGCGAAGCGCTGCTCACCCTCGCCGGCGACTACCCGGACCGCAAGGCGATGAACGTGGTGATGCTCCCAGGGCAGTAGGCGGTTCCCCAAGCGTTGTATACTGCCCCCAAGCTTGTTCACACTTTTTGGAGGCGTGGCATGTATCTCGTTCGGCGCACCTATAAGGTCAAGCCCGGCAAGCACGGGGAGGCGGCAGAGCTCATGGTCAAGATTTGCGCGATATATGAGAAGGCAGGCCAGCGCGGACCGGCTCGCGTCTATTGGAGCGGCGGGACGGTGCCTGGGGCAGCCAACCAGGTCTATATGGACTGGGTGTCCGAGAAGCTAGAGTCGCCGTACCGGGAGGGGAACGTCGCTCCTGCAGAGGCGATTACTTTAGGAAGGCAGCTAGCGGAACTACGTGAAGACAGCTGGATCGAGTTCTTCCAGATGGCCCCAGCATCGAAATGATGGAGATCTCTTCCTCGCTCCCTCTCGTAGCTCTTCGGAAAGAGCACAGTGAGAGGAACGTTTTGCTGACCACTACGAATTCCTTTGCCTACTCAGACGATACGCCCCTTCCCTTTAGGTCCCGACTCTGTCGAGGATGCTCGATTGAATCGGCAGAAGGGGATGGGGGTTAAGACCCCGGATGGCCTGGCAGACACACCAAGACCTCGTCGAGGCGTTTTCCGCCCTGACGAGGTTGCCGGATGGGCAGATCGACCTAGCCCAGTCGGCGCTGCTGATCGCCGCAGGCGAATATCCCGAACTGGACATCCGCCGCGAGCTTGGACACCTAGACGCGTTAGCCTCGGCGGCGAAGCGGCGTCTGGGCGCTGGACGCAACCCATTGGCAGATGCCAACGCCCTCAGCCGCTATCTCTTCGACGAGGTCGGATTTCGCGGCAATCGTGATGCCTACTACGATCCGAGAAATAGCTACCTGAACGATGTGCTGAGCCGACGCCTTGGCCTGCCTATCACGCTCTCGCTCATCTATATAGAGGTTGGCAAGCGGCTGGGGCTGGCCTTTGAAGGCGTGGGCATGCCCGGCCACTTCCTCGTGCGCCACCGTGATGAGAAGGGCCTTTGCATCGACCCGTTCAACGGCGGCGTGCTGCTCTCGGAGGACGAGTGCGCCCAACGTTTGCGCGAGGCGACTGGGCGTTTTGATCTGGTGTGGAACCCAAGCTACCTCGCGCCCATCAGCGCCAAGGACACCCTGGTCCGCATGCTGCGGAACTTGAAGAGCGCCTACCTGCAGCTCGACGATCTTCCGCGCATGATTCGCCACATGGACTACTTGCTGGCACTATCGCCGTCCCTCGCCGAAGAGCGCCGCGACCGCGGACTCCTCTACTACCGCCGCGGCGACCTCGACTCCGCCCTCGCCGACCTGGCCGCCTACCTGCGCGACGCCGCAGACAACCAGGACGCGCCCGCCGTGGCGAACTTGGTGGAGAAGATTAGGAGAGAGAAGGGGTAGCGGGAAAGGCGGATCGAGTTTCCCTTTCTGCGGTGCTGTTCAAAGCGCATGTGGCGAGGGGCTAGACAACGATGGTTATGATAGATAGTAGAGAATACAGTGTGGAGGTGGCGGATGGCGTTGACGCTAGGTGGCGCAGTCGTAAGAAAGAGCGGTGGGGTAGCAGTTCCTAATCTGTTTGATGAGCAGTTTCTTGGTTTTGGGCAAGCGCAGGTTGGTTGGGACACAAAAGACGCTGACGCGAATCTGCTGAAAGTGAATTTGCCTGGCGGTGGCTTGGTCAGTGTTCCCGTTGGCGCTATCGGTGTCGGCATCAGGGGCGTTGACCTGGGCTTTTGGAATGGGCGGACTCAAGCGCTCTTTGCTGTTGTGGACACGGATCGGGATTCGTGGACTGGCCTGGGCTTTACCTCTGATGACATTGCTGAGCTGGCGCTAGGCGGGGCCGCAACTGAATTGAGGTTTCAGGGAGCGAATGTCTATCGAATCATCGGTACTGCCGCGGATACAATCGTCCACCTGACGGCTGGTAGTGGCGGCGATTTGAATCTTCAGGGGAATGTGCCAGCAAGTCGAGGGTGGCGGGCATTTGTCCACGACGGCTCAAACACGCTCACGGAGTTTTCGCACAGCACTGTAGGAGGAGTCGGGAATTTCGTCTTCTACACCTACGGCACCCCGGCGGCGCTTACTGAACGCTTGCGAATTCTCGACACAGCCAAAGTTCGTCTGTCGGGCGATTTGGAGTTGCGAAACAGCACCACGGCGACGACACTTTATACCTATCACACGTTCACCGACACCAGCAATTACGAACGCAGTGTGATCGGATGGGTCACAAACACCCTCGAAATTGGGACTCAGGCGGCAGGGACAGGGTCTACGAGACAACTTTTCTTCCTGGTGGGTGGGGCGCGAACATGGGGTGTCAATACCTCCAAGCATTTTTTACCGGCCGAGGATAACGTCTACGACATTGGTGCTTTGGGATTGAACAGGATTCGGAACATCTATGTTGGTACAAATGTCATTGTTACAGGGAAATATCAGTCATCAGCAGGTGTCGACCTGGCCCTGAACTCCGATACGAATATCGTTAACTTGGTGAATAGTACGACAGCCCAAAACCTTCGTGTGTACAGCACCTTCACTGATGCTAACAATTACGAACGCCTGAACATTCACGCCAACGCCGGAAACGCGTTCCAGATCCTTGTGGCACAGGCAGGCACCGGTACTGCTCGGGCGCTTCATATTGGAACGAACGGGGCGGCATCCCTCTCGTTTGCGACGAATGGGACTCTCCGATTTAACGTCAACTCAAGCGGCCATTTAGTCGCGGAAACCGACAACGCCTACGACATCGGCGCAGTAAACGCAACAAGGCCACGCAATGCTTATCTCGGCACGAATCTGTTCATCGGCACGAAAGCAATTGCCGCAATTGGCGACGCCTCTTACAACAGAATCCAGGTGACCGCTACAAATGACTATGCCGGGTTGTACGGTCTTTCCGCTTCTAACGACGGCAGTAAGTATGCGTTTATCGCTTTGGCAGCATCTCGCGGTTCAATTTCCTCACCATCTGCGACCCAGAACAATGACGTGCTTGGGCAGGTGGATTTTCAAGGATACAGCGATTCATACAATGGTGGCGTCGCTCGCATCGAAGGTAAGGCGTCGGCAACGTGGGCTGCCGGTTCACTTGGCGCACAACTCAACTTTTACACCACTACCAATGGCGCTCCTGCTGGAACCCTTCGCTGGACGATGAGTAACGCCGGGCACTTACTAGCTGGCACAGACAACTCGTGGGACATTGGGGCTTCTGGCGCGAACAGGCCACGCAATCTTTATGTTGCCGGGAGCATCTACCCAGGCTATGCCGTCTTGATTGCCCCTGGTGGGTATGTGGGAGGTATCGACGGCTCGGTGTCAGCGACACCTTTCTCGTTTGGCGCAGGCGGTCTATTTCGTGACACCGGTGGCAGAATCAGCATCACCACGAATGGTTCTGGGGCGACTTTCCAGGTGCATCATTCGTTAGGGATTGAATGCAACGCCAACCTGAACATCAACGACGTGAATCTTGTCCTTGGCACCGCCACCGGCACAAAGATTGGCACGGCGACGAGCCAAAAGCTGGCCTTCTACAACGCCACGCCCGTCACCCAGCGCACAAAGGCCAGCCACAACAACTGGGCGGCCTTGTCCGACGTTGTGACAGCCTTAGTTGAACTTGGACTCTTTGACCAAGCGTAGAGACACAGCGCCGCATAGCAAATCGTTCTTGCGCGTGCCTGAGTATGTGGAAGTAAACAGGCTAGCCGCCTGTGGGAAAGGATGATATGTCGAAGAGCAGTCAGGTGGTGGAGGAGATCAACAGAATAGCCGAGCCGGATGTGGAAGGGACGGACCTCTCGCTGCCGCGGGAGATCGAGGTGGCGATCGCGGCGCGCCAGCGGCAGATGCTGCGCAATTCGGCGGTGCTGGCGCAGATGAACCTTCGTCTCGCGCGCCGGCGTGAGTCCCAAGATGAGGTGAAGGCCCATAGCAAGGCCTTCGACCAGCATGTGCGCGACATCGCCGAGCTCGACAGGATGTACCCGGAGGCACGGGCCATGATGGCTGAGATGGACAAACAGGCGATAACGCAGACGAAGGAGTCGCGCGAAGAGAAGTAGCCCCAGCCGTTTCACTGCGCAGCAATAGAATCAGCATCGATCGGTAGCCTTCGCGAGGACAATGAGCCGGGAAGGCGCAAGCCTCTTCTGACGGGGCGGCGCCTTCCCTTTTTTGTTCGGCGCGTGAGTGGAAATACCTTGAGGAGGCGGCATGAGCATGACCGAAAGTTTGGAGCGGCTATCCGTGGAGGACATCGTCGAGCTGAAGCGCTCGTTGGAGTCAGACCACGCCGACGCGCATGATGCGTTCGATCGCGACGAGCGGTACTACGACCTGGACTTCAAAAACGACCTGCGGCTTCCCGACCGCTTGCTCTCCCACGCCGCCATCGTCCCCACGGCCCGCGACATGGTGGACACGGCGGCGGATCATATCGCCTCCGCCGAGGTGCGCATCCTCGTGCCCTCCCTTGGCGACAGTGAGGCCGCCCGCGACCAGGCAAAGATGCTGCAGAATGGCTATTACGGCTTTCTGCACCGCCTGCGCACCGAGTCCCACAGCGACCCGATCCTCGACGCCGCCATCCACCTTTTCCTGCATGGCCTCTCAGGGCTGAAGGTCGCCTACGACCACCAGCGGTGGGTCGCCCAGCCGTTGCGAGAGGCCTTCGCCACCGAGGGAGACTATCGCGGCGCCATGGAGTTGTGGCGCCACGAATCGAAGTACGCCTTCCCCATCCCTTGGACGCCTGTCCATCCGAAGGCCCTCCTCTTCGATCCAACCTTCGGCACGAACTTCGTCATTGAGATCCAGCGGCGGAGCGTCTTCGACCTCAAGCGCCGCTATCCATCTTGGAACGGCGGCGGGCGCCGCATCACCGAGGTCGTCGAAGCCTGGGAGTTCTGGAGTCGCACCCACAGGGCATGCTTCATCGAGAACGAGCCTGTCGTCGGCCTCCAGCGGCACGAGTACGGTCGTCCGCCGTACATCATTGAGTTCGGCGGCTTTGGGCATATGGACAGCGAGTACCGCCTCGACCGCCGCGCCGTCGGCATCCTGCGCTACGTCTTCGACCTCATCGTCGCCGAAAGCCGCGCCTTCACCATCGCCGACTTCGCGACGAAGTACTCGGCCATGCCGACTTATGTGGGCTTTTACAAGCAAGGGCGGCCGAAGCCCAACTTCCTGATGGAGATGGGCGTCATCAATTGGATGGAGGTTGGGGAGAACCCGCCTCAGCAGCTGCGCCTGTTCGAGGACTCCCAGCTGATGATGCATCACATGGCGAACATCAACGTCATGCTGCTGAACTCCCGCGCCCCGCGATCGGTCCAGGGCCTTCGCGAACCGGGCATAGGCAGCGGCTACCAGCAGTCCCTCCTCTCAGGCAAAGCCGCCTTGCGATATGAAAAGACCAAGGATGCCCTGGCGCGCATGATCTCGGTTGCCAACAGCCGCACCATGCAGATCGTCGAGAAGATCCTGCCCGGCGACATCACCGTGTGGGGCGACACCAAGAACGGCCCTGCCGAGACAGTTATCGATAGGCACGCCGTCAAGGGACACTACGTCAACCAAGTGAACATCGAGCCGGTGAGTCCGGAGGAGAACGCCCGCAACGTCCGCACGATGATCGAGCTGGTGCAGACGGGCATCCTCGCGCCCGATACCGCAGGCCGCCGCTACCTTTCGAACGTCGACTGGGAAGAAGAAGAGGTGAAACGCGCGGCGCTGGAGATGCAGCGAAGCCCCGAATTCCGCCGGGTGGTGAACGCCAAGGCCGCGGAGATGCTGGCTCAGCGGCTTGGGGTTTCGCCCTTGCCCAAGCCTGGAGGCGCACCCGTGATGCCCTTAGGCAAATCGGGGCGTCCTTCGCCGCAGGGAGGGGTTCCTTCCCTGGCGGGCATCGTTCCGCAGCCAGGCCACGCACCCAAGATGGCAGAGGCAGGAGCAGATAGCGAAGAGCCTTCTCCCGGCATGGCGACTCTGGACCTTGGCCCATTGCCTGGGACATCGGAAACGGCGCTACGGCCGAACAGCCCGGAGGAGATCGAGCGGATGCTCAGCGCGTCAGGGATGCGTATCGCAAAGCGCGGCGGACGGCGGCGATAGCGTGAGGGGGAAGTGATATGCACAGAGCGATGGTAGAGGCGGCGGCAGAACGAGCCGTCGCGCCATATACGGATGCAATGGAGAGGCTGCTTGAGCGATGGCTTCCTGAGACGCATGACGGTGCGCAGGAAGAGTCACAGCGCAAGCGGCGCGGGACGCCCGAAGCACACAACGTTAGCTACTAGCTATTACACGAGGAGGATGGAGATGGGGACGACGACAGAGGAGCAGGTACAGGCATGGCTGGACTTTCTTGTCAGCAACGGGCTGCCGGTCCCGATGGACGCAAGCGGCAACATCGCGGTGCCGGCCCAGCCTGCGCCGGAGACCGTGGCCCAGGCGACGGCCATCGCTGGCGAGATGCACGATGCCCTGGGGCGCATCGGCACGGCAGAGCCGGATGCCACAGGGACGGCGGTTGAGCCCAGCGGACCATCTGCCGCGCCTTCGCACTCGCAACAGAGCGCGCCGGACTTCTTCCAGCAGGCCGCGCTAGGGATCGACCCCTTTAATGAGATTTCTCCCCCGCATGCGCCGCCTCCTCCCCCAATCGTGCCTCCTCCCCCGAGCGCGCCTCCTGCGACGCCGAACTTCGCGCAGCAGGCGGCCTTGGGACAGGACCCCTTCACCCAGATGACAGCGACCCTTCCGCCGCCCACCCCCGCTTCCGGGACCGGCGCAGGCACGGCCCCCGCCGATTCGGGCAGCGACGGCATCCCCTGGGACCCCTTCGACCCGGTGCGCAATGCGGAGCTATCTATCACCTACGGCAAACCCATCCCCCCCTGGGCGGCTGGCGGCTCACAGGGCCCCTACGCATTCATTGACCCGTCTCCGCCATCCAAAATAGAGCCTGAACCCAAGAAGTCTGGCCCAGGCGCGACTCAGCCTGGGGCGAGTGGTCCCTCAAGCGGTGGCTCTCAGCCTCCTATTGCAGGGAACGGTCAGCCTGGCGGACAGCCACCCGCTCCAGGAACTCCAGAAATCGGCGGCGGCGGCCAGCCGATAGCGCCTCCTTCGCAGCCAGCAGGCCCAGCCTTCAGGGACGCTCAAGGGAACATGGTGACGGCAAACCGGGCGGCGGCGACGGCCACAGCGGCGCGGCCTGGGGAGACTATCGTCCCTGTCCAGAACCGGGACGGCACCACGACCTACTACTACGTCTCCGGCAGACCCGGCGACGTCATCACCTACGATCGCGACGGCCAGATCCAGGCCGTCTACTTCAATGCCGATGGCACCGTCTCAGGCGTTGGTACTGGCATCCCATCCGGGCTTTCGCTGAGGGAGCAGGCGGAGCTGGCACGGGCCTCCAACGCCACGAACCCGGGGAGCAGCCCGGGGCTCGTCGTCATCCGTGAGGTCATGCAGCGCGTCATCGATGGCACGGCGAAAGCCCCGGAGAATCCGCCCGCCCCTCCCAGGCCACCCGCGCCTCCCATGCCGCCGCCCGAGCCGGCGCCACCTGTGCCTCCAGCGCCGCCGGCGCCTCCGAAGCCACCCACTCCTCCTCCCCCTCCTTCTGCTCCCGGCAAGCCCGAGGCAAAGGAGACCTCCGCCACAACGGCCCTTGGCAATGTCCTCTGGTCGCAGCTGAGCGAGAGGGAGAAACGTGAGGCATTGCGGCAGGCAGGATTGACGGAGACAGAGATCGATGACTTGCTGAGCGGCGCGTCATCTGAGGGGGTGCTGATTCCCAGGCTCTGGTCGCAGATGAACCAGCAGGAGAAGCGCGACTTCTACCGTGGGCTGGACGTGATGAAGGGGGAGGAGACCGATGCGGCTCTGGAGGGCCGGCGCACCTGGGGCAGCCTGACCCGCGATGAGCAGCGGGAGGTCTATCGCCTCCTCTTTGGCCCAAACGAAGACCTGATCGATGCGGAGTTGGCGAAGGATCGGGGACAGACGGCGCAGGTGAAGCCGCTGAATCCGATTCAGAAGTTCGTTGCGCGCGGAGGCGACATCGCCTTGCTGACCCTTCGCGGCGTCCAGCAAATGCTCGACCCGCGCAGCCCGTCGCGCTTCGCGCTAGAGGGCATGACGGAGGAGGAGCGGCGCCTATTGGTCTCGCTGATCCGGGACGAGCGGGGCGACGCGATCAGCGCGCAGCTCGTCGAGCAGCTCCTTGGCGAGATGCGGCAGAGGGTGCCTTTCGTGCCGCCGGTAAAGATCGCACCGAAGCGACAGGCCTATTCTCAGGTGGTAGATCCGCCCGCCCCATCAAAGGTCTATCTTGAGAGCAAGGACCACTTCCTCAGAGAGGCGGGACGAGAGGCCAGACAGCGGTTCTCCGAGGACATAGTCCAAATGGCGGAACAGCTCGCCAATATCTATCAAGGGCCGGAGTTGGCGGAGGCGCTGGAGCGGTACGGGCTGTTTGTGCCAATAGACTCTCCGATTGGACCTGAGGAGACCCCCCGAAATCCCTTTGGTGGCCACAAATTTCCTTCGTTTGATCCGAGAGACAAAGAGCAAGAGGCAAGATGGAAGCAGGCAGTCGACAGGACTATCGAGATGTTCGTAGACCTCGCGGGAGCAGGGGTTGCTCATCTGCTGTCATGGACAGAGTGGCAATTGCATATACTAGGCTTCGATACTCCAAGAGATTTAGCTGAGGCGATGGGCAAGACTGCTGGTCCTGCTGCGGGGGTCCGCCTTGGTGAGATATTGCAAAGATATGAGCCACCGAAACCAGGTGACATTCGGCCCGTGCCTCCACAGCCGGTTCCAGTTCGAGTCCCTCAAGTGCCGTGGCAAGCCGGCGCTCCCCGGTACTAATTGCCATGGCCAGCTTGTGACGCTCGTGGTGCAGGGGTGCACCGAACCAGCACTTGTTCTGGTTGGTTCGGCGCACTCCTGTTTTCCCGATCCTTGCCATCAGTTACAATCGTGCTATGTGGCCTGGCCGGATAAAACGATTCCTTTTTCTCGCGACCCTGCTGGGGCTGCTTCAGGTTGCCCTTGCGTGCAGCGGCACTCGTGACACCCTCGAGTCTGACTGTGTAGGTTTTTGGTGCGACCACAATGGACGGTATTCGACGCGCTCACTAAAGGCAGCCCAACTGCAAACACCGTTTACTATTCCCGCCCCCAAAGTTTTCCCTGGCTCGAAACCGAAGGAAATCTATATAGTCGGCCTCTACAAGATATATTGGGACAGTCCCGCCACCGATGGCCCTGATAAGAGTGTCAGTATCCGCTACGGCGATTCGGATAAGTCAGGAATCGCCATGACCATCTGGAGGCGCTCAGACATTGTTCCTCCGTTTGACCTTTCGCCCTCTAATACCTTTTCCCCTGCGGCTAGTGACTCCCTTGAGTATGCCGAACTGCCGGGGGCGACGGTAGCGTATCGGGAAAAGCATATTGACCCTCGTTCAGGGCAGACGGTCCAGGAGTTGAACGCTCTTGTGAAAAGTGACACCTTTTTCATCCGTGTGCACAGCATAGTGTGGAAGTACCAAGACGTCCGCCCCATGATCGAGTCTATGATTCGGCAGGTAAGCGCTAGCTAACTAGAGACGCTCCGCTTTAAGTAAGAGCGCCTCTTTTCGCGCGCCTCTGGGAGCGGATGACGACCCAGGAGAAGCGCAACTTCTACCGCGGGCTGGACGTAATGACGGAGGAGGAGATCGATGCAGCCTTTGAGGGCAGGCGCACCTGGGGCAGCCTGACCCGAGATGAGCAGCGGGAGGTCTATCGCCTCCTCTTTGGCCCAAACGAAGACCTGATCGATGCGGAGTTGGCGAGGGAGCGGGGACAGACGGCGCAGGCGAAGTGATGTCTAGTGAGTGTGCCCCAACGCGCTTGCCTGCTGCAGGATCAGGCGGGATAATGCCCTAAACCCTGTGGCGGGGTATAGAAATGAGCGGGGCTTTTATGGGACTTGGCAAGATTCTCCGGTTCGGGTTGCTTTGCCTGGCTACCAGTGCTTTCGCAAGCACTCTAACTGCCTGCCAAAAACCCGAGCATCCCATAATCGTCCAGAATCAACTCCCCTATGCCGTTCAGGTGCGATTTGCCCTTTTCCTGCCGGACAGAGATGAGGCTGTTTCCTTGCCGCTTTACTATTTTGCTGCCGGAGTGAAAAACTCACCGAATAGGGATGGCAAGACGATTGAGGCAGGGGAGAGCGTGACGCTTCAGCTGTCCAGCTCTACTAGCACTCCAGGGTATATTGTCGTCGTTTTCAAGACGAATGACGAAGAAATTGTACGAAGACGGTTCAGGCGATCCGAGATCGAGCGCCGCGACTGGCGACTCAAGGTCAGCGAATCACGGATCAGTTAGCTAGGCCTACGCTGCGCTTGTTACGCCTTACCGGTGAAAGGTGAGTGGTTCTCTGCGCGACACACAAAAACGGATAGATGATATCCTCGCTCCCTGGGGATGGCGCGGCAGGCCGGCAGACCCGCTGTATATCTCTGCCGAGCACGCGCGGAAATGTGTGGAGGAGTGCACCCGGCAGGACGTGGCAATCATCGAAGTGAGGGTGTACTTGCCATCGAAGCCACTAGCGCGCGGCGCAGAGCCGATGTTCTCGCTGCCGGTACCCTCGATCAGAGAGCAAAAGACTATTACCCCTGCGCATAGCTGGCCAGCCTTTCGAAAGATGTTCAACGAGGCTGCTGCGGTCTTTGTTGACCGGATGGTCACGGATCCAAAGCACGTCGTCAAGTTTTCCGTCTGGGATTCTGCTAACTGGGCCGAGGACAGGAAGAAGCCTGAGCGCGAATGGCTTGAATCCAGAGGTGGCGTGGATTTTTCAGACGCGCTTGACTGGCTGAAGTTCGCCATAGGGGTGAGTTCCATATTCGGCGGTCTCGAAGGCGGAGACAGCTGATAGGCTCTGGAAGATCGGCGCGCGCGGGGGCGACGGCACCTTGATTAGGCAATCGGCGGCAAGCTGATGCAAGGGCGACGCCTGCCTGTCCCTTGGCATCCGCATATTGACATTCACGCGCACTAGGTATTAGTATAGTTTTATAAGCCTTCGCCAGGACCATCGAGCCGGGGAGGCGTTCCGATAGCGCAGGGTGTGCTCATTCGTATGAGCATCCTCGGCGAAGTCGGGACGCCTCCCTTTTTTGTTGGCCGCGGCAGGGCGGAACGAGAAGGAGGGATTGTGGAGGCAACGGGACAAACGGCACAAGGCGCAGAGGAGCTTTCCGAGGCCCGGCAGGCATGGTCGGAGACGCCGGCAGGGACGACACCCGCTGAAAAGATGGAGCCGCCGCCGCGCGCAGCGGTTTCTTCCAAAGCGGAGTCGTCCGATGAACAGTCGGCGCACGAGATTCTCGCCGGCGATCAGCCTGCCAGGGAAGGAGACACCCTTTCGCCGGATGGCCAAGGACCGGACGGCTCTTCGGAGCCGGAGTACGAGCATCGCCTGGCGCAAGAGCGCCAGCGCATCCTCCAGCAGGAGCAGCAGAACGCCGGCCGCTACCAAAGCGCGTGGCACCAGGAACGCAACCTGCGGATGCTGCGCGAGCGCCAGGTTCAGAGCTTGCTCCAGCAGCTCGCCTCCGGGAAGCGCGACCCTGAAACGGTCGAACGCATCGAACAGGAGGCGCGCCGCTTGCAAGAGAGGTATGCCCGGGCAGCCGTGGCGGAGCCGAAGCAGGCGCCCTATCTCTTCGACCCCTCGGAGGCGGCGCACCGGAGCGCGCTTTCGAACGGCCCGGACAAGGTCACGTCCGGCGTTCCGGCGGCTGAAGACGGCCTATTCGGCGCGCTGCGGTCGGAGGTCGAGGCCCTTGGCTTGGACCCAGGCGACCCTGCCTTCGAGGACTGGTCTTTTCAAGGCGGGCCGGATGGCCTGCGCAAGGCGGTGCGCGCCATCGGCCGCCTGGCCGATGCAAAGGCCCAGCGCGCCGCGAGCGAGGCCCGCAAGCGCGCCATCGAAGAGACGAAAGAGAAGTTCGGGATCAATTCAGCCGACACCGGCGGCGGCTACGGCGGGTGGGGAGATCCATCCCTCACCCCCGAGCGCGTCCTCGGCGATGCAGGCTTCTGAAGCAATGCAGTAACGGAGGTTTTCTATGCCAGTAACTCTCGCAGACATGATGAAGACCGCGCCAGACAAGAAACACAAGGCGCTGGTCTGGGCCCTCGCCTATCAGTCCCAGCTCATGGAGCGCATCCCCTTCACCGGGGTGAAGTCCCTCACCGTCACCGCCCTCCGGCAGTCCACGGTGGAGGACGCCTCCTTCCGCGACATCGGTGAAGGCTACGGCGAGACCGTCGTTGCCACGGAAAAGGTGACAGAGTCCATCGCCCCCATGGGCGGCACCTTCGATATGGACCGCATCTACACCGAGCTCGATGAAGAGCCGGTGGCGATGCGCGGGATCCAGCTCAAGAGCAAGCTCAAGTCCATCCGCTACAAGTTCCACGACACCTTCATCAACGGCGACCGCACCACGCAGCCCAAGGGCTGGGACGGCGTCAAGCGCCGCATCGACGACCTTCCGGCCACGACGAAGAGTAAGGTGCTGCTCACCGGAGGGACCAACGGACTCGACCCAAAGGGCGCCGGGTCATCCAACCACAGCTTCCTCGACAAGATGAACCAGGCGATGTACGCCCTGCCCGATGGCAAGTGCGACCTCATCCTCTGCAACGACGACGGCTTCTTGCTCTTCGAATCGGTCCTTCGCCGCTCGAACCTCCTTGATAACACCAAGGACATGTTCGGTCGCGACATCAGGAGCTATCGCGGCGCGCGTATCGTCGATGTCGGCACCAAAGGCGACCAGACTACCAAGATCATCACAAGCGCCGAGGTGGAAGGCTCGGCAACCACTTGCACCTCCTTCTACTTCGTCCGCCTGGGGGTCAATGAGCACCTTGGCGGCCTCCAGCTCCACGCGCCAAAGATCGTCTGGGACGGCGTGAAAGACGATGGCGTCACCAAGCGCGTCGTCGTCGAATGGCCCTGCGGCATCGCCCTCTGGCACCCGCGCTCCGTCGCCCGTCTCAAGGGCATCATCGTCTCATAACGATCCGCTTGTTCACACCTTCGCATCGAAATGAAGTGCCCACAAGACAACAAGCACATCCTGCCTCTTGTTCCTCTCCCAGTGGTTCCGTGAGGAAACACGCGGGGAGAGGAATGAAAGGTGAGGGTCAAGATATGCGGGAACATCCCGCAACCACAGGAGGTTTCACATGACCGTCGCACCACGCGACACCAATCTCGTCTGGAGAAGCGCAGGGGCCCTCACGGCCACCGAGACGCTTCCGAACAAATTCATCCGTGGCGGCACCGGCATACGCGGGATGAGCCTGCAAGTCCTCATCCCCTCCAAGTCCGGCACCAGCCCGACGCTGGTCATCGACCTCAAGGAGAAGGACGCCTCGAGCGGGAACATCGTCCGCACCCATACGCTTCCCCAGGTCATCGGGACGGACACCTTCCCCATGCTCCTCTCCTTCGACTTCGTCTCCGACCTCGAGTACTACGACGTCGTCCTCACCGTCGGCGGCACCACGCCGAGCTTCGGCGTCGTCGAAGTCTGGGTCGGCCCGCCCAGCGGCCGAGTCTCCTCCGCCTTGAAGGCCATCGCCGCCTAATCCGTTCGTTTCATTCTCCCCGCCTTTTGTCCCTCGCCTGTCTTCACCCCGTATTCTCGGGGATGAATGGGAGAGGACCTCGATCCCGATTCCGCATCGGGACCGAGAGGTGAGGGTGATGTTCTCAACTTTCACAAAATGAAAACAGGTGAGGGCGACGACGACTAAACCCCTTCTTGTTCTTCTCCCAGTGACTCCGTCAGGAGGCACGCGGGGAGAGGAATAAAAGGTGAGGGTCAATACAACAATTCTCCCCGCTGTCTTGGGGACAGGCGCTCCGGCTCTGCGCGTAACCAGGGCCGGAGCGCCGATAGAGGAGGTTCTTGTGGGAAAAGAAATGAGTCCATATAAGCCGACCATCGGCCCATACGCCCATCGCCCCGGCGTCACCGCCGCCGATGCCAGCGACGCCTTTGCCAACAACGTCGCCATCGATATGCAGAGCCGCGATACCCTGCACATAGACGTGAAGGTTGCCAGCGGCTCGGTGACCAGCGCGACCTTCCAGGCGCTCTTCAAAAACACTCGCACCAACACCTGGCATGGCGGCGACAAAATCACGCTGACCGGCGCCGATCTCCCTGCCACCTTCACCATCGATGGCCAGGCTCGCAGCGTCGCTATCAAGGTCACCGCCCTCAGCGGCACAACGCCCAACCTCGACCTCGATTACACCCTCACGTGATGCTCTGTCACCCTGAGCCCGCGACAAATTTGGGGCGAACGGGTCTACGCGCGCTCGAATCAACGCCAGGTTGGTTCGAGCGACATTCTTCGCCTGCAGGCAATGGGAGGAATCGAAATAGATGCCAACGACCACACTCACTGACCTTCGCAAAAACGCCCTCATTGAGCTTGACGACCTCTGGAGCCCCTCTTTTCTCCTCTCTCCCTCGGTGGGAGAGAACTAAAGAGAGGGGGATAAAACTCTT
>SXGR01361842.1_pt1 | contig 21537 bp, 26 predicted proteins | sample 3174711 | NCBI WGS metagenome assembly SXGR01 (sample SAMN11356860, study PRJNA531348) | freshwater metagenome | isolation source: freshwater sample F1-60 | place: China: Fuxian Lake, Yuxi | collected 2017-12-25 | reverse complement strand
TGGCGGCTTTGCAGCGCTCCATCCCAAGGGGCGCTCCGATCGCGGTGTGCCCCGTGTGCTCACGCCCGAACAGGAGCGCCACATCCTGGAGCAGGTCAAGGCCTATCCCGGCATTCCCATCAAAGTGCTCTACCGGCAATGCGACAACCTCGCGACCATCCAGCGCTACGGCCAGTTCTTCACCCAGGTCCAGCGCGGCTGGCTTGGCTTTGGGCGCAAGAAGGTCAGCACCTTCCGCAAAGTCCCCAGCTACACCGCCGTTCGCAACCTGTTCCTCAAAATCGATCCTCACCAGCTGGCCCAATGCCTCAACCAATGGCTCCAGTCCAACCTCGGAACCCTTCCTCGCGCCCTGGCCATCGACGGCAAATGGATTCGAGATCGCGCGTTGAACCTGTGCCTGAGCGACCACGAGACCGGTGCTCCCGCAGCCATGGGGAGAAGACCAAGAACCAGGACGAACAAACCAAAGACGACTATAAACGCGAAGGCGAACAAACCCTCGCCCTGAGGCTCTACGCGACCACCCACCTCGAAAACGCGACCATCACCGGCGACGCTCTCAACAACAACAAACCGCAAGCCCAGGCGGTGCTCGACGCCGGCGGCGACTACTTCTTCCAGCTCAAAAACGAAAACCGCCACGCTTACAAGGCGGCGGTGCAAAAGGCCAAAACCACCCCCTTTTTACCCACACACAAGAACCTGACACCAGCCACGGGCGCTTGGACCAGCGCCACATAAAAGTCTATCCGTTCGAGCCACTGGAGGCCGGACTGCCCGGAGCACGCGCGCTGGTCGTGATAAGCCGCACCACCACCTTCGACCAAGACGAAGAGCCCACCATCGCCTTTTACACCACCAGTCATCCCCCGTCACCTGACTGTGCTCGCTACTTTGCAGAGTTGGCCCGCGGCCACTGGGGCGGCTGCGAAAGCCGCAATCACTGGGTGCGCGACGCCTGTATGCACGAAGACAAAACTCGCTCCCAAAACCACAACCTCAACTGCAACCTCTCGGCCCTGCGCGCCTCCTTGGTGGCGCTCAAGGCGGACCTACACCCCGAACCTTCCTGGCCCCAACTCCAAGAGCGTTGTCAGCACGATCCTCGCATCCCTTTCCAAGCGCTCCTCAAGCACCGGTCCAAATAAAAACACCGTGCCGCCGCTACGCGATCTTCAGACTCAAAGAACCATCCGCGAACCCTCAGCCTTGCGACCTCTCCAGCGCCGTCCTGCCCCCGGCAATCTCCCTCCACTACCGCAATTACTCGCTCATTCAATGACGCCAATTGGGGGGTGCCACAATCCGGCTCGCCGGTTATGAGGCTGGAGAGGAACCAAGCAAAACCATCGGCCCCATTCGCATAGGCTTGCGGCCTAATTTTGATCCTGATTAGAATCCTGACATGCGGACCGCCATTTATCCTGGTAGTTTTGACCCAATCACTAATGGGCATTTGGACGTGATCCAAAGGGCGGCACGATTGTTTGATCGAGTGATTGTGGCCATTGCTGCGAACGATTCCAAGACACCGCTATTTTCGAGAGTTGACCGGAAAAAATTGGTGACCGTGTCAGTAGAACATTTGTCAAACGTATCGGTGGATGTCTTCGGTGGCTTGCTGGTCAACTATGTGGATTCGAAAGATGGTGACGCCGTGGTCCGCGGTTTAAGGGCAGTTTCAGACTTTGAGTTCGAGTTCCAACTGGCATTAACCAATCGGAAGCTGAATGAAAGAGTGGAAACTATCTTCATGATGCCCAAGGATACTTTCACGTTTATCAGTTCTCGCATGGTCAAGGAAATCGCCAAACTCGGTGGGGACGTATCCTCCTTTGTACCTCGGCCGGTAGAGGAGGCACTCAAGCGGCGATTCAAGAAAACCCGGCGTTGATCAACAAACTTGATCCTATGCCCGTCACTGTTAATCTTCACCATCTGGAACGTAAGGATTTGCACTTGTGTGGCGACCTCGCCCCACAGGAACTCGATGCGGATGGCTTGGATGACCTCATCCGACTGAATTCCCCGTTGCATTACGACCTAATGGCGGAGCGGATGGATCAAAATCTGGTGGTGCAGGGGAACTTGGAGTTGTCGATCGATTGTGAATGCGTTAGATGCCTTAAACCTTTCAAGTCCTTGATCCAGCTGAACTCGTGGGCTGTTTGCCTACCCTTGGCAGGAGAGGATGGACTGGTCGTTGAGAATGATCTCGCGGACTTGACTCCATGGATACGCGAGGATATTTTGCTGGCATTTCCGCGGCATCCGCTGTGTGAAATGGAATGCAGCGGGATGCCGGCGGCACCGCAACAACAAGCCCGGCACGGCAGCGGTGTCTCTGGAAGGGACGATCCGTTCTCTCCGTGGGCTGGCCTGGACAAACTGAAGTTGTAAGGAAAGTAGATTATGGGCGTACCTAAACGCAAACCATCAAGAAGTCGTCAGCGCATGAGGCGCGCATATAACAGCGTGCTGAAATTGCCCCAACTGTCCACATGCCCGCAGTGCGCGGCGCCTTACGTACCGCATCGGCTCTGCCCTGCCTGCGGCTTTTACAAAGGACGCCAGGTAATTACTGTATCGGCCATTGGTTGAGCATCTTTGGGAGCGTGGATGGCAGTCAGCCCTCTGCGCTCTTTCCATTTATGCGAATCGCATTGGATGTGATGGGTGGCGACCATGGTTCAAAGGTCGTCATCGAAGGTGTCCAGCAAGCCATCACGCAAGGGATTCAAGTTTCTGAACTCATTCTGGTTGGGAACGAAGCCGAGATTGAGAATCATCTTGGGCAGCATGGTAATCGCGACAAGCGCCTGCGTACGGTCCACGCTTCTGAAGTCCTGACTATGCAGGACAAGCCGGTCGAAGGCTTAAGACGGAAGAAGGATTGTTCGATTCTCAAAGCGGTGGATTTGGTTAGAGACGGCCATGCAGACGCGGTTATTTCCACAGGAAACACTGGAGGGATTGTAGCCGCTTCTACGATTCGGTTACGTCTGTTGCCCGGTGTGGACAGACCTGGAATAGCCACTGTCATACCTGCGCCGGAAAACGAGTTCGTGCTGCTGGATTCTGGTGCGAACGTGGAATGCCGTCCGGTTCATCTGTTGCATTATGCTGTCATGGGAAGCGTTTACTCCCGGGAGATTCTTGGTTACAAGAATCCGAGGGTTGGAATACTCAGCAACGGCACTGAGGAAAACAAAGGCAATGAACTCACGCTCCACGCTTTGAAGCTGTGCAAGCAGATCGACATCAATTTTGTCGGCAATGTCGAAGGCCATGACCTCTGTCACAATCGGGTCGATGTCGTGATTTGCGACGGTTTTGTGGGAAATATCGTTCTGAAAACCATTGAGAGTTTCGCGCAAGGACTCATTGGGTGGCTCAAGCTGGAACTTCTAAGGAATCCCAAGCGGATGTTGGGCGCGTTTTTGGCCAAAAATGCGCTTCGAACCATAAAACGGCGCATGGACCCCGATGCGTACGGAGGTGCTCCCTTACTAGGTCTCAACGGAGTCGTTATGAAATGCCACGCTTCTGCCAGCCCAAGGGCAGTGATGAATGCCATTCGTGTTTGCAGAGAAGCCCTTCAAAACAATATCAACCTGAAGATTCGTGATGAAGTAGCCCGTGCGAACGAACGCATAGAGTCGCCCCGCGCAGCATGAGTTCCAAATCCTCCAAACCATTCCGCAACCCTCGGGCTGAGCATGATTACCGTGGACGTCCCTGTTCGATTGTCGGAATGGGGGCTTACGTTCCGGAGCGAGTGTTGACTAACGCGGATCTGGAAAAGCTTGTTGATACGACAGATGAATGGATCACAACAAGAACAGGAATCAAGGAGCGTCGTCTTGCTGCAGCCGGAGAATTCACCTCCGATATTGCCACAAGGGCAGCGGAACGGGCGTTGAAGAACGCAAACGTAACTCCGGATCAGATCGACATGATCATCGTCGCGACGATCACGCCGGACATGCTCTTTCCTTCAACGGCCTGTTTGGTGCAGCAGAAGATCGGCGCTCGACGCGCGGCGGCGTTTGATATCGAGGCCGCTTGCTCGGGGTTTATCTATGCGCTGGAGATCGGCCAGCAGTTCATCGCGACGCGCACTTACGACACGGTCCTGATCATCGGTGCCGAAAAGCTCTCATCCATCATCGATTGGACCGATCGGAACACGTGCGTGCTCTTCGGTGATGGTGCCGGGGCAGCCGTCCTTCAAAACCGCCCAAACAGCCACGGCCTCCTCACAGTCTGCATGGGGGCGGATGGGAGCAAGGCGGAATTGCTATCGATGCCAGGTGGAGGCAGTCGGTGTCCGGCGACGCCGCAATCTGTCGATGCACGGTTGCATTACCTCCGGATGGATGGGAAGGAAACCTTCAAGAGCGCTGTTAACGCGATGTTTCAAGCAGGGCAGGAGGCTCTCCGGCGCTGTGATGTGGATATTTCACGTATTAAGTGTGTCATTCCACATCAAGCCAACCGCCGTATCATAGATGCAGTCGGCGAGCGTCTTGGAGTCACGCCCGAGCAAGTCTTTGTAAATTTGGATAAATACGGCAATACCTCGGCAGCTTCCGTTGCAATTGCCCTGGACGAAGCAGTGACAAGTGGCCGGATTCAGCGAGGAGATTTGGTGCTCTTGGTGGTGTTCGGCGCCGGACTGACTTGGGGAGCCGCTGTCATCGAGTGGTAGGTTCATTGACGGCGAAGTCGAGAGTGCTAGATTGCACCACCTTTCTATGAGTACAAGCAAGATGGACAAGTCTGGCGTGTTCAATCCAGTGTGTCTCTCGTTTCGAGAGACGTATCTCATGGTTCCCTGTCAGTGGATACGGTTTCGGAAGAATGGCGTTGAATTCGCCTCGGAACAGCCTTTTGACCTTTGGACCGAGGTGGTTCTGGATCTCCATTCTCCAGATGATGGGAGGCGTGTTCACGGCGCTGGCGTGGTGGTGGAGTGCAAGAGACAGGGCAATGGGAAGCACTGGGTTTCTATCTTGCTGACGGGACTTTCAAATTCTGCAGCATCGCATCTGGAGCAACTCGCTGCGGGAACTCAACTGTTCTGATTGCTGCTAAAAATCTCGGAATCATGGAATTGTTTCATCGAATTCTTCAAACCGCCATTGCTGGTGGCGCGTCGGATGTTCATGTCAAAGTCGGCGCACCTGTAGTCTTTCGAATCAATCGTCAATTGGTGGCGATCGAAGCGCCGACCCCGACCTTGGAATGGATGGACAGGGTGGTGAGTTCGATCACACCGAAACATCTCAAGCGTCGATTGGAAGAAGAACGCGAGATCGATTTTTCCTATTACGTTCCAAGCGTGGGACGTTTTCGGACCAATCTTTTTCAGCAACGCGGCCAGTTCTGTCTGTCGATGCGTTACGTCAAAACCCAGGTGCCTAGCTTTGAACAGCTCGGCCTATTGCCAATCCTGAAGAGCATCGCTCAGACCACTCGCGGAATCGTACTGGTTGCAGGCTCCACCGGTTGCGGAAAGTCAACAACTCTCGCGGCGATGTTGGAATACATCAACGCGAACTTCAAAAAGCACATCATCACACTGGAAGATCCGATCGAGTATGTATTCGAAGATAACCAATCCGTTATTGAACAACGGGAAATTGGACTTGACTCACTCTCGTTCGAAGCCGGCCTGAAGCATATCCTGCGGCAGGATCCGGATGTGATCATGATTGGAGAAATGCGCGACGCCATCAGTTTCTCCGCCGCCATGAGCGCCGCCGACACGGGACACCTTGTCCTCTCTACGCTCCACTCGACGAATGCGTCCCAGTCGGTGACCCGGATACTGGATTTTTTCAAGGCAGACGAACGCGAGCAGGTCCGTCGCCAGCTTTCAGGCACCCTCCAATCGGTTATCTGCCAGCGCATGGTAAACACTGTGAACGGTGGAGTCACTCCAGCTCTCGAGATCATGGTCAATACTCTGACCGTTAAGAAGCTGATAGAAGAAAATCGATTGGATAAACTTCAGGGCGCAATCGAGACCGGTGTCGAAGATGGAATGCAGAATTTCAACCAGGCGCTGCTACAATTGGTCAAGGATCGCAAAGTGAGCGAGAAGGAAGCACTGGCCAAAGCATCGAACCCACAGGCATTGATGATGAATTTTCAAGGTATATTCCTTGACGAAGGACGCCGGATTTTGGGCGGATAGATCTCCGCATCGCCCTATCGCAAGATAAACCCGATGCAGACTGAAGAATTACTTTTTATCGCGCCCACGGAATGCCTGCATAGATGAATTGACACGCGCAGGGTGTGCGCAATTTGTCACAAAGGTGGAAAAATTGGGTTATCCCTTACCAAAGATTCTCGTCGTCATCGAGGCTCATTAACTGTATAAGTCCCACCAAGACTTCAAACCATTAACCAAAGGGAAATCATGTCTGTACTATCCAAGCGTCATGTCTTAGGCATCGGAACATTGCTGATCGTGTTGACTGTGGCCCTCACGGTCGGGCAGGCCCAGGTCAAGAAGGGCAAAAGTCGGCCTTTGCGTACCGGCCAGTTGATGAAGGGTCTGGTAAAGCCCAACTGCGATGGACTCAAGAAGGGCCTCGAAGCAGCCCCTGCGAGCGAAGAAGCATGGGAATCTCTCGGTCTGCACGCTGCTTTGATCAATGAAGCCAGCTTCGTACTGATGGACGACGGCAGGTGTCCCGACGGAGTCTGGGCCGATGCTGCCACCAAGGCTTTGCGTCAAGGCAGCGCTGATCTGCTGAAAGCGGTTGAAATGAAGGATTATGCCGCGGCAAAGTCTTCATTTGGGAACCTTACCAAGGCTTGCAGCGCCTGCCACGAGAAGCACAAGGAAAAGAAATAGGATATCCGAGTTCACCAAAGTCGCGCACAGTTCGTTCTGGGCGCGGCTTCTTTATGTACGTCGGCCGTTGTTCTGCCTCTTCTGCATTGCGAGCTGCAAACAAAAATATTTACCCTCCCCAACGATGAACAAGAACCTGGTCGGCCAATTTCCAAATCTCCGACTTCGCCGCCTGCGGCAGACGCCCGCGATGCGGAGCCTCGTCAGGGAAACCCGCCTGAACGCGGATCAACTGGTGCTTCCGTTGTTCGCGCGGTCCGGAAAGAGGCTGCGTCGGCCTGTGATGTCGATGCCCGGCGTTTTTCAGCTCTCACTTGACGAATTGATCAAGGAAGCGAGTTCCGCCGCAACCGCTGGCGTCAAAGCGGTGCTGGTCTTCGGAATCCCGGATTTCAAGGACGAAAAAGCGTCAGGTGCCTACGCCCACAACGGAATTGTTCAGCAGGCGGTAAGATCTCTGAAGCGCGAGTTTCCAGCGCTCATGGTGATCACGGATGTTTGCTTGTGCGAATACATGAGCCACGGTCATTGCGGCATCGTTCGCAAAAACTCTCAAGGCGTGTCGATCCTCAATGATCCTACTCTGAAGTTGCTCGCCCGGTCTGCAGTGAGCCACGCGGAGGCAGGCGCTGACATGGTTGCCCCAAGCGACATGATGGACGGTCGCGTTCGAGAAATCCGGAACGCGCTCGACAAGGAAGGCTTTCAAGGTGTTCCAATCATGTCGTACGCCGCAAAGTTCGCTTCAGGATTTTACGGGCCGTTCAGGGATGTCGCTGAGTCAGCTCCGAAGTTCGGGGACCGTCGCAGCTATCAGATGGACGTCGGCAACGGCCTCGAAGCGCTGCGTGAAGTCGCTTTGGACATAGCCGAGGGAGCCGACATTGTGATGGTCAAGCCTGCTCTCGCTTACTTGGATCTAATTTACCGCATCAAGACAGAGTTCGGCTATCCAACGGCTGCCTACGCAGTAAGCGGGGAGTATTCGATGATCAAGGCGGCCGGGCTAAATGGGTGGATTGACGAACGGGCCGTCATGCTGGAAAGCCACATGGCGATGAAACGTGCAGGCGCCGACATTATCATCACGTATGCCGCCCGTGAAATCGCGGAGTGGCTCAAGGAGACTTGAACTGGCTGAAGGCGAGGATCAGAGCGACGACAATTGCCGCGAACAGGATCACCCCGATGGTGATGAAGATGATCGCAGTCTTGTTGCTCTTCTTGGCGAAGGGTGAATTCTTTGCAAAAACCGGCGCCGCCCCCGAAGTATCCCCGAGCTTCACGCCTCCGTGTGGAAGTGACCGACCGGAAATGGTCGTTTGTGAGGCGGGTTGGGATGCGGAGGATCCAGAACCTGAAGGTGTCTGACCATCTTCGAATCGCAACTCCACCTTGCCCAATCGCAGAACCTGTCCTGGTTTGAGGGCTTTTTCAGTAATCTGCTCTCCGTTGATGAAAGTGCCGTTTGTTGAACCAAGATCCTTGACTACCACTTCGGTCCCTTTGAGCAGGATTTCGCAATGGTGGCTGGAAATGGACTGTTCGGGGATTTGGAAGGCGTTGTCGTCGAGACGACCAACGGTCGTCCTCTCGTCTTTTAGATCGAGAGTACGCCCATTTTGACCTTCGCCTAACACGACAAGCTTCGCCATAGGATGGTTGATGCCGGAGTATCTATAGGGACAATTCTCAAGTCAAACGGTTTCGTGGCAATCGTCGGTTCGACTATTGCCCAACCCGGAGAGTCGGCTTGAAAGCCCTTGTCGCGAAATCAACTGCTTTCTACCAGTTGCCGAAACTCAGCGAAGAGAGAGGTCGAATCATGCGGCCCGGGCGACGCTTCCGGGTGGTACTGGACACAGAAGATCGGTTTTCGTTTGTGCCGAATTCCTTCAACAGTCTGGTCGTTGAGGTTGACCCTATTCACCGTCACCTCCGACGGAAGCGATTCGGCATCCACAGCAAAACCGTGGTTCTGTGAGGTGATCTCAACGCGGCCGGAATCGAGATCCTTGACCGGCTGATTCCCCCCTCGATGGCCAAACTTCAATTTGAAAGTACGCCCTCCAAATGCCTGCCCCAGGATTTGGTGGCCTAGACAAATACCAAAGATTGGAACACCGGCATCGACCAATTCCCTTGCAGTGTTTACCGCATAACTCAACGCCGAGGGATCGCCCGGCCCGTTGGATAGAAAGATTCCAGCAGGCTTGAACTTCAAGGCTTCTGACGCCGGTGTGGTAGCGGGCACCACCTGGACCGCAAATCCGTGCTGCCGCAGGCGCCGAAGGATGTTGTATTTCATTCCGAAGTCATAGGCAACGATCGGAATATCAGCCGCTCGGAGAGAACCTCGGATGTTCCGAAAATCACTTCCACCACTTCTTTGAGTCAACTGAAAACTACCGCTCTGCTCATCCTTCTCGTCCCACCGGAATGCCTCCTTGTGTGTGACCTCGCGGACGTAATCCACCCCTGCGAGCCCCGGCCAATTCCTGGCGGAAGCAAGCGCTTCGGCCTCCGAGACTCCAGCGGTGGAGATAAAACCATTCATCGCACCCCGTACCCGAAGCTTCTTGGTCAAAGCGCGCGTGTCGATTCCCTGTATGCCCGGCACGCCATGCTGGGTGAGATAGTCCGACAAAGAGTGATCTGCCCGCCAGTTGCTCACCACTGGCGATAGCTCACGAATCACGAATCCGGAAACGTGCGCCCGGTAAGATTCTATGTCCTGGAGATTGACACCATAATTGCCAATCAGCGGATAAGTCATCGTGACGATCTGCCCCTTATAGGAAGGATCTGTCAGGATTTCCTGGTAGCCGGTCATCGAAGTGTTGAAGCAAACTTCACCACAAAAGGAAGCACATGCACCAAAACCCTGACCATGAAATACGCTGCCGTCTTCGAGGGCTAGTATGGCTTTTGTCAGTTTCAAAATGCGGCGCGATGCTACGAATTGTCGCTGCGTGGTCAAGTGTCATCAGGCGGGTGCCGGAATCAAACTGTTGGGATCCAACCAGCCGACGCCTTCAAGCTGCGCCGTGCCACCGCTAGTCCAACGAGCACTGACTCTAAAACCTCTGACATGCTTGCTATCTCGCCACCGCCGTGTGGTCAGCGCTGTGATGAAGCTCGTAAGCGTCGTCTCCTAGAATTCTTCTAAGCGCGTTTTCTCGTTCGAGGGCCATTCGTTCGACCGCCGCAGTCCGTTGGTCCGTGGTCAAACGCGCATCACTGCGAAGTCTGAGTCGCTCTTGATCGGCGGCGTGGTTCAATTCATACAAGCGGAGAACGATCTCTGGTTGGGCACCGACTTCTTCGGCGACGGCCTGCGCCTGGCGAAAGAGCGGATCCTGGCTGATTCGATACAACCGGTATCGATCTTCACCAACGGCTTCCTTTATGGCGTCGTCGCGCTTGCGGTCCAATTCCTGTCGGGCCTGGGCGCTGCGCGCGTCAGCACCAGCGTAGTGTTGTCTTACCTCCTCATCAAGGGCGTCACGTGCTCGAAAAATCTTCCTGAAATCTTCCGGCCCCAGCCCCAGCCCGAAGGTTTCATTTCGAAGACTCCTGGCGAGGTCCGAGTAACGGAGCCGATACTCTTCGAGCGGCTCTGGTTTGAGAATCTTCGTCAACTCCTGGAGAGTTTCCCGCTGGAGACGATCCAATTCGGCCGGTTCAGGCTCCTTCCCTTCCGCGGAACGCCGGGCCAGGTAGGCTGCGCGCGCTTCAGTAGCGCGGGCTTCAGCCTGCCGGATGGCTTCCTTGGTCTCGGACGGAAGTTTGCCGAGGATTGGACCGTCGAGATAGGCATTAAAGTCGGCCAATTGCGAGGCTTTGGATGTGTCCCAGTTCGGACCGAGCAATTCCGTCAGCATCGAGCGGCGCTCTCCCTCAAGGGCATCCAATTGTTCCGCCTCGGCCTCTGCAATCGCAGGATCCGGGACAATGCGCCACCATTGCTGTTCCGGAGTAATGATCTCCTCGCCTCGCCGGCGTTCGAACATGGCGTTGACTTCAGCCACAATGATGTCCCGCACCGTCTCTTCCGGGCATCCAATGCGGCGAAGGTTTGCAATATAATCCTTGAAATCGCCGGACTCGATTTCGTCCCAGGTGAAGCTCGTTCTTCGGACAACGGTATTGGTTCTATAGACAGGCGTGAGGCTTCCACCATCTATGAAACTCGAACTTGGTTGCGAGGTAGTTGGTGCAAGGTTTGACGACCGGATGAGGAGAAGCACCAACAAAATGTTCATGCCAATCGAGACTGGCAGTAGAACTCGCCGATGCATGGGGGGATACTTCCCGAGTGGGATGCGGCCTGCAATTCAATTTCTCGGCTGGTGAGGAGGCACTCGCCATCACTCGTTGGAGTTCACGAATGATGATGCCACGTTCGCCCAGGGGAACCCAATGAACACCCGGCCGTTCACCCCTTGATGACTCCGCCTTCAACAGGCTGTTGGCGAAAATTGTGGTAGGCAAGAAAAGCAAGCATGAGGGCTGTGAATAGCTGGTGAGCAGCCAGACTCCACACGCAAACAATGACTGCCAGCACTCCGCCGATCATGCTTGTGAGGAGTTGCCTTCTCGGACCGAGGATCTCCCGCAAAATCTGTCCGCCATCGAGGGGTTGAATCGGAAGCAAATTGAAAATGGTCCAGACGAGATTGATATGGAGCCCCCATCTGACACCCATGCGCAGCAACGGGTGAGAAACCGCGCCCGAGATGGCGATGGCGTAGAACATCGCCCAGAGAGCCAGTCCAGCCAGGGGTCCGGCAGCGCTGACCCAGATGCTCTGCATCCGGGAGAAGTCGGCGCCGGGAAGGAAAGTAAGCCCTCCAAACGCATGGAGCTTTATCGCCGGATGAGTGCCGTATCGACGGCTGGCAAGGGCATGTCCCAGTTCATGTACAATGATTGAGATGAACATTACCACACAAACCACCGCGACCCTTGACCAGTCAGCAGGCGAGCTGGCGTTGGTGCCTCCTCCCATCAGCACCGCTGAAATCCAGAACCACCAGTCCACCAGCACCGGGATGCCGAACAGGCGAAATCGTAACATCCAGCATTGCTAAACGAACGTGCCCCATCAGTGACAGATAAAAGTATCCACGTTGTCTCCGTTGCCATCGCTGCCGCCCATTTGGTAGAAACAGCTCGTGACTCACAGCTCTCCGGATCTGCTGCTCCTCATTCCCGCCTACAATGAGGAGGATCGCATTGAACCGGTGCTGCGCGATTATGCGCAGCACCTCCGGAAAGCTTTCAGTGGAACCTTCCAAATCGTGGTGGTCTTGAATGGTTGCGTCGATGACACGCTCGGCGTCGTCAACAGGGTGGCATCCAACAACCCCGAGGTCCGGGCGATCGTTTTTTCAGCGCCCATCGGAAAAGGAGGAGCACTGATCGAGGGCCTGAAACTTGCCCCCACCACGGATTTCATTGGATATGTCGATGCCGATGGAGCCACGGCTCCGGCTGCCTTCCTCGACCTGGTGCGTCATTGCCGCGAAGTGGATTGCGCCATTGGTTCGCGGTGGCTTCCAGGGTCAGTGCTGCACCAGAGTCAGTCCACGGAACGCCGCGTCTTCAGCCGCATCTTTCACGCGCTGGTTCAAGTGCTCTTCCACATGAACATTGCAGACACTCAATGCGGCGCAAAAGTCATGCGCCGCCAGGCCGTTGAAGCGATCCATTCTTCCCTTCGCATTGCCGACGTGGCTTTCGACATCAACCTCCTTTACGCACTCAAGCGAAACGGATTTAACATCCGTGAGGTGCCCACCGTATGGACGGACAAGCAAGGCTCGAAGATCAAACTCAACAAAGGTGCGCTCGGCATTCTGCTTTCCGTCATCCGACTCCGGCTGGTGTACTCGCCGCTTTACAATCTCCTCCGTCCACTGCGCCCGGTCGAGGCATGGATCTATCGGAAGCTCCGTGCTCCCCAGCCGCTGGCGGGGCCTCGACCCACGGTGAAGAGCTGATTCAGAAGGTTGTTGCAAAGATTTGCTGTTCGAGAGTTTTGTGGCTCAGGCCACCGATTTCCGGGTGATTGGTTCAGGAGCGCGAACAGCCTCATCCATGGTGCGCAAACCAAATCGCTCGCAGACTTCGTGTCGCAGTCAGTGGTTCCCCGCACCGGTATTGACCAACGTCTTCACTTTCACAAGGCGCGCCGGTCGCTTGCGCTGTCTCTTGCGCTTGCCGCTGGCGAGCGGTTCGAGGTGGCCTCAGTTTTGGAGTTTCATCGGAATCGTCTCCCAGCTCATGCCCCGAGGTTCGGAGGCGGAAGCTGTTTATCGGGAACACTCCGACCTCTACCCCAAGAACACTGTTCGCACGAACTCACGGCTGCGCTGATGGTTCTCCACCACGTTTCGGGTGATTGTCGTGCCGTGCTCCAGCGCGAGTTCCACCGTGTAGAATGGGGGGATGCCATGCTGGCGGGCAAACCTGGCAATTCCAGCATAGTCGATTTCTCCTTTGTCCAGATCTTCCCACCAGATGCCATCGCGGCTCTGGCGGAGGTGCCAGGACACAACGCGGTTTCCGTAAATAGGCAGCACCGCTTCCGGCTTCAATCCTCCGCGAAACACCCAATGCACGTCGTAACAAAAGCCGACCACGGAAGGTTCGCTGTTTTCAAAATTAAAATGAAACTCACGAGCCCGGTTCCTCATCTCCGGAGTATGATGATGGATGCCCAGTTTCATCCCAAGTGAATTGAGTCCATCCCCGAGTTGCTTGAGAGCGCGAACCTGTGTGGACAATTCCACGTCCGTCTTCTCACGACCGATCGGGTCAGGATTGCAATTGATGATGGAGAAGCCCTGCGTCTTGCAGATTTTGGCAGCGGCAAGAATTTGAGCCACGGTGTCGGAAGCCTTGCCTTCCTCATGAAGCCGCCCGCCCGTATAAAGGCTTACAGGGCGCAAGCCCTTCGCCCGGCAACGTGCGGCGAACCGCTCGTTGTTCTCAGGACGGACGGAGTCCAGCGACGATTCGGCATAGTCGTACCCGCAATCTCGAACGGCGGATAGAATTTCATCCAGATGTTCCGCCATGTTTTTTTCGGCGCGCTCATAGTATTGGCCCCAACCGTAAAGTTGAGTTCCGATCAGTGTCGCGTGTGCGGCAGGGGCGTTCGTAACACAACCAGCGGCAAGACCGGCGGCCGCCAACGCCAGTGCGCTGGACGATTTCCCGATGAACTGACGGCGGTTGAACCGGATGGAGGCGTTCTCAGGAATCATATTGGATGCGAGCATGGCAGCTTGTTCGTGATAACATTGTTGAGTGGAATAAAACCCCACGAAACCACTTTGAGTGGCTCGGAGTTTCGTGGTGCTAAAACTTAAACTCCTCATTCATCGTTCCGCACTGAGGACAGCGTGAACGTTCCACATCTGGATCGTCCGTGTAAACGAAGGCGCACTTTTCGCATCGGAAGATGTGATCCTCGGTCGGTTCCGGTTCAAATCGTTTGCGCCGTTGCTCGTACCAGAGCCCGATCAGGGAGAGTGCACCCAATGTTCCGGCGACATAAGCGAAAATGAGACTCGACTCATTCATCTGACTTCAGCCTCGAGACTCGTTATCAGTCGTTGCTAAATCCCGGGAATCAAATGCCCCCTCTGGCTGAGAAGACTTTTTGCAGCTTCGCGGCAATCTGGCAGTTTGGCGCAACATGGAGAAGTCAGGAATTCGATCAAGGTGTTGAGTTCCCGTGGTTCGTTGCCATGGGTGTCAGTGGGAACCATTGGAGCACCAGTTGACCGAATACGAGCGGTTCCGTGGCATTCTTGCGAACGTCGTCCTGCCCAGGGCGAATCAATCTCACGCGCCTGGCGAACTCGATGGCGCTTTGATCCGCCGTTGTCGAGCCGCTGGAGAGCATCATGGATGCTGAAATGGGAGTGCCTTTTGGATCCACCAGAAGCCGGATTACGGTGTTGGTGAGAAGCGCGGAGGACGCATTGGTGGGAGGCGGCCCACCGGCCAGTTGCCATCCCGAAAGCCCACCTTCGACGAGGACCATCGCACGAGCTGGGAACCCGGCCTGTTTCTCTTCGAAAGTTGCGAAAGGTGGCGGAAGCTTCGAGGAGAGAGTCCCGGTGAATTGCATGTTTCCTGCAACATGGGTTGCGAAATCGTCCCCAAGGAACCGCTGTTCAGCCGCCAGCCAGAGGTATGGTTCTGTGCGATTCGTGATTTGGTAACCAATGGAGGGTTGCGCAAGCCAGAGGAAGTCCGAGAAACCACGCCCTCGGGGATCCACAAACACAGTAGGATCATTGAGCGCGATCAATTCGCCAAATCGCGAGCCCTCCATTTCATTTCCGCCAAAGTGGACTCCGCGCGGCCTGGGTGACGGTTCTGTCCATTGATGTCCCCGGCGGGCGAAAACAAAAAGCCCTCCCACCTGGAGCCCGGCAATCAGCATGACCACCATGCCCCAACGCCATCGGGACCAGGTCACGATCTCGTTGACTTCAATGTTCATGGCTCGGTTCTATGCGGTGCCGCAACACGCTGCGAAGGAGGAGCTGCCTGTCGCACGGAGAAGAGCGCATCCTTGAATCCAAGACTTCTGGCCAGCCCGATCAAGCGCACGGCTGGATCGAGCGAGCCCTTTCGATCCGCCTGAATTACCAGCGTGATCGGTTCCTTCGTTTGCCGCAGCGTTTCCTTGAGCCGGATGATAAGAGCATTTTCATCCTGCACATTTTGGTTCTCGTAGTAGAGCTGTCCGCTCGCGTCCAGCGCGACCACCGCCACCCGGTTCGCCACGCTTCCCAAATTGGATGATACCGCAGGCAAATCAAGGTCCAGGCGCACGCCCGCGGTAAAGGCCACGCGGAAGCACAGAAGAAGCAGAATCACCAGCAGGAACAAAACTCCAGCGAACGGCGCGGCATCAAACTGCCCGCGAAACACCCTGACATTGCGCGGATATTTCATGGAGCCTTCCCCACAGAGAGGCTGCTCACGATATTGAGAATCTCGTTCGACGCCTTTTCCATATCCAGGACGATGGCATTCACTCGACTCACGAGATAATTGTAGCCGGCATACGTCGGAATCGCCACCGCCAGACCAAACGCAGTGCAGATGAGGGCCTGCCAGACACCAACCGCAAGGTCCGCCGTTGGCGCGTTGAAGCCCTGAGTCTGCATGATTTGAAAAAGCTTCATGAATCCGAGCACCGTCCCGAGAAGCCCCATCAACGGAGTGATCTGCGCGATGGTTGCCAGCAGGTTTAGCTTACGCTCGAGCCGTGGCACTTCCACCAGGCCCGCCTCCTCCAGGGCTTCCCGCACTTCATCCCGTCCTTTCTCGTGGTGCATGATTGCCGTCTTGACCAGTCTCGCCACCGGGCCCGGGGTGGCGTCACAGATCGAAATGGCTTCCACCAGATTTTCCCGCTTGAGCACATTGCGAACGCCGGTCAGAAACTCTGTCGAGTTGATCTGGGCTCGGTGATAGTGCAGCAGTCGCTCCACAAATACCGCGACCGCCACGGCACCGGTGAGGAGCAACAGCCACATCATCGGTCCACCATTGGCAAGTAATGTCGGAAGCATGGACCGGTTCTACAGGAGCACAACGGACTGATTCAAAGGAAATGTTGACCGAATGAGCACCGTAAAAAATCCCTTGCAAGCCTCCAGCCCTCCCCAAACAGTTCCCGCATGGAAACGCCTGACCAATTGTGCGAGATGTTCCGCATGCAACGGCTCCTCAACCAGCGCATCGGTGTCAACACCGACGCGATGACCGAAGAGGAGAAGACCAAGTGGATTCTCAATTACTGCCGCGCCATGACACAGGAGATCGCTGAACTGACCGACAGCGTTCCGTGGAAATGGTGGGCCAAGTATCAGAAGTTCGACGAGCAGAACGCCCGCGTCGAAGTCGTGGACTTGTTTCACTTCCTGATCAGTGCCGCCCAGATCCTCGGGATGAGCGCGGACGATGTTTTCAACGCCTACCTCAAGAAGAACGAAGTGAACTTCAAGCGCCAGGACAGCGGCTACGCCGTGAAAGACGAGGCCGATTCAAAGCACATCTAGGCGCGCCAACTCCTCCAGCTTCTTCGGTAAATGGGCGCCAGGAATCCAAGCACGACCGCCAAGCGCCCTTACCATGTGCTCATTTCCGAAATCCGACTCAAGCGCCGCGCGCTCGAACTGGCGCGAATATTGGAACGTGATTTTGCCGGCCGCGACCTCGTTGTGGTCTCCCTTCTTACCGGCACCGTGATGTTCATCGCCGATTTGATCCGGAATTTGAGTCTTCCGCTGCGGCTCGATTTCATCGGCGTGTCCAGCTACCGCGACGGCGCTGTCTCGCGTGAGCTCGTGTTCACCAAGGAACTCCGGATCGACGTCCGTGGCCGGCACGTGCTCCTCGTGGATGACATTCTCGACACAGGGCGAACACTCAGGGCAGTGCTCGCGAAACTGCGTCAGCTCAAGCCGCGCACAATCAAGACTTGCGTCCTGCTCGACAAACCTGCCGGGCGCACGGCGCCCATGAAAGCGGACTACGTTGGCTTTGAGATTCCCGACCTGTTCGTCGTCGGCTACGGACTCGATTTCGCAGAGAGGTTCCGTAATCTCCCCTACGTGGCGGTGCTGAAGCCGGAGGTTTATCGCACTGCAAATGCGGCAAAACTGAAATCTCGGCGCCGCCGCGGCTCGTGATCACAATGCAGATCAAGGTGACATTCTACTCTTACTTTAAGGATCTTACTGGCTGCGGAGAGACCATCCAGGACGTGTCAGACGGCACGACGCTGGCCGCCCTTTACACCCAGCTCATCGCCAGATTCAGCAAACTCGCCGCCATGGAAAAATCCACACTCATCGCGGTGGGCGTAGAGTATCAACCGCGAACTTACATCCTGAAGGAAGGAGATCAGGTGGCGCTGTTCCCGCCTGTGCAAGGAGGCTGACCCTCCAGACGTCGCTTGGTAAATTCTCGCGAGAAGACCCTGACCATCTTGAAACGCGAACTCAGCATCACCACTGACGCCATCAACGAACCAGTGTTGCTAGCCCGACGGTCCATGTCCGATGGAATGGGTGCAGCCATTTGCTTCCTGGGAGTCGTACGAGGAGAAGAAGGTGCCGACTCCATTACGGCAATCGATTATGAAACGTTCCAGCAAATGGCGGAACACCAGTTCAAACTCATCTTCGACGAGATTGAAAAGCGCTGGCCCATTGAATCCCTTCGCCTCGTCCATCGCATTGGCATGGTCAGAGTAGGTGAACCCTCGCTCTGGGTGGAGGTCATCTCACCTCACCGCGGCGAAGCCTTCGCCGCCTGCCAGTTCCTCATCGACGAGATGAAGCGAGCAGTGCCGATCTGGAAGAAGCCGATCTCCAGGCGCAGTCAGAGTGCCGGTTGAAGCAGCAGAAGGCCACGTTCTGGAAATGATGTCAGGAAACATGCCAAAATGAAAAAGGCACAGGGGGTGGCAGGGCAGGAAATTCCTTTCCAGAATCAGGATCACCTCGGGATTCCGGCGTTCACAGCGTATCAGGACAGCCAGCCCTGCCTGCTTGTCGATGCAGACACGTTCAACCCGCCAGGACCCCTTTCAACCTGTCAAGAAATGCGAGTTCGTTTTGTTTCGCATCGATGCGGGAGCGCTCAGCCGGACGTTGATCGCGCCCTCCACCGTGCAGTTCCTGGACACGTTCATTGAAGAACGGCTTTGGATCGGCAGCCACGTCAATTCCGTGACGAAGCACCTGTTGCCAGCGGGGAATCCGGGTGAGCAGATCAGCGGCGTCCGAAGGCTGATACGTTTCCGCGAGCCTCAGCAATGCCGACACATCCTCCATGCGATACGAGTCAGAGCCGACTGTTTGCGTGAGATAGCGGAGGAGAATCTGGTGACGTCCATCGATGTTCCAGATGGCACGACGTGCGACGGCCTTGAGCAATGGCCGGTCGGCAACGGGTGCGAGATCGTTGATCAATTGAAAAAGAGCATCAGGAACAGCGCCGTCGAGGCGCAGGCGATGAACGTAACGTTCGATTGACACTTCTCGCAATGACACGGAGTGGGCCGAGCCGTCGGCGGTCACGAGTTGGGCGCGCGTCGGGCGGGTGAAAAGCTGTCGCACCAGAGCGGGCCATTCCTGCCGTGGAATTGAATCTCTGCCAAGCAGTCTGGCGAAGATTGCCTGATCATTCAATCCGGGAGTGAAGACGGGCGAAAGGATCAGATCGAGTTCGTAGTCTTCCAGCTTCAGGAGGTCGGCAGTAAGGAACCGGCCAATGGCGTCACGACCGATATCGTAAGTGCTTGCCAGATGACCGGCCACTTGCGCGGGCAATTCACGCGGACGTTCCAGTTCTTGGACGAGGGTATCGAGAAGGGATGACACGCGCCGAGTATTCACTGGCAATCGAGGCGGGCCAAGGAGGAACTCCCGCTTCCGATGGCCCGCTTTTCATGAAAGTGCGCGCCGATGCGCCTGATCAAGCCTTGCCCGCCAGAACAGTCTCTAGCAATTCGTTCATCCGCTTGACCATGCTGCGCGGGTCTTCCATGAGGCCGGCTGCGACTCGCGCGTTGTCGAGAACCTGTTCCGCCACTTTTGCCGCGAGAGAGGGATCGGCCGTGCGCGTCCTTTCCAGGCGGACGATCAACATGTGCCGTGGGTTGATCTCCAGATCCTGTTTCACTGGCAGGGCGTCCTTGCCCATGGACTTCATGATGCGCCTCATGCTTGCTGTCATTGATTTTTCGGGATCAACCACCACGGCCGGACTTTCGACGAGGCGTTCGGACACCCGGACCTCGTTCACCCGGTCGCCAAGAGAACTACGAAGCCACTGGGCCAGTTCGCGCGCCTGATCCTCGGAAAGCTGCTCGGCCGGGGTGGCGCTTTGTTCGGCTTTCACGTCCGCTTTCTCCCCGGCCAGGATCGTTTTGCCTTCGAACTCGCGCAGGTGATCCATCACAAATTCATCCCAGGGGTCGGTGAGGAAGAGCACTTCGAATTTCCGGGAGCGGAATGTCTCGTAGTAGGGGCTGCTTTCGGCGGCTTCACGTGAGGGCGCGAGAATGTAGTAAATCTCCTTCTGCTCCGAGGGCATCCGCTTCACGTACTCCGCCAGAGTGGTGTGCTTGCCTTTCTCCTGGGCGGAGGATTCGTATCGGAGGAGTTTGCCCAATGCATCCTTGTGGGTGTAATCCGTGATGACGCCTTCTTTGAGAAATCGTCCGAACTGTTCGAAGAATTTCTCGAAGCCTTCGGCATCCTTCTCGGCCTGCTCTTCGAGATGCTTGATGAACCGGCTGGTCAGCACCTTGTTGAGCTTCTGCATCAACGCGCTGTCCTGCATCGTCTCACGCGAGATGTTCAAGGGGAGATCTTCACTGTCCACGACACCCTTGAGGAAGCGCAGCCATTCGGGGAAGAGGCCCTTTGCCTTCGCTTCGATGAGAACTTTGCGGCAATAGAGGTTCACCTCGGATTCGGTCCTCGCCATTCCCATTGTCTCGAAGTTGCGGGAAGGCACGAAGAGCAATGCCTGGATCGCGAGCGGCGCGTCTGCGTTGAAGTGCAGCCGGTACATCGGATTCTCCGGATCATGGCCGATGTAATGGTAGAACTCGTTGTACTCCTCGTCCTTGATCTCGCTCTTGCTGCGCGTCCAGATGGCGCGCACCGTGTTCAGAGCTTTGGTATTCAACTCGATGGAGAAGGGGACGAAATTCGAGTAACGCTTGATGATGGCTTCGACGCGGTAGTCGCGCGCGAACTCTTTATCATCGTCCTTGAGTGAAACCACGATCTTCGTCCCGCGAGGCAGATCCGTCGACGGTTCGATTTCGTATGTGCCGCTTCCGTCGGAACTCCATTTCCAACCTGGTTGATCCGCCTGACTGGATCGCGAAAAGACGGTCACTGTCTTCGCCACCATGAATGCCGAGTAAAAGCCCACGCCGAACTGGCCGATCAGGTTGGCATCCGGCTTCTTGTTCTCGGCAATCTGCTTCAGGAATGCCTTGGATCCGGAATGGGCAATCGTTCCGAGGTTTTCCACCAGTTCACCGTGGGTCATCCCCACACCGTTGTCCGAGATGGTGATGGTATTTTCCTTTTCGTCCGTGGTCACGGAGATGGTGAGAGGAGCATCACCCTCGGACGGAGCCTGGCCGGCGGACTGCAGAAAACGCAGCTTCTCGCAGGCGTCGGCGGCATTGGAGACGAGTTCACGGATGAAGATCTCCTTATCCGTGTAAAGGGAGTGAACGACAATGTTCAGCAACTGCTGAATCTCGGCTTGAAATTGATGTTTTTCAGTCATGCTCATGGCCATTCGGATACCGAATACGCGCGGGGAGAGTCAAGATGCGTCCTTCGTTCAGTCGTCGGTTCGGCCTGAAAGGCATCGGGTTGTGATGGTGGTTGCGTCCACTGCCAGACACAGAAGGTGAGCGGCTGGCGGAGTGATCCTGATCTTGCTCATCCTCTTAGGGCGAGCGAAATAATAACTTGAGCAAATAGGCTGGCTTTTGAAACGGATCGAGAGATAAGCTCGAAGGATCCGGCTCAAGATCATCATCGCCCAGGTCAGGAGAAAGTATCGGCAATTGTCCGTGCGGATGGACG